>Ga0181537_10004013_pt1 | contig 12344 bp, 13 predicted proteins | sample PEATcosm2014_Bin_39_FD_119765 | JGI IMG/M metagenome (GOLD analysis project Ga0181537, IMG submission 119765) | Peatland microbial communities from MTU Mesocosm Facility, Houghton, MI, USA - PEATcosm2014_Bin23_10_metaG | ecosystem: Environmental > Terrestrial > Soil > Wetlands > Peat | place...
CACCATTGCGGTGCTGCTGGGCGAACCCCATAGCCCGTCCGAGGAATTGGCTAAGTTCCCGCCCGATCTGCGTTTTCCGGACTGCGACTTTTTGAGGCAATATCTTCTGAGCTTATGATTTCCCTTTGGCCGTGATTTTGCTATCAATGGATCGGGCCTGTGAGGCTCCAACCGGCACATAACGGCAAGAAGGAGGGAAACCCCCATGTCGGAGAAATCGCAAAACGTTCAGGATGTCTTTCTCAATAACGTTCGCAAGAACAAGACTCCGGTAACGGTATTTCTGGTCAACGGCGTGAAGTTGCAAGGCATCATCACCTGGTTCGATAATTTTTGCGTGCTGTTGCGCCGCGACGCGCATTCGCAGCTCGTTTACAAGCACGCGATCTCGACGGTGATGCCGGCGGCTCCGATCCAACTCTTCGAGCCCGGCAAAGAGGGCGAAGAAGTTTGACGGGATGAAGGCCGGCGAAAGCGGGGATAGGGCTTCCGTCGGCCGCTGTCTGGTCGTCCATCCGGTTTTGCGCCGCCAGATCGCGCGCGCAGGCTCCGTCTCGCGCTCGCCCGAAGCGCGGCTGGAAGAGGCGATCGGCCTGGCGCTCGCCATCTCGCTCGACGTCGTCCATGCCGATATCGCGCGGGTCGCCTCCTGGCGTCCGGCGACGCTGCTGCCTTCGGGCACGGTGGAGAATCTCGGGCTCGTCATCGCGGAAAAAAATATCACCGTGGCGGTGATCGATGCCCCGGTCTCGCCGGTGCAGCAACGCAATCTGGAGACCGCCTGGAAATGCAAGGTGATCGATCGCACCGGGCTGATCCTGGAAATATTCGGCGCTCGCGCCCGCACCCATGAAGGGCGATTGCAGGTCGAATTGGCGGCGCTCGATTACCAGCGTTCGCGGCTGGTGCGGTCCTGGACCCATCTTGAGCGGCAACGCGGCGGTTTCGGCTTCGTCGGCGGCCCGGGCGAAAGCCAGCTTGAAATTGACCGACGTCTGATCACCGACCGCATCGTCTTGATCAAGAAGGATCTGGCGGCGGTGAAACGCCGGCGCGAGTTGCATCGCGGCGCGCGCAAACGCGTGCCCTATCCGGTGGTGGCGTTGGTGGGCTATACCAATGCCGGAAAATCCACCTTGTTCAACCGCCTGACCCGGGCCGATGTTTCGGCCGCCGACCGGCTGTTCGAAACCCTCGATCCCACCATGCGGCGTCTGGCGCTGCCCTCCGGCAGGCAAGCGATCTTGTCCGACACGGTGGGTTTCATTTCCGATCTGCCGACCATGCTGGTGGCCGCGTTCCGTGCGACTCTTGAAGAGGTCGCCGAATCGGACATCATCGTCCATGTGCGCGACATTCACCACCCCGATACCGAGGCGCAGCGCGAGGATGTGCTCGGCGTGCTGACCGAGCTGGGATTGGGCGAGCGGGTGGAAGGCGGCATGATCGAGGCGCTCAACAAGATCGATCTGATGCCCAAGCCCGAACGCGCCAAGCTGATGAATCAAATCCGCCGCAATCGCGACGCGGTACCGATCTCGGCGGCGACCGGGGAAGGCTGCGACAAGCTGCTCGATCTGCTCGACACAAGGCTCGATGTCGGACGGCAGAAGCTCAAGCTCGACGTGCCACTGACCGACGGCGCCGCGCTCGCCTGGCTTTACGACCATGGCGCGGTGATGAGCCGCAAGGACGACGACAGCATGGCGCATCTGGTGGTGAAGCTGAGCGAGGCCGATCTCGGCCGTTTCCGCGGCCGCCGCGCTGGCCCTTGAAGATTGGGCTACCGAGATTCGACACCATCGGATATTGAAGAAAACATCGAGGGAGGGATGATATGAAACTCGCATTCTTGGGATTGGGCGTGATGGGCTATCCGATGGCGGGACATCTCGCCAAGGCGGGGCACCAAGTCACGGTCTATAACCGCACGCTGGCCAAGGCCCAAGCCTGGAGCAAGGAACATGGCGGCGCCGCCAAGCCTTCGCCGCAAGAAGCGGCAGCGGGCGCGGAGATCGTCTTCATGTGCGTCGGCAACGATCACGATCTGCGCGAGGTGGCGCTGGGGCCGAAGGGCGCGCTGGCCGGCATGGCCAAGGGCGCGATCCTGGTCGACCACACCACCGCCTCGGCCGAGGTCGCGCGCGAGATTTTCGCCCGCGCCAAGGAAAAGGGCGTGGGTTTCCTCGACGCGCCGGTTTCGGGCGGGCAGGCGGGGGCGCAGAACGGCAAGCTCACCATCATGGTCGGTGGCGAGAATGATGTTTTCAAAAAGGCCGAACCGGTCATGGCGCATTACGGCCGCGCGGTGACGCTGATGGGGTCGGCCGGCAGCGGCCAGCTCACCAAGATGGTGAACCAGATCTGCATCGCCGGGTTGGTGCAGGGCCTGGCCGAAGGACTGAACTTCGCCATGCGCGCTGGGCTTGACGCGAAAAAGGCGGTCGACGTGATTTCAAAAGGTGCCGCGCAATCCTGGCAGATGGAAAACCGCGCCGGCACCATGATCGACGGAAAGTTCGATTTCGGTTTCGCGGTCGATTGGATGCGCAAGGATCTGGCGATCTGTCTCAACGAAGCGCGGCAAAACAAATCGCCGCTGCCGATCACCGCGCTGATCGACCAGTTCTACGAACGCATCCAGGATCGCGGCGGCGGAAGGTGGGACACGTCGAGCCTGATCCAGTTGTTGAGCAAGGCCTAGAAAGCGCCGATACTGGGACGCGATAATCCCATGCTGCTCGACCACACCGCCAAGGGCGTGTTTCCGATCGCACCGACGCCGTTTCACGCGGACGGCCGGATCGATTTCGATTCGATCGACCGCATGACCGATTTCTACAAATCCTGCGGCAGCAATGGGTTGACCGTGCTCGGCGTGATGGGCGAGGCGCCCAAGCTCGACGGCGATGAATCGCTCGCGGTCGCGACGCGGTTCATCCGTCGCGCCAACGGCATTCCGGTGATCGTCGGCGTTTCGGCGCCGGGTTTCGCCGCGATGCGCGCGCTCGCGCGCAGTTCGATGGCGGCGGGGGCGGCGGGGGTGATGGTAGCACCCCCCAATACCTTGCGCACCGACGACCAGATAGCGGGTTATTACGCTCAGGCGGCGGAGGCGATCGGTGCCGATGTGCCCTTCGTCATCCAGGACTATCCGCTCAATTTCACCGTGGTGATGACGCCGGGGGTTATCCGCCGGATCATCACCGAAAATGCATCCTGCGTGATGTTGAAGCACGAGGATTGGCCTGGGTTGGAAAAGATTTCGGCGCTTCGCGGCTTCGAGGCGGAAGGAAAGCTGCGCCATGTTTCCATCCTGTGCGGCAATGGCGGGCTGTTCCTCGATTTCGAGATGGAGCGCGGCGCCGACGGCGCCATGACCGGCTATGCCTTTCCCGACATGCTGGTCGATGTGGTGAATCTTTCCTCATCGGGCCAGCGCGATGCCGCGCATGATCTGTTCGATGCGCATCTGCCGCTGATCCGCTACGAGCAGCAATCGGGGGTCGGGCTGGCGGTGCGCAAATACGTCATGGCGCGGCGCGGCATCATCGCCTCCGATGCCCAGCGCAAGCCGGCGGGCGGCCTCAGCGCCAAGGCCAAGGCCGAGATCGAATATCTGCTGGCGCGCGTGGCAAAGCGCGATCAGCGCGCGCTCAAGCGAGTCGCCTGAGTGGACTATCCCGAATCGGTCTGTTAACAACGCCGTATAAACGATTCATTCTAAAGCTTTTATTTTCTGCCATTCCGTTTCCATCTCGGCCAAGGAAGCGGTTTCGGGATTCCGGCCGGAAGCCGCGAGATTATCCTCGATGGCGCGGAAGCGGCGCTCGAATTTGCGGCAAGCCTGGCGCAAGGATTGTTCCGGATCGGCCTTCAGCTTTCGCGCCAGATTGACCGCCGCGAAAAACAAATCGCCGAGTTCGTCCTCGATCCGTTCGGGTTTCGATCCGGAGTCAATTTCTGTTTTAAGTTCAGCGATTTCCTCGGCGATCTTGTCGAATATCGGGGCGGTTTCGGGCCAATCGAAGCCCACGCGCGCTGCGCGTTTTTGCAGTTTCTCGGCGCGGGTGAGGGCGGGCATGGCGGATCCGACGCCGTCAAGCGCGCTGGGCCTTTTGCCGGCAGCCTCGGCCTTGGCGCGGCGTTCTTGGGCTTTCTGTTCCTCCCAGGCCACGGCCACGCCTTGCGCCGCGGCTATTTGCGTGTCGCCGAACACATGCGGGTGGCGTTTCACCAGCTTGTCCGAAATGCCCGCGGCCACGTCTGGGAAAGCGAACAGGCCGGCTTCCTCGGCCATGCGGGCATGGAACACCACCTGGAGCAGAAGATCGCCGAGTTCTTCCTTGAGCTCTCGCGTGTCGCCGCGCTCGGCCGCCTCGGCCACTTCATAGGCTTCCTCGATGGTGTATGGCGCGATCGAGGCGAAGCTTTGCTCACGGTCCCACGGACAGCCGGTCTTGGGGTCGCGCAGCTTGGCCATGATGCCGAGCAGGCGAGTGATGGTGATGGCGGCTTCGCTCATGGCTTTCTCCATCGTTCCGGCTTCCTCCGTCCACATCCATATATCGCATAATGTATATTATGGGAAATAATCGATAGTTCAGCCAGGAGCAAGGGCTTAGATTCGATATTCATCGGCTAATCGACCTCCAAAATCATCCCGTCATAGCCCGGCTCGACGCCCTTCGGCAGTTCGCTTCGCAGGGTTTCATAGTCCAGGGATTCGTCCATATGGGTCAGCACCGCGATCCGGGGCCTCACCCGGGAAATCCAGTCCAGGGTCTTTTCCACGTGGCTGTGGGTCCGGTGAGGTTTGCGGCGGATGCAATCCACCACCCAAATCTCCACCCCTGCCAAGGTTTGGAACGCGGCTTCGTCGAACTCGAACACGTCGGTCGAATAGGCGAATTTGCCGAAGCGGAAACCCAGGCTTTCGGAAAAGCCGTGGCTTTGGACGAAGGGCACGATATGGATGCCGCCGACGTCAAACGGCCCGTCGATCGTCACCGGATCGAGTAGCGGCTTGTAATAGGTTTCGCCGATGCCGGTCTTGTAAGGCGTGAACACATAGCCGAAGCGTTGCTTGATATCGGCCAGGGTCTGGGCATTGCCGTAGATCGGGATCGCGCCCTGCATCATCCGGTTGACCGAGCGCAGATCGTCGATGCCGTGGAGATGGTCGGCATGGGCGTGGGTGAACAGCACCGCGTCAATCCGGGTTGCGCCCGCACTCAAGAGCTGCGCGCGCATATCCGGCGAGGCGTCGATCAGGATGGTCTTGCCCTTGTCTTCGACCAGGATGGACGCGCGCAGGCGGCGGTTCCTGGGATTGGCGGGATCGCATTCGCCCCAATTGCCGCCGATGGGCGGCACGCCCCAGGACGGGCCGCAGCCGAGAATGGTCACTTTCATGATGGGTTGGCGGGCGGCTTCGCCTTGGAAAACAGGCGAAAGAAATTGGCGCTGGTCCGCGCCGCCAATTCCTCCATGGCCACGCCCTTCAGCTTGGCGACGAATGCGGCGGTGTGCACCAGGAAAGCGGGCTCGTTGGTCTTGCCGCGCAACGGCATCGGCGCCAGATAAGGCGCGTCGGTCTCGATCAGCAGCCGGTCCATGGGAATGTCGTGCGCGATGGCGCGCAACTCCTCGGCGTTCTTGAAGGTTATGATGCCCGAGAGCGAGATGTAGAAACCGAGTTCGAGCGCCCGCTCCGCCAAAAACCTGCCGGTTGAGAAACAATGGATGACGCCGGCGGGAGGCTTTTCCTCGGCCATTATCGCCACGGTTTCGGGGTCGGCGTTGCGGCTGTGCACGATGAGCGGCACTTTCGCCGCGATGGCCGCTTGGGCATGGGCGCGGAACGCGGTTTCCTGGTCTTCGCGCGGGCTGTGGTTGTAATGGAAATCGAGCCCGGTTTCGCCGATGCCGATCACCTTGGGGTGACGGGTCAATCCGGATATTTCATCGGCGCTCGCCCCCTTCTCCGCCGCCGCTTCATGCGGGTGGGTTCCAACCGAGCACCAGATATCGGGATCGGTTTCGGAGATCGCGATCAACTCGGGAAATTCGGCGAGCTTGGTGGAGATCGTCAGCAGTGTTGCGACTCCGGCGCGGCGCGCGCGCGCAATCACGTCCCGGCGCTCGCTCTCCGGCGCGAAATCGAGATGGCAGTGGCTGTCGACCAGATACAATTCTTACGTCCGCGGTGGCGGCCTTTGGGCGGGCCGGGATGCCGCCTAGCATTGCAGCAGGCGGCATCCTTTGTCGACAGCCGGATGGGCTTTTCGCGTCCGGTTTTTTGGGCCGGCGGCGTTACGCCGGACGCGAGCGCCGTTGCCCGAGGTAATATCCCAGGAATCCGATGACCGCCAGCACAACGATGCCGCCGCCGATCATCATGACCATGCTGTTGGATCCACCGATTTGGTCCTTCACGCCCCATTTGGCGAATTGAGCGGCGATGTCGGGCATGGACTGGACGGCGGCGGCCAAATCGGCGTCGCCGCCGGCCTTGTCGCCCTTCAGATGCTTGGCGATGCCCCGGCCATAGAGCGAGGTGGGGAGCTTGGCATCGGCGGCCAAGGCCGCCTCGTAATCGGCGATTGCCGCATCGGCGTTGCCGAGCTTGAGATTGACCAAACCGCGGCTGTCGAGCGTGTCGGCGTCGCCGGGCCGGAGTTGCAGGGATTGGTTGCAATCGGACAGTGCCGCTTGCAATTGACCGGCGATGGCCTTGTACCAGCAAGAGCTGTTCCAAACCGAGGCGTTGCTCGGATCGATTTTGCTCGATTGATCGAAATCGGCGATCGCCTGGGCGTATTGCTCTTTGTCCGCATAAACGCGGCCGCGGCCGTAATAAGCGTCCGCGTATTCGGGCTTCAGCGATATCGCCTGATCGTAATCCTGGATGGCGCGGTCGTCGTTGCCCATCCTGAAATAAACCAAGCCGCGATTGTTGAACGCCAACGCGTAATCGGGCCGGAGCTGGATCGCCCGGTCGAGATCGGCGATGGCTTTGTCGTATTGCTTGAGGATGCGGTATTCGTCGCCGCGATTGTTCAGCGCGGTGGCGTAATTGGGATTGATACGCAGCGCCTGATTGTAGTCGCCCATCGCCAGATCGTGCTGGCCCTTGCTCGAATAGGAATTGCCGCGGTTGTTATAGGCGATGGAATCGTCCGGCTTCAGGCGGATCGCCTGACTGAGATCCGTGATGGATTTGTCGTAATCGTTCTGGTCGTACTCGATGAGGCCGCGTTCGCTGTAGGCGTTGGCATAATCGGATTTGAGTCGGATCGCCTGATCGCAATCCTGTTTCGCGCGATCGTCGTCGCCCTTGTTGTGATAGGCGATGCAGCGATCGGTGAAGGCGGTGGCGAGATTGGTCGTGCTCTCCTGGCCCGATTGAATCAAGGCGGTGCAGCCGCCGATCGACAGATCGGGATCGTCGGCCACGCAACGATTCCAGTTGTCGTCGCGGCTCTGCGCCCAAGCGGGACCGGCAATTCCCAGACCCGCAAGTGCGAGTCCGGCAAGCACGAAAGCAGCTAGAAAAGACCACGCCCAAATTGACCGTTTCATAATTTATCTCCCCCTTTGTTCGTTCGATGCCTTGGTTCTCTCTTGGCCGCGCCTCGGCCGTTATTCGCCCTCCTGCACGGCGCTATTGTCCTCCACCGACGGCGTGTCGATGCGTTCGCAATTCATGCGGCTTTGCAACAGGCAATCCTCGAGTTTCGAATTCGCCGCCAGACCTTCCATCACGTAAAAGCCGATCACGCCCAGCAGCAACGCCGCGGCCAGCCCGGCAAGGCTGGTGGTGAAGCGCTGCTCGTATTCGTGAAGTTCGCGCTCGCGTTCGAGGCGTTCGTTTAACGGATAACCGAGCTTTTCGGTCTTCATGGCCCGGGATGATGCCATGTTTTTTGGATTTCGGCGAGGACGGGATTCTCCGGGAATTCAGCCTTGATGCTAATCACTATTAATCAAGATCAATTCTTCATCTGGTCGGCGGTGTTGAGGTCTTCATTGGCCTTGTCGAGCTTGCCCAGATCCTGATAGGCGACGCCGCGATTGTGATAACACACGCCGCAATCGGGCTTGATCGATATCGCCGCGGTGTAATCGGCGATTGCGTGTTCATAATCGGTCTTGCCGTAAAAGGCGTTGCCGCGGTTGAAATAACCGTCGGACTCGCCGGGCTCGAGCGATATCGCCTGATTGAAATCGGCTATCGCCTTGTCGAGATCGCTCTTCCGGTCATAGGCCAGTCCGCGATTGTTGAAGCAACGGCCGCAATCGGATTCAAGCTGGATGGCGGCGGTGTAATCGGCGATCGCCTGGTCCCAGCGTCCTTCCTGGTAATAGGCCGAGCCGCGCCCGTCATAGGCGATCGACTGGCTGAGCGGCGTCAGCTTGCCGGTGGCAAGCGCGCTGGTGAAAAGCCGGATCGCCTCGACGAAATCCTGCGCCCGCGCCGCGGTTTGCGCGGCGTCGATGTCGGTCAAGCCGTCGGCGCGGGCAGTCGCGGCGAAGAGCGCGAGCGCCAGGAGCAGGATGGCGAGTGCGCGTTTCATGATGCCGCCCCGCCGGCATCCGCCGGCTCGACATGGCGGGGAAAAATCCCGGCGGGCTTGGGAAATACCGTGCCGGGCGCCAGCGCGGTTTCCAGGGCGGCGAAATCGCGTTTGCCGGGTGATACCGCCAGCTGGTCGAGCATTTTCGCCGCGGCATCGGGCATGAAAGGCTGCACCAGGATGGCCAGGTTCCGGATGGTTTCCGCCAGCGCGTAGAGCACGGTGCCGAGGCGCGATGTGTCGGTCTTGCGCAGGGTCCAGGGCGCCTGCTCGTCGACATAACGGTTGGCCTCGCCCACTACCTGCCAGAGGGTTTCGAGGGCACGGCTGAAAGCCTGGTCCGACATTTCGTTCCGGATTTTCGCCAGCAAACCGCGTGCCGCCGCCAGCAGATTTTCGTCCGCCGCCTTGAGCGCGCCGGGTTGCGGCAATGCGCCGCCGCAATAGCTCTGGATCATCGACAGCACGCGCTGCGCCAGATTGCCGAGGCCGTTGGCGAGATCGGCATTGATGCGGCCGACCACCGCGCGACGCGAAAAATCGCCATCGGAGCCGAAGGGAAGTTCGCGCAGCATGAAATAGCGCACCGGGTCGACGCTGTATTGCTCGACCAGTTGCTGGGGCGCCACGAAATTGCCCAACGACTTCGACATTTTCTGGCCTTCCACCGTCCACCAGCCATGGGCGAAGACGCGTTTCGGCACCTCGAGCCCGGCGGCCAAAAGAAACGCCGGCCAATAGACGCAGTGGAAACGGACGATATCCTTTCCGACGACATGGATGTCGGCCGGCCAGAAGGTTTTGTAATCGGCCGCTTGCGTGTCGGGATAGCCCACGGCGGTGAGGTAATTGGCCAGCGCGTCGAGCCAGACATACATCACGTGTTTCGGATTGCCCGGCACGGGCACACCCCAATTGAAACTGGTACGCGAAACCGAGAGATCGTTCAAGCCGCCCTTGACGAAGCTCATCACCTCGTTGCGGCGGGATTTGGGCGCGATGAAATCGGGATGCGCCTCGTAATAGGCCAAGAGCCGATCCTGCCAGGCGGAGAGCTTGAAGAAATAATTCTCCTCTTCCACCCATTCGACCTCGGCTCCGGTCGGCGCCTTGCCGTCGACGAGCTCGCTTTCCTCGTAGAACGCCTCGTCACGCACCGAATACCAGCCCTTGAAGCTGCCGAGATAGATGTCGCCACGTTTTTCCAGCTCCTGCCACAGCGCCTGACACGCCTTGATATGGCGCGGCTCGGTGGTGCGGATGAACTGGTCGTTCGAGATATTCATCAGCTTGGTCATGGCGATGAAATTCTGCGCCACGCGGTTGCAGAATTCCAACGGATCCACGCCGGCGTCGCGCGCCGATTTCGCGACTTTCTGGCCGTGCTCGTCGGTGCCGGTGAGAAACAGCACGTTGAATCCGTCGAGCCGTTTGAATCGCGCCAGCACGTCGCAGGCCACCGAGGTATAGGCATGCCCCAGATGCGGCGAATCATTGACGTAGTAGATCGGCGTGGTGATGTAGAACGGCTTGGCGCCGGACATATTGCAATCCTCGAGTTTCTGGGTTCAGCGCGCCGCTTCTTCGAGCGCGAAGAAGACGTTGAGCACGACCTGCTTGCGGTCGAGTTCGATGCCTTCCGCCGCCGCGAAGAGATGGCAGATTTTCCGCCAAACCTCCACCCATTGATCGAGGCCGCGCCGCGCCGCCAGCCGCGCCAGGGCCTCGCGCTCGGCCGGCGGGGTGGTAGCCGCCCCCTGCCCCAGCGCCAACTCGACCATGCGCGTCAGCGCCCCGGGCAGTAGCTCGGCCAGCAGGCGGAAGCCCTGGCCCTCGCCGCGGGTCAGCTTTTCCGCGAAGCCGTACAGCGACTCGGTGTCGATCTTGGGAATTTCGCCCAATAGCCGGATCATGTCGCGATGAACGGCAAGACCATCCATCGCCGCCAGGATCAGCGCGCGGCCGATGCTGCCCTCGGCGAGCTGGGCCAGATCCTGGGCGTCGGCCGGGCTCAATTCGGGGCTTTGGCGCAGAATTGCTTCGGAAACAATGGTTTCCGGTAGTTTCTTCAAGTGCAGCAAACGACAGCGCGAGCGGATGGTCGGCAGCAGCCGTCCCGGGCTTTCGCTGGTCAACAGCAGCACCGAGCGCTTGGGCGGTTCCTCGAGAATCTTGAGCAGGGCGTTGGCCGCATTGCGGTTCATGTCGTCGGCGCCGTCGACCACCACCACCCGCCAGCCGCCCTGGGACGAAGTGAGATGCAGGAAATCGGCGATGGCGCGGGTGTCGTCGATGACGATCTCGCTGCGCAGCCGCTTGCGCTTGGCGTCCCAGCCGCGCTCCACCGCCAGCAGGTCGGGATGCGCGCCCGAAGCCACCAGGCGGAACACCGGATGCTCGGGGGCTATCGCCAGCGAATCGGCCTTAGGCGGCGGGCCGAAGAGCCCGCCCGCCGGGGCTTCGGCCAACAGGAACCGGGCGAAGCGATAGGCCAGCGTCGCCTTGCCCACGCCCTTGGGCCCGGCGATCAGCCAGGCATGGGGCAACCGCCCAGAGTTATAGGCCGAGAGCAGCAACGATTCGGCGGATTCATGGCCGAGCAGCGCCGCGTTCTCGCGCGGCGGCGGCAATTCGGGCTCGTCGCCCCCGATTTCCGGTTCCTCGAAATCCTCTTCGCTCATGCCGCCATCCTAGCATCAATCATGGCCTAGAGCGGAGCGCCGAGCCTTTCGCGCACCGCCGCCTTGACCGCCAGCGACACCGCGGCCAATTCCTCGCGCGCGTCGATGACCACGCAGCGCCTTTGCTCGCGCTGGCCGATATCGAGAAATCCGCTGCGCATGCGTTCGTGGAAATCCCGTCCCATTCGCTCGAACCTTGTATGCGCTTGCGCGCGTTGCAGCCCGAGTTCGACCGGCAGATCAAGGATCAGGGTCAGGTCGGGCAAGAAATCCCCGGCGATCAGCCGGTGCAGGTCGCGGAGGCGGTCGCGCGGCACACCGCCGCCATGGCCCTGATAGGCCTCGGTCGAATCCAGAAACCGGTCGCAGATCACCCAGCTTCCGGACGCGAGCGCCGGGCGTATGGTCTTGACCAGATGATCGCGCCGCGCCGCCACCATCAGCAGCGCCTCGGTCTCGGAATCCCAGCGTCCGACATCGCCGGCGAGCAGCAGTTTGCGGATTTCCTCGGCGCCGGGCGAGCCGCCGGGCTCGCGCGTCACCAGGGTCTTGATGCCGGCTTTGTTCAACGCTTCCGCCAGCAATCGAGCCTGGGTCGATTTGCCGGCGCCCTCGCCGCCTTCGAAGGTGATGAAACGGCCGCGTTCTGTTTTATCGGCGCTCAGTTGTGCTTCCCGAAGACGAGATAACCCGCGGCCGCGGCCATGCGCCCGATCGGGCTGAGCGGGGCCACCGGCTGCGACGCCACCAGCGGCACCTGGATCGCGGGCACGTCGGGCGCGGTGATCACCAGCGTGCCGACGGTCTGGCCTTGCGCCACCGGCGCCCGCACCGCGCCGTCATAGACCGTCTTGACCACCATGCCGTCGCGCGATTCGCGCGGCAACGTCACGGTCACGTCCTGCTGCACCGTCACCGGCACCTGGGTCTGTTCGCCCATCCACACCGGCGCCTGGTCGACGGGATCGCCCGCCTTCACCAGGCGGTAGTTGTTGTAGGCGCGATAGGCCCAGTCGATCAGCTTGTCGCCCTCGGTGCCGCGCTCCTTCATGGTCTTCATTCCGGCGAGCACGACGATGACGCG
>Ga0181537_10004015_pt1 | contig 12340 bp, 7 predicted proteins | sample PEATcosm2014_Bin_39_FD_119765 | JGI IMG/M metagenome (GOLD analysis project Ga0181537, IMG submission 119765) | Peatland microbial communities from MTU Mesocosm Facility, Houghton, MI, USA - PEATcosm2014_Bin23_10_metaG | ecosystem: Environmental > Terrestrial > Soil > Wetlands > Peat | place...
ATGCGGTAAATTGCGTAACTGTTCATGCGCTGGAAAATTCGTCGACTCTCCTTGATCGCGTCAATGATCACCGAGAGACCGGGCGTCAACAGCACAATGGCCGCCGCCGCGCGGGCTGCGTCGGTCGCACTGGATACGGCGATGCCACAGTCCGCTTTCTTCAGTGCGGGCGCGTCATTTACGCCGTCACCCGTCATGCCGACGATGTGGTTGTGTTTTTGCAGGACATCTACGATGTGAAACTTGTGCTCGGGGAACACCTCGGCAAAACCGTCCGCCTTCTCGATGGACTCGATCACCGCCGGTGACTCTTGTTTTTTCGAGTCACCCAGCGTTTTGGCATCGAGAATATTCGTGCCCATTCCCAAAGTCTTCGCCGTCTCCTTGGCTATCGCGAGTTGATCACCCGTCACCATCTTGATCTTCACACCCATTTGCAGCGCGTTTGCAATCGTCGCCTTCGCGTCCTCACGCGGCGGGTCGAACATGGGCAGCACGCCTAGAAATTGCCATGAGCCGTCGCCCTCGGCCCGCGCCACGCCCAATGAACGAAAACCGCGCGCGGCGAAATCGTCAACGGCTTTGCCCGCCACGGCTTTGACCTGACCAACATTGGCCGACAAAGCCAGAACCACTTGTGGTGCGCCCTTTGTCACCTTGAACGTCTTTCCATTTTTGCCCCTTACCGTCGCCTCGGTGCGTTTGTGCACTGGGTCGAATGGCATGAAGTGAACCACCTGATAATCCTTCAGTTCGTCCTTGTTTTTCAGTCCGCCCAGAACCGCCAGGTCAATCGTGTCGTTGTTTTCGGCGCGCGAGGCCAGCGCGGCGGAAAGAATGATTTGCCCGGCGGGAACATCATTGACGCTGAACGCATCCCCCAAAGTCAGCTTGTTCTGGGTCAATGTGCCGGTCTTGTCCGCACACAATACATCCACGCCCGCCAATTCTTCGATGGCCACCAACCGGCTCACAATCGCCTGTTTCTTGGCGAGCAGCCGCGCGCCGACTGCCATCGTCACCGACAACACCGTCGGCATCGCCACGGGAATCGCGGCTACAGTCAAAACCAGGGCGAACTGCAAAGTCTCGAGGATCTTGTCGCCGCGGTAAATTGCGAAACCAATGATCACCGCCACCAGCGCCACTGCGAGGATGATCAGGTAATTGCCAATTTTCAAAACCGCCTTTTGAAAATGACTGACTGTTAGCGCCTCCTGAACCAGTTGCGCCGTCTTGCCAAAATAAGTTTTTGCGCCTGTGGCGTAAACGAGTGCACCAATTTCGCCGCGCCGGATGATTGAACCGGAAAACACCGCGTCACCGGATTTGCGCGTGGCCGGCAAAGATTCGCCGGTCAACGCGGATTGATCCACCGACACCTCGTCGCCTGCCAACAAGCGCGCGTCCGCCGGCACCACGTCGCCCAACCGCAGGCGGATGACATCGCCCGGCACCAGCTCGCGGGCCGCCGGATTGATCCATTTTCCGTCGCGGATGACGCGGGCCTTGGTCGCCAATTTGGCTTTCAAGGCGGCAATCTCATTGCCGGCCTGGCGTTCTTCCCAGAAGGCGACCACCGCGTTGGTCACCAACAAAAGGAGGATGATGAAAAAATCCGGCCAGTGGCGGACCACACCCGACAGGATCACCGCGATCTCAATCATCCACGGGATCGGCCCCCAAAAATAGGAGAGGAATTTCAGAAAGAGATTCGTCTTCTTTTCGGTAAGTTCGTTCGGCCCATATTGGGCCAGCCGTTTCTGCGCCTCGGCCTGGGTGAGGCCCTCCGGCGACGATCCCAATTTTTCCTCCACCTCCGCCAATGGCAAGGTTTTCAAATCGTCCTTCGGATCAGCATTTGTTTCCGTTTTCGCAACGGTCTTCGCACCGGATTTGGTAACGGCCTTGGCATCCGGCTTGGCGTCAGTCTTTGCATCCGGTTTGGATACAGGCGCGACGGACACCGCGTCAGTCTTGGCGTCGGTAGCGTTGGGCTTCGATTCTGCGGATGCATTCGGTATTGGTTCGGGAGCCTTGGGCAGGTCGGCATTTTCTTTCATGATGTGTGTCCTTTCACGGTCTTGAATTTTCGAGAACGGGCGTGTTACGCGTTGCTTCCGGCGAGTCGGCGGCTGCTCCTGGTGGCAGATGTTCCGGCAGGTCAAGGCGGGCCACGCCGATCCGGTTGTCCGCCATTCCGTAGTAAATGTCGAAGCGATCCGGCATGCCGAGACCGTCACACCGGTCAATGCCGGTGGGAAACACGACATTGGCGATGGTTCCGTGCCGCTCCTGCGGCAACTCTGGCGTCAACACCGGCTCCTTCGAACGAAAGAGAATCGTGCGCGGATGTTCCTTCGAGAGCACCATCACCCCGGCCGAGTAGCATAGCTGGCGTCCGACGCCGCCCGGTTCCGCCATTTTGCTCACGCCGTGGTAAAGGATCAGCCACCCGTGTTTGGTTAAAATTGGCGGAGTGCCACCTCCGATTTTTAACTTTTCCCAGGGTGAAACCGGAGTTGCCAGCCGGTGATGCGAGTTGAACAGACCCGGACGATGCGGTGCCATGCCCTTGGGCGGCATTGGACAATAAGAAATCCAGATGCTTTCGTGCTCGCGATCCACCATCCGGGACTCGTCCTGGCAGGCGGTTTCCTCGGGGCGGGTGCCGGGAAAAAGCGGTCTGTGGAGAAGAGCCAGTTGCAACTTCCCGGCATGATTGGGAATGGCGACGGGGAAGATGCTGGCGTCCTTGTTGTCCACATGGACAAAATCAATGCCTTGAAAGGGTTCAAAGGTCGCCAACCCGATCCGCTCCCAGTGGAACAAATCCTCCGACATCGCCAGGGCAATACGGGGTCCGACCGGCGATAACGCCGTGTAAGTCATCACGTAATGCCGGAGCGGTTCGACAAAGGTGACGCGGGCGTCCTCGCAACCGCCACTACCGTCGGATCGCCGCTCGTAATCAACTTCCGGCTCAAGTGCAACGCCGAGACGTTCGACTCCGGACGGGTCGCCGGCTTCGTTAAATTTGACGCGCGCAATGCCGATGCGTGAGTAGTTGCCCTTGGCGACGAGCCTCGGAAACAGGTAAAGCCTGCCATCCGGGCCGCGAGTGGCGGCCGGATTCAGCACGCCTTCAATTTCCTGGGGATTACCGGGCTCCGGCTCCATCAACATTCCCAGGCGCTGCAATTGAAAGCCGCTCATCCCGTTTTGTCCTCCTTAGGCTTTGTGGGTTGAACGTCACCCAGACATGCAACGATGGCTTCAATCACCCGTTTCGACTCGTTGGGATCCCGGACGCGGATGGACACGACACCGGCTTGTTCGGCTGGAAAGTCATTTCCGCCGGGAAACAACGCGTCGCCGATAAAAATCATCTCATCAATTGCAACGCCAAGGTTGTCCCGGAGTTTTCGAATCCCGTAGGCTTTATCAATGCCCGGCTTGGTGACGTCAACGGAGGTTGTGCCGCCCAGGCGCACGGAGAACTCCGGGATCAGTTTATCAAGAAGCGCCTTGATCTTTTTCCGCTTGGTGAAGTCAGGGTCCCATTTTTTCTTTTCTTCGATGGGAGCCTGCTGTCCCAGTGCGGAGTAAGTAATCTGGCTTCCCCGGTCTTCAATTTGCTCACCCCATGTCTTTTCGACCTTGAAACCCGATGACCCAACCGCCTGCTTTAGCGAACTGATGATTTTCTTTTTTTCGTCCGCAGTGAAATCCTCTGAATAGATCTTTTTCCAATCCCCCGCGTATTGGTAGAACTTTGTGCCACAGGTGGGCAGCAGAGACAGATTCTTCAGGTGTTCGTCGTGGGGCAGATTGGCGAGCACCTGTTTTTCAAACTGCGGCCAATCGCCGCCGGAAATCACCGCCACCTTCACAATTCCCAGCAGAGCGGTCAGCAATTTAGCCATCTCGGCATCGAGCGATGCCTTGCTTTCGGCCAGCGTGCCGTCCAGATCGAACACAATGAGCTTTTTCATGGTATCATTTTCCTTCCGGCAATGAAATCTCCAACAAACTGATGGGACCGCGCGGCCGGCACAAACACGCTCCAATCGCGGCGGGCAAGAGCAGCACATCCCCCTTGCCGATGGCGTAATCGTCGCCATCGTGCTCCACCTGACCGGCACCGGCGATGCACACCAGCACACGCGGGGTTCTTTCGGCGCCGACTCCAAATGGCGATTCTGCGCAAAACCGCCACAACTCGAAATGTTCACAATCAAAGAGCCGCTCTCGCAACATTGGCTTTGCCTCATCCACCATAGGCACGACTGGATCAATTGCAACTTGGGTAAAATCTATGCAGGCCATTGCCTGATCAACTTGCAGAGGTCGAGGATGGCCGGTCTTGGCATCAATGTGGTCCCAGTCGTAAAGGCGAAACGTCACGTCGCTGTTTTCCTGTACTTCAAAGACCACCACGTCGCCCAGTGAATGGACGGTTCCCGCCCGAATAAAAATTGCGTCGCCGGGCTTGGGAGTGAACGAGGCGAGATGGTCCGCCACCGTCCCTTTTGCGAGCGCCTGCCGTAGAGTGTCTGTCGTGGCGACAGGCTTGAGCCCCGCGTAGATGCGGCTCTTTGTCCCAGCCTCCAGCACCACCCAGGCTTCGGTTTTGCCGCTCTCGCCTGCCGGGATATACTGGGTCTGCTGATCCGTTGGATGCACCTGAACCGAAAGCGTGTCGCGCACGTCGAGAAATTTCAGCAGCAGAGGAAACCGGCGGAAGCGGCCGGCCAGTTTTCCCAGCAACTGCTCCGGCCACTGATGAAGCAATTGCGCCAGGGTCCGTCCTTTAAGTGGTCCATCGGCAACGTGGCTCGGATGGTCATCACGGTCGCTCAACAACCAGGCTTCGCCGATGGGTCCATCACCGGGCAGCGGAGCGGAGAGCAGACTGGCCAATCGCCGTCCGCCCCAGAGCCGATACTGATAAATGGGTTCGAAGCGCAGTGGATAAAGTGAGATTTGATCCACGACATGTCTCTTCGTTGTCGTGCTCATTTCCCCTCCATTCCGGCAGTATATTCGCCACGCCGCGCGGCACGATTGCATCTGGCGCGATGAAGCAACGCTTGTTGTGCCGCGTTCACATTGGCCTCCTTGCCATGCCAAAGCTCCAAAGCCGGTTGCTGGATGGCACGGGCAAACGAAAACGCCAGCGCCCAAGGCAATCGCGATTTGAACCGGACATTCATGGCATTCAAACGGGCCGAGGCGAGTTCAGCGGATTGGCCGCCTGACAAGAAGGCAATCCCTGGAACCGCGGCGGGGACGGCTCGCAATAGACTTCTCACAGTGACATCGGCCACCTCGTCCACTGATTTCTGCGTGGGACAGGTCAATCCGGGCAACACCATGTTGGGCTTGAGAATCATGCCCTCCAGCAGCACACGTTGACAATTGAACTGGATGAACATGTTTCTCAGGACTTCCTCCGTCACCACGCGGCAGCGCTCAAGAGCATGGACGCCGTCCATTAGCACTTCCGGCTCGACGATGGGGACCAGCCCGGCTTCCTGGCACAGCGCGGCATAGCGAGCCAGCGCTTGCGCATTCGCCTCGATGCAACCCCGGCTGGGAATGTCTTCGCCCACGGCAATCACGGCGCGCCACTTGGCAAAATGGGCACCCATTTGAAAGTATTCAGCAAGGCGGTTTCGCAAGCCGTCCAGACCTTCGGTGATTTTCTCTCCGGGATGACCGGCCATAGCCTTGGCGCCGATGTCAACTTTGATGCCGGGAATGATTCCCGCACCGGTGATGACCTTAACAAAGGGAGTGCCGTCTTTCTTTTGCTGGTGGATCGTTTCATCGAAGAGGATCGCACCGCTGATGCACTCACCAAGACCGGGCGTGGTCACGATTAATTCGCGGTAAGCCCGCCGCGCTTCCATCGTTTGCGGAATGCCCAGCTTCGCAAATCGCTTGTTGCACGTGGGATTGCTTTCATCCATCGCGAGCAGGCCCTTGTCATCGGCGACCAGCTTTCTCGCGGTGTTGATAAGCGCTTCTGCATTCATTTGCGAGGATACTTCGGTTTTGAGCTGGTGGTGGCGCTTCTAATTTCCAACGGGGACGGAAATTGGCTGCCGGGGTTGCCCGCGACGCCATCCGCTCAGGTCGCCGCTCATTACGTAAATGATCATGGCCGCGAGCATCAAAAAAACTGCGACCCAGAAACTCAAACTACGATGCGCGCGTTTCCAATAAGGACAATGGTCATGATGATTGCCGCTGTTATCCGGGCGGTCGTACGGGTCATGGTCGTGCTTTAATTCATTCATATTTCCAGTGCGGATTAGGGACCGGCCGGAGTTCCCTCCTTGAGCCAGCGCAGGGCGTCCTCATGCTGCAATTCTGAAAAGTGTTTGACCTGCACATGCACAAGATGGCCCGCGATCTTGGGCAATTCCTCCAAAAGTTTGCTGTCGGTGACCATCGCCAGTCGGACAATCTTCTGGTGATGGCTTTTAATGAATTGCATATGAGCGAGAAATGCTTCGAGATTCGCCCAGCCGGGAAATGATTTGGCATGAATCATCAAGCCCGATAGTTTTCCATGTTCCGCGATATATGGGTCGATCTCACGAGCCAGGCCCTCGAAGTCGGCCGCTTCGAGCGGCGCGTCGGGTTCGAGAATGAGTATCCCTTCCGGCAAAAGGAGTTGGTGTTTAAGCATGTGTCTTCCTCCTGTTTTGTTTCCTGTCGCTACAGATTCGTCCAGCCACTTCCGCGCCTCGGCGGCTTGAGTATGGTCGAAATATCGAATCTTTGCCTTCGTGAACGGCTTGCAGAAGGTTGCCATGCCCTGCTCCCACTTCTTATCTCCAATCATTGCGAGCCGTTCGATGTCGGCAAAGTGTTTGAGGTCGAACTTGATGTCCTCCCACAATGCGCCGGCGTCCCAGCCGAGGAAACCGCTCATGTCAAACAGCACCCGAAGTTTGCCGTTCAGCTTCACGAGTCGTTCGAACTCGGGTGTGAAGTAAACGTAATCTGCTTTTGTCAGCTTCCCGCTGATGTGAACAGCAACCACTTTCCCTTCATTCTCGTCCTCAAAATTAATGGGCATTTTTAATCCTTTGATTTATTTCAGTTTAATTGCGTCGCCATTTTTGATCCTGCCGTTTCTCCGCACCTTGAGTTCCGGCATCCGCATTCGCTCCACCAGATGCTCTCCTTGTTCCGCCTTGGTTGGATTCCACTTCCAATTGCGGATTTCCGGCAGGTCCTGGCCGTGTTGATCAATGTAGTGCTTGTGCTCAATAAGCTTGTCCTGCATCTGCTGTTTCAGATAGGCGCCCTTTGACCCCAGGTGCGGCAGACGATCCACCACATCTTGCACCAGGTGGAATCTATCCAGGTCATTCTGCACCCGCATGTCGAAGGCGGTTGTGATGGTGCCCTCTTCCTTGTACCCGCGTACGTGGAGGTTGCGGTTGGTCCGGCGGTAGGTCAGCCGGTGGACCAGCCATGGGTATCCATGGAAACCAAAGATGATGTGCTTGTCTTTCGTAAAGAGCGAATCGTAGTCTGTGTCGCTTAGTCCGTGCGGGTGCTCGCTTTTGGGCTGCAGTTTCATCAGGTCAACGACATTCACCACCCGGATTTTCAAATCGGGCAGGTGCTGGCGCAGAATGGAAACGGCGGCCAGAATCTCCAGCGTTGGCGTGTCGCCACAGCAGGCCATCACCACGTCCGGCTCACCATTCTGGTCGTTGCTGGCCCATTGCCAGATGCCGATTCCTTCCGTGCAATGCAAGACCGCGGCATCCATGGTCAGCCATTGCGGGAGGGCGTGTTTGCCGGCGACCACCACGTTCACATAATGGCGGCTGCGCAGGCAGTGATCAAAAACCGACAGCAGACAATTGGCATCCGGCGGCAGGTAAACGCGGACAACGTCGGCTTTCTTGTTGATAACATGGTCGAGGAAACCGGGGTCCTGGTGCGTGAAACCGTTGTGATCCTGCTGCCATACGTGCGAGGCGAGCAGATAATTCAGCGACGCGATTTTTCGACGCCACGGCAATTCCAAAGTTACCTTCAGCCACTTGGCGTGCTGGCTGAACATCGAGTCCACTATGCGAATGAAGGCCTCGTAGCTGTTGAACAGCCCGTGCCGGCCCGTCAGCAAATAACCTTCCAGCCAACCCTCGCACTGATGCTCACTGAGCATCGAATCCAGCACGCGTCCGGCAGGCGCGAGGAATTCATCATTTTTTACTTCCCGGGCGTCCCATTGGCGGTTGGTGACTTCAAAAACCGCGCCCAAGAGATTCGAGAGAGTCTCATCGGGACCGAAGACGCGGAAATTTCGCTGGTCCTGGTTCAGCCTGGCCACGTCACGCAGGAATTTGCCAAGCACCAGCGTATCCTGGCCATTCACCGAACCCGGCGAAGGCACATTCACCGCGTGCTCGTGAAAATCTGGCATGCGTAGGTCGCGCAGGAGAATGCCGCCATTCGTGTGCGGATTGGCGCCCATCCGCCGGTCGCCCTTCGGCGCCAGTTCGGCCAATTCCGGCATGAGCCGGCCATTTTCGTCAAACAGCTCCTCCGCCTTGTAACTTTTCATCCAGCTTTCGAGCAGCTTGAGATGCTTGGGGTGCTCGGCATCCACCAGGAGCGGCACCTGATGCGCCCGGAAGGTGCCCTCCACTTTCAGACCATCGACGACCTTTGGTCCCGTCCAGCCCTTGGGCGACCTTAGAACAATCATGGGCCAGCGCGGACGAGACGTGTCATCTTTGCTCCGCGCATGCTTTCGGATTTGCCGGATGTCCTCGATGGCCTTGTCCAGGGTGGCAGCCATCAGTTCATGCATCTTTTGCGGCTCATCGCCTTCAACAAAATGGGGCGTCCACCCGCAACCACGGAAAAATTGTTCTAACTCCTCTTGCTCGATGCGGGCCAGGACGGTCGGATTGCTGATTTTGAAACCGTTGAGATGCAGGATCGGCAGCACGGCGCCATCGGTGATCGGGTCGAGAAACTTGTTGGACTGCCATGCCGTGGCCAACGGTCCGGTTTCCGCTTCACCGTCGCCCACGACGCAGGCGACGATCAATCCGGGATTGTCGAACGCGGCCCCGAAAGCATGACTGAGCGAATAGCCCAGCTCGCCGCCTTCGTGAATAGACCCTGGCGTGGTCGGCGCAACGTGGCTGGAAATCCCGCCGGGAAACGAAAACTGTTTGAACAGCGCTTTTAATCCGGCTTCATCCTGGGTGATGTTTGGATAAACTTCGCTCCACGTCCCTTCAAGGTAAACGTTGCCCACAATCGCCGGACCGCCGTGACCGGGACCGGCAATGTAAAACATATCCAGGTCATACTTTTTAATCACCCGGTTCAGATGGACATAAATAAAATTCTGTCCCGGCGTTGTGCCCCAATGCCCGACCACCAGCGGCTTCACGTCAGAGAGTTTCAACGGTCGCTTCAGCAGCGGATTGTCGTAGAGATAAATCTGACCGACTGAAAGATAGTTGGCGGCGCGCCAGTAGGCGTCCATCTGGCCGAGCAGTTTTGGCGTGAGAGCGTTGGTTTTCATATTATTTCATATTGGCCAGGATGGTTAAACCCACCATGAAGAATGTCCTCTTTTCGACACGGCTCACAATGGGGTGAACACCCCATGCAACGAATGTGTCCGAATGTCCGGAACGCTCGACTGCCGTTTGAGGCGTCGCAGCAGGATGGCTTGGTGCGCTGGCGCTTACACGATCTTCAACCGGCTAAATGCGGGGACCTTCACAAAATCCATGACGAAGGCGAAACCGATGGCACCGGCGATCAAGCTGCCCACCACCCGGAGCGGCAGCGGCGTCATGAGCCAGCCGCATCCAGCCAGTGTCGAGGCGATCAACACATCAGCGACTGACGATAAGGCAAGCCAGCGGCTGGGATGAGGGGATGACCAAATTCGCCCACGGGCGCGCACGGCGTAGGTGGTCGCCTGGTTTCCACACACCAAGGCAACGAACGCCAGGGTTTGCAAGGCGGCGATACCCATCCCCATGCGGAAATGGCCGATCGCCAAAACGCCGGCACAAAACATCAGTTCGGCGAAGCCCATGACGACGCCAGCAATGGTGAGGGTGCCGATCCGCCAGCCGTTGGGCATCGGGGACGGCCGGACGTTGTCCGTGGTCAACGACATGCCGAGCAAATCCCCCGCCATCATGACGATGATCATCAGCATGGGCGTGAGGATGGCGTGCCCGGTCATGATGAGTCCGACGCCGAGGAACAGCACCTGCACAATCTTCTTGGTCACGGAATTTAGCGTGTAAGTCAGGATGCGTTGGAACGTAATGCGCCCTTCCTTGACGGCGGCAACGATGCCGGCGAGTCCCGGAGTGGTGAGCACCACGCCGGCGGCAGACTTGGCCACGTCCGTCGCCGTCGAGACCGCGATCCCCATCTGCGCCTGACGCAGCGCAGGGGCGTCGTTCGCGCCGTCACCACACATGCCGACGATGTTGCCGGTTTGCTGAAATGCCTTTACCAGTTTGAATTTGTCTTCGGGCAAAACGCCGGCAAAGACGGCGAAACTTTCCGGGCGAACGTCGCCCGGTATCGGCCCCGGCGGGCACACCGCACCATCAAGACCGACGGCATGGGCGACAATCGCCGCAGTTGCAGGTGCATCGCCGGTGACCATCACCATGCGGACGCCAAGGGTTTTGAGTTGAGTGACCAGGGTGGCGGAATCTTCACGGGCCGGGTCGCTCAGCGCGATCAAACCCATGAGTTGCATCGCCGCCGGCGGTCCTGCCGCGACCGCCAGCACCCGGAAGCCTTTCGCTTCCAGTTCGTTCGCCGCCGTCGTCGCGGTTGGCGAGGGAGCGGCGAGCACGGTGACCGCGGAGAAGGCACCCTTGATGATACGCACAGGTCCCAGGCTCGGATCGGTCGCCGTCGCCTCGGACATTTTCGTCGCGGGATCAAAGGGTTTGAAACGCATTAGTTTGGGCGGGTTTGCCGCGACCTTCCGTGCCGCGGCGGAACGAATGGCTCCATCCACGGGATCCTGTCCACCATCAGAACTGGCCAGCGCCGCCATCATCAAAACCTGCGGCTCGTCGAAGCCCGGCATCGGGTGGACTGTCGTCACTGAAAGTTGGTTGCACGTGAGCGTCCCGGTTTTGTCGGCGCATAACACATCAATGGATGCCGCCTCATCCACGGCTGAAAGCCGGGTGGGCAAAACTCCCTGGCGCGCCAACGCCCGGGCTCCCAAAGCGCTCGCGAGGGTGAACGTGGCCGGCAGCGCAACGGGGATCGAGGCCAGGACCGCCGTCAAAACCAGGGGGATGATCTCGCTCACCGGCATCGCCTGAATCAGCGCGTACGCCACTAAAATGACAATCAGGATGCCGTTGAAGATTGCGAGGTTGCGCACCACGTGCAACACGGCCTTCTGCTGCGAACTCACGACATGGGCGGTGCGAACCAGCTCGGCCGTGCGGCCGAACTTGGTGTGGGTTCCCGTCGCCGTGACCTGAGCGACCGCCTCGCCGCGCCTCACCAACGCCCCGGCGAAGGTTTGGAAGCCGGGACCCGCTTCGGTGCCGATTGATTCACCGGTGAGCATGGATTGATCGAGCAGGACGTTCCCTTCAATCAGTTTCACGTCAGCAGCCACGACGCCACCGAGCGAGAGCTTCACGATGTCGTCCGGCACCAATTCGGCGGCCGGGAGATTTTTCCACACACCGTCGCGGTGGACCGAGGCGGTCAATGCCAAGCGCTTCTTCAGGGCGGCAAGCGTTGCCTGGGCACGCCCCTCCTGAAAAAATCCGAGAGCGGCATTGAACAACAGGAGCACCGTGATGATCCCGGCTTCAACATATTTGCCGAGCACCAACTCCAGCAGAATTGCAGCTTCCAGCATCCAGGGGATTGGCGCCCATAGTTTTTGAATCGCCCTTCGCGCCGGATGCGATGACGTGTCGGGCATGGAATTGGGACCGGACTTTTCCAACCGGCGCCGGGCCTCATCGCTGGTGAGACCGTCAGACGCATCGTTGGCGCCAATATCAACGGCGGCGGGTGGCGCAAGAGGTGCGGCAGGAGACATAAGTGCTCATCTCAAAGGTCGGGCCGCCGGATGGCAAAGTTCGGCGCAACCCCGAAACTCACCTACACCAGGGTGCGCCGGGACGCAAGACTCGTCACCTTCAAACAAAATGTTACACCGCCGCCAGTTCATCAATCCAGTATCCCTGGCGCTTGTAATGTTGATGCAGGCCGATTTCATACTCCCGGGTCAACAGAGACTCCTCCGTGTATTCCGGTGACTGCTTGATGG
>Ga0181537_10004016_pt1 | contig 12338 bp, 10 predicted proteins | sample PEATcosm2014_Bin_39_FD_119765 | JGI IMG/M metagenome (GOLD analysis project Ga0181537, IMG submission 119765) | Peatland microbial communities from MTU Mesocosm Facility, Houghton, MI, USA - PEATcosm2014_Bin23_10_metaG | ecosystem: Environmental > Terrestrial > Soil > Wetlands > Peat | place...
CCGCGTCGAGGTGTTGCGCGGACCTCAGGGAACATTGTATGGACGCGGAGCCACCGCCGGCGCGGTGAATTTCATTACCAACGGACCGAGCAACGACTTCGAAGCCTCGGGCCGCCTGCAATATGGCTCGTACCAACTGATCGCGACGCAGGGCATGCTGAATGCTCCTTTGTCCGACGTTCTTTCGCTGCGGGTCGCGTTCAATCAAATCCGCCACGACGGATTTTTCAACAACGGTCAAAGCAATGAGGACGACATCAGCAGCCGCGCAAAATTGCTGTTCCACCCAAACGAGAATTTTTCGCTGTTGGTCGGGTTCGTCGACTACAAGTCGAGCGGCACCGGGCCCGGACAGATACTGCTCACTTCCAATCCCAATCCCACCCAATGGGTGACGAACGTGTTGGGAGGCGGGAGCAATCCGATTTCATACCGCAAGACCTACGCCGATTTGGAATGGAATTTCGGACCCGCGAAGCTCACCTATATCGGCGGTTATCAGACGACCTATAGCGACTTCAGTACCTACTGCACCTGCTTCGCGCCCGGCCCTCCGCCCACGCCCAACTTGACCTATCAGTACGTCACGCAGCCGTACAATACGACCTGGTCGCACGAACTTCGGCTGGCGAGCTCGAGCGATTCGGCCTTGACATGGCAAACCGGTCTTTACTACTACCGCGGCAACATGCTGACCACGTTCGAACCCGGATTTACGCCGCCCGTGGTTGGCGGAACCTATACGCCGCTCTTCAACGTGGTGCAGTCTTTCTCACCGGAGTCGGTGGGTCTGTTCGGCGAGGTGAGCTACGCCGTGAATGCAACCACACGCGTGACCGGCGGTGTGCGCGAGACCCGGGACCACATCGTCCAGTCGCAAACCCTGCCATTCAGTGTTCCCAACGACTTCGACGAGACGCTGAACCACTTCGACTGGAAGGCGCGCGTCGAAACGGACCTGTCGGCGAACGATCTGTTGTACGGCATGGTCTCCACGGGGTACCGCCCGGGCGCCTTCGTCAATGGCATTGCAGGCCAGGACGAGAAGGTGACGGCGTATGAGGTCGGATCGAAGAACCGCGTGGGATCCATGTTCACTCTGAACGGCTCTGTTTATTATTATCGTTACAGCGGCTTTCAGAATGTCGCCACCGTGCCGGGTGCGGGCGGGCTGATCACCACCCTCGTACCGCTGCCCGCGACCTTCTACGGCGGGGAATTGGAAGCCATGGCGCAACTTGGCGCAAACGATCGACTGACGATATCGCCTGCCGCCGAGCAAGCCAAATACACGGCCAGCTTTCCCGGTTATGCGACCAACAACGGCATCATTCCCAACACCCCCAAGTTTTCGATCTCGGGCAGCTACGAGCACAGCTTCGTGCTGCCGGCCGAGGACCGTCTCACGTGGGGGGTGGATGGGCATTTTCAGACCGATTCAGTGACTGATTTCAATGCCGGCAATTATCCGACGACCGATCCCCCGTTCCTGCAGAAGGCGTATTCGATCGTCAACAGCTCGTTGACATTCACGCCGAAGAGCGGCAAATACAACGTGACGGCCTATGGCAAGAATCTCGGCAACACGCTGGTCAAGCTGACAGTCTATAACCCGAGTCCCCCGGCGGCCTATGTCAACGATCCTCGGACCTATGGCGTGATGTTCTCGGCGAAGTATTGATGATGGTGCCGGGAAAACTGAAGGATTGGTGGTTGCCCGCAGGTCTGCTTGCCGCGCTCGTCGGCATCGCTCCTGCCGCGGATTCTTCGCCGCCGGCTTGCGACAGGGCGTGCCTTCGCGATCTCACCGACAAGGTGATTGCCTCCATGGTCGCTCATGACGCAAGCCGGCTACCCCTGACCCAGGTATATGCCGCGACGGAGAATTCGATTCCCTCCGCACTCGGCATGATGGTGATTTGGCGAACGGCAAGCGCCGCGAAGAGCAGCTATTACGTGATCGATCCCGAATCTCAGCAAGTGTTCCTGATTGCAACCATTGCCGAGGGGCCCAATGATTCGTTGCTTTTCGGCCGTATCAAGATCGATGGCCGGCGAATATCCGAACTCGAACTGTTCGTGAATCGCTCGAGAGGGCAGGGAGGGTTTCAATTCGAGGCGGATGGGCCCGCGCATTTCCCCAGCGAGTGGACCGTGGAGGTGCCGGCGGCGAGGCGTGCAACGAGAGCAGAGCTACTGCGCGCAGGGCGCAGCATTTTCGACACGACGGTGCCGGCGCCCGAGGCGGCCGCGAATTGCGTGGTCATGGAAAACGGCAAGGTGGTGGGCGAGAATCCCGATGTACTCAAGGCGATCGGCGGCGGCTCCGACGAACCCAAGGCGACACCTGGAGGCCCCCAAAAGACGAACCCAGATGGAACCGTGCCCGTGCCTTGTGGCAATCCCCCGAATCGCCCGACCGACAAGAACGCTCGAACGACCATCATCGACGAGGAACGCGGAGTCGTGGTCAGCATGGCGATGGTGCCCGGGGTGGTCGAGCCGTATCTGGTGACGAATCCCACCGAATCCGCATCGGTCCCGAATGCGTTGCTGAAGCCGTATACTGACATGCTGGAGAGGCAGAGGAGTTCGGGGAAATACACCGCGCCTGCGCTTCGCGCAATGCAGAACACCGCGGCGGTTTCGGAGGTGCATCGCATTTATGATGGCAAACTACAAGGGTTGCACTTGTTGGTTAACCTCGGCGCACCCGGAGCCAGGTCTCCCTGGGTCGGCCGCTAAAGTCGCCAGCGCGTTCGGCGGGTCGACGCTGCATGGGTAGGCTGTCCGGAAAGGTGGCTTTGGTGACCGGCATCGGCGCGGGGATCGGCCGCGAGTGCGCAATGATGTTTGCCCGGGAAGGCGCAATCGTCATGGGATGCGACATCGATGCGTCCCGAGCATCATCGACGGTGGATGCGGCGAAGGTCAGCGGCCTGATTCTGGATAGTCTGCACCCGATTGATCTGACGAAACCCGCGGATGTACGCAAGGTCGTCGATGGACTGATTCATCGTCACGGCCGGATCGACGTCCTGGTCAATGCGGGTGCGATCAACCCGCGATTCGCCGCTGTCCCCGACATGAGTTATGAAGACATCTGGGTGCCGACGATGGTCGGTGAAGTCGACCTCGTGTTCTTGCTGTGCAAAGCGGTGTGGCCGCATTTGGTGGCGGCCGGCGGGGGGTCCATCATCAATTTTGCCTCGGTGGCCGCTTTGCGCGGCACCCATTTTGCGGGGATGGTGGCGCACAGTGCAGGCAAGGGCGCCGTCATGGCGATGACCCGACAGCTCGCGGTCGAGGGAGCGGCACATCGCATCCGCGCGAACACGATCGCCCCGGGATTGATTGCCACCATGGCGACCGCATCCCAAGGACTCACCGAAGGGGAAGCGAGCAAGCGAATGGCGGCGTCGATCCCGCTCGGAAGAATCGGCAAGCCGTCTGATATCGCCTATTGCGCGGTTTATCTCGCCGCGGACGAGTCAGCCTGGGTCACGGGAATAAATATCACCGTTGATGGCGGCACGACCGCCGGCTAACAGGCGTCTTGGCCAACAAGCTACAGGTCGTCGTCCTTTGTGGTGCAGCAGCCTACACGGCGGCTCTGTTCGCCCCTGGCTATCAGGTTACCGAAGGCGGGCAAATTCTACACCGCACTGTCGATTTGATACCGGGCTGGCGGCTTGCCCTGCTCGGTTGGATCGGACCGCTCGAATGCTGTTTTGCTTGGTTCGCCAACATTCCGCTCGCCTTCTGCGCATTCAAACTGACCCAAGGAAAATTGCCGGGACGCTTCACCGCTGTCCTTACCGCCTGCCTGGCGCTCAGTGCGCTACTGCCGCAGCTTATTTTTCAGCCCGCCGATGGGTGGCACGTGGGTTACGTGCGCGGCCCCGCCGTCTGGCTTTGGCTTTTGTCCATCGCAGTGATTCTGGCGGGACCAATCTTGGTATCGCGTTCTGCGCCGAATGTTCGATGAACGGCAGACGTTAACGCAAAACTCCGACTATCGTGATGCGCGATTAGCTGTTTTGGTGTTCACGCAGGATAGCCTCGCGGCGGCTCTTCTGCGAGCGCGGTCTGGATCCTGGCTACAGCCGCGTCTTTTGCGCCGAGGCCTCGAGCAATGAGGTGAACCGGCGCTCGCGAGTTGTCGGCTGCTTGGCGCTGACGATTCGCCAAAGCATTTTCTTCTTGTAGCCCAAGGGCTGCGCTTCGAAGAACGCCCACGCGGCTTTATTGCGCCTGAAGGCTTTTTGTTCCTGCGGTGTCAGGGCGGCGAGATCCGACTGCTCGTAGGAATAGATGCGAGATTTTTTCTCGATGCGCCGTGCGAAGGCCTCGAGACCGGCCGGCTGCATGCGTCCTTCGGTGCCGAGCACGCGCACGCGCTCGATGTTGACCGCGCTCCAGACGGAGCCCGCCTTTCGGGGCGTGAACCTGATCTTGTAGCGCCGCTCGTCGATGCGATGGCGCACCCCATCCACCCATCCCACACACAACGCCTCATCCACCGCCTGCGGCCACGTGATGCTCGCGGTGCCGCTGCCGCGCTTGTGGAATCCGACGATGAGCTCCGCGCTCGAGGCCGCGTTCGCTTGCAGCCAGGCGCGCAGGGCCGCAGGTGTCGCAAAGTATATTGGCTTCATGGCGGAGTGCGCCCCGGGGGAAGTCAGCGTCCCAGGGTGTCGATCAACGCTCGATAGTCGCCGAAGTCCGGAGTCTTCATTCCCGCGACCTTGCCTTGGTCATCGCAGCGGCGCACACGGACGGCGTCGCTGTGATAGCGCTCGGTTTCGAATTGAGCGATTTCATGCGCCGCCATCGGGCCGCCTTGCAGCTTCAGCGTGATCACCGAGGCGGGACTCAACCGGTTGATGTATTGATCGTCGGTCGCCAAAAGATAGCGCTTGGCGGGTACGTGCAAGCGCACGGGTTCAAAGACTTCGGGACCGAATCGTTCGGCGAGCCACCGGCCGCCGACCACTTCATGCCGCGTGTCCTTCTTCCAGTCGGCAATATCGCTCGGCACCTGCTCGACGAGGTGCCCGATATCATGCAGCAGCGCCGCGATGACCAAGGCCGGGGGCGCGGAGGCGATTTGCGCGAAATAGGCCGCTTGCAAGGCATGCTCGTTCACCGACACACGTTCGCCGAAATATTCGACTGCGCCGCGCGCTGCAAAAATCGCAAATACTTCATCGGCAAGGCTCATCAGGGCTCGTCCGCGGAAAAGTCGCGCCGTAGCAGCGCGGCCTCAGAATACACGCTATCGCGGGTCAGGTAGCAGCCCCGCAAGTGCCGCGGGTATCGCGAAGACGAAAATGCCGTACGCCCGTGCAGGATGCGTTGATTGTCGAACACCGCGAGGTCTCCGCCGCGCAGGCTGAATCGCAGCTGGAAGCGCGGATCGCGCAGCAAGGAGGCGAAGCGGCGGTACGCGGCATAGAAGCGCTCCGACTCGCGCGCGCCGAGCTTCAGCGGCGCAATCGAGCGGCTGTTGTAGTGCACGGCGGTCACCTCGCCGCCGCAGGACAGCTGAATCAGCGGTCTCTCGGCGTAGAGTTCCGCATCCTTCGAGCGATACAGAAACGGCACGGCCGTTTGCGTGAGGACCGCGAATGCATCGGGGTCGGTGCTCCTGAGGTGCTCGGCAATGGCAAAGCCATCGCCGAACAGGCTCTGGCCGCCGTCGGGCGATGCAATGAGCACGTGCAGCACCTGAAATCCGGGCACGGGCTCGCGATAGGGGTTGTCGGTGTGCAGGCCCAAGCCCAAATCGGAGTACGCCAAATTTTCCGGCTGCGGTACCGACTTCACCTCGAAGACCAAGCCGTAATTGGTCTCCGCGACGCGCCCGGCGAGCCGCGCAGCCTCGAGAATTCCCGCATCGGTGCGCGGCACGTTGCTGAGAAAGGCGACGCCATCCCGCAATAGCCGGGTCAGCCACTCGGCGCGCAGCGAACGGCGGCCGGACACCTCCGCAAAGTCGGCCCACGCGAAATCGCGCGTCGCCGCGAGATGCGCGGCTTCGAGCCACAATCGGGGCGCGCGCCCCCGGCCGATGTGGTCAGGCGAGTGCGCCCGCAACCAGTCGAGTCCGAAGTTCGCGCGGCGCTCCTCGTTTTCCCACTCGACCGTCACGCAGCCGTCGTGCGCCGCTGCGCCGCGAATCTTGGGATCCCGTGGTAGATCCGCGACATCGATCAGCCGCTGCCCGCTGTGAGCATCACGATCCTCGCGCAAGTTGTCGCGCAGCCAGAGACTGGCAAATTCGCTGATGCTACCGTCGGCCCACTCGACGTTGAGGCGATCGGGACCAAACGAGACACGCCTGGCGGCAATGGTGCTCATGGCAGATGGGTGTGGCGTGCGGCTGCCCGCGCACCCTGCAAGTACAGGCAACCGGCACCGAGCGCCGACAATGCGCTCACCACGGCGAGGGAGACGAACACGCCCTGCCAGCCGAAGGATACCGCGACGCGGGCGACTGCCCAGCCGGCGGCCACGGCCCCCAGATATCCGATGCCGTCGATGATGCCCGATGAGACCGCGCCCGCCTGCTTGCCGCCGAAATCGAGCGCAAAAGCCCCACCGAGATAGGAATAGGGGCCGAGCAGGCAAAAGGCGATGATGCCGATTGCGATGAGCGGCAGCAGCGATCCGGTCGAGCTGGAATGCATGGTCATGAGCAGCAGCAACGCCGCCGCCGTCGCCGCCAATCCCACGAACATGATGAGCGAGCGCCCGTTAACGCCGAGCCGATCGCTGAGCCAGCCGGTCGCGAGCACCGATACCGCACCGACGGCGGGGAAAATGCCGCTCATGCGCGCGGCATCGCCCATGCTGTAACCCAGATAGTCGCGCAGATACACGGGTGTCCATGCATTGAATGTTTCGCGAATGATGGTACAGCCAAGCGACAACAGGCAAACCAACAAGAACGCGTGGCTGCGCATCAGAGGCAACAGCAGCTGGCCGATGCTTTGCGGCGGGGCTTCCGACCCCGCGAACAGGTTGAGCGGGTTGGGCTTGGCCTCGGTAAAGCCGGCATCGACCCGCGATTCCCGCAGAAAGAAATAATTGACGACCAACAACAATGCTCCGACCGCAGCGGCGAAATAAAACAAGGCGCGCCAGCCGAAGCCGTGTTCGATCAGAATCCCCATCCAGTCCCGCGCCAATGCATCGCCGACGAGGTAGCTGATGCTCAGTATGCCGATGATCATCCCGTAGGACGAAAAGTCGAACCACTTTGAGGATACCTTGACGAGGCCCGCCCAGGCGATCGATTGAGTCAGTCGATTGCCGATCCAGGCGATGCTGAACAGCGGCAAGCTCAGGCGGGACGCGAACAGCACGGTGAAAAGCGTCGCACCGAGCAGCCCGATCAGAAAATTGATGCGTCCGCCCCAGAAGTCGCCCAAGCCGGTCAGGAACAGCTTGCCCACCGCGTAGGCGAGCACACCCAGGGAGGTGATTTGTCCCATGCGAAGGATGGCATCGGCGTGGCTGACACCATGCTTGCCCAGTTCTTCAATGAGAAGCGGCGTCGCAACCGCCAGATCGGCGCGGCAGAAGTACAGCGCCGCATAGCCGCCGAATAACGCCAGCACCGTGATCGTTTGCCGGATGCGCAGCGAGCGAGTGATGGCCCGCTCCGCGCTCGCGCCGCCTGCGACTTCAGGCACTGTTGCCATAGAGAATCCCAGATTGACCAGGCGGGAGTGCTTTCCCGCCATCTTCTCATTTGGATGGGGCGCGGACCACCCCGCGGCTGGTCGTACAATACAGCGGGGGAATTGCGTTATTTTACATAATCCTGCCCGTTTCAAGTTACCGTCCGTTGGCACAAAACCTGCTTTCATCAAAGCAGGGCAGCAGCAGTTGTTGTCCCGTGAACAAGGATCAGGCAGCCGACGGGCCGAACGATGCGGTACTTACGCGATAGCCGTGAGATTGCGGCAAGACATGGCCATGCTAGCGGCGGCAAGCGGCAATTTATTGCCGCTCGATCTCTGATCAACCGATCGAGGAGAGGAAACGCATATGTCGTTAATCAACTTGGGCTCCGCCCTGTCGGCGCTACCCGCAACCAATATCCATCCGCACGGCCATAAACACGGCTTTCATGTGGATTCGACAACGGATTCCAGCACCGACACTGCGGCGCAGGTTCCGGTTGGCGCGGCGCAATCTTTATTCGGCAGTCTGTTGCAATCGCTGGAACAGGTCATCGGCGTGCAGCCAAGCACGGCCACGGCGACGCCGGCAGCCACCGCCGCTTCGAGCACCGCCGCCACAACTACGGCGGTGAGCACGGCCTCGGCAGCTGCCAGCGTGTCGGCCGCACCCTCGGCGCTACAAAATTATTTGAACAACGCTTCGCAGAACCTCAAGGCCGATGGATCGATGTTGCCGAGAATTGCGGGGAACCTGCGCATTAACGTGTAACCGCAAATTGCTCAATTGACGTTCACGGGGCGCCCGGATAGGCTCAAGTCCGCCCTGAAATCCCTGGTGAACGCCATTAAACGACTGCCGACTTTGTTCATTCCCCATGGCGGCGGGCCATGTTTTTTCATAGAGCCGCCGCCGGCGAACCCGCACATGTGGGAGGGCCTGGCGTCGTACCTGCGCGGCATCGACGCCTCGCTCGGCGTTCGGCCAAAAGCGGTGTTGGTGATTTCGGGTCATTGGGAAAACCCGTTGCCGACTTTCAACATTGCCGCCAAGCCCGGCTTGTTGTTCGATTACTACGGCTTTCCGGACCACACCTACCGGCTGAAATATCCGGCGGCCGGCGCTCCGGAACTTGCAGAACGCGTGCGCAGGCTGTTGGACGATGCGGGGTTCAAAAGCGACGTGGAATCCAAACGCGGCTTGGATCACGGGGTATTTGTACCGTTTCTTTTGATCTATCCCAATGCCGACGTGCCCATCCTGCAGTTGTCGCTGCAGGCGAGTCTCGATCCGGCCCTGCATCTAGCCCTGGGCAACGCTCTCGCGCCGTTGCGCGATCAGGGGATCCTGATCGTCGGCAGCGGCATGAGCTATCACAATTTGGCCGACATGTTCTCCGGGCGCGGCGCGGAGGCAGCCAAGGCCTTCGATGCCTGGTTGGGCGATGTGGTGCAAGATCCCGCATCCCGCAATGAGTTGCTTGCCAAGTGGCGTGAGGCGCCGGGGGGCGCGGCCTCCCACCCACGCGAGGAGCATCTCATCCCCTTGATGGTCGCCGCCGGCGCGGCTCAGGGCGATCGCGGAGTTCGCAGTTTCGGCGAATCGATCGGCGGCAAGCAGATCTCGGGCTTTCAGTTCGGCTGAAGTTCGTTGAGGGTTCCTGCGCTCCTCGCCTTCGGTCTCATCGCTTCGGGTCAAGCGCTGTTCGCAGCCGATGCGCCGACCACCGTCATTCGTGCGCACTCGCTGATCGACGGCACGGCCGACAAGCCGCGGCAAAACATGGAAGTCGTGATTCGCGGCAACCGCATCGTCGACGTTCATCCGATGAACTCGCAGGCGCCGCCGGCCGGCGCGCAGGTCATCGATCTCGGAGACGCGACGTTGCTGCCGGGCCTCATCGACACGCACACGCATATATTTCTGCAGGGGGAGGATCCGGCCGCCGGCGGTTACGACGTGCAACTCTTGAAGTTTCCGGCATCGTACCGGGCTGCGCGTGCGGTGGTGGCGGCGCGCCGCGCGCTCGAACAGGGATTCACGAGCATTCGCGACATGGAAACCGAAGGCGCCGGCTACGGCGACGTCGGCATCAAAAGAGCGATCAATGAAGGAATCATTCCCGGCCCGCGAATGTGGGTGACCACGTTGTCGATTTCAACGACCGGCGGCTATCCCCTCGAGGGCTACGCACCGGAGATCGCAGCGCTGCCGAAAGGCTCCCAGCTGATCGATGGGCCCATCGAAGCACGCAAGGCGGCGCGCGAACAATTGGACAAGGGCGCCGATTGGATCAAGGTGTACATGACGCACCGTTCCTGGCTCGATGCGCAGGGCGCGCTGGTGTCGCAGCCCACCCTCACCGTCGAGGAATTGAAGGCCATCGTGGACGAGACGCATGGTTGGGGCAAAAGAGTCGCCTGTCACGCCTACAACGGCATCGGACTGCAGCGCGCGCTCGACGGCGGCTGCGATTCGATCGAGCATGGCCTCGAAATCACCGACGCGCAGATCGCGCAGATGCTCAGGCAAGGTACATGGTACGTGCCGACGCTGCAGGTGTACTACACCGACTGGGATCCTGCGGACACCGATACCGGCAAGCGCGACCGCAAGCGCGCCGAGCTGCACGGCGTGTCGTTCGGCAAGGCGCTGCGCGCCGGAGTCAAGATCGCATTCGGCACGGATGTGGGCGGGTTCAAGTGGTCCGAGCCCATCGCCGCGGAGTTTTCACGGGAAGTACAGCTCGGCATGACGCCGATGCAGGCGATCCAGTCCGCGACGTCGCGGGCCGCGGAGCTGCTCGGCAAGCGCGGCGAACTCGGGGTGATCGCGCCGGGAGCCTATGCCGATCTCGTGGCCGTGGCGAGCGATCCTCTGCGGGACGTCGATGCCCTCAAAGCCGTGCAATTCGTGATGAAGGACGGACTGGTGTTCAAGTCCCCGAAAGGCGACGCGGCGCCGTAGGCTCAGTTCTCCGCCCGCAAGGTGGCGACGTTCTCCGGGGTGACCGCGGAGGACTGCGCGCCGAATCGGGCGGTGACGTAATTGGCGAGACTCGCGATCTCCGCATCGGAGTAGGCGCCGCCAAAGGCCGGCATGGCGGGTCCCGCGTCCGGGGTATGACGGTGGGCGCCGGTCAAAATGATCTGTACCACGTTGGTCGCAGTCGGATCATTCACCGAACGCACGCCGGTGAGTGTTGCATAGGGGAGCACCGGACTCACTCCGCTCCAATCGTGGCACCCCGCGCATGCGCCGGCATACACCGCCCGGCCGCGCGAGTCCAGGGTGGCCGCCGCGCCTTGCGAGTACGAGGCGGGTGCGGGATTGGCGTTGGGCTCCGGCAGGTCGGACGTCGATACCGCCGACACGGTGCGCAAGTAACTGACCATGGCGCCAATGTCGCTTTGCGTCAGGTACTGCAGGCTGTTCTCGACGGCCTCGCCCATGGGCCCTGTCGCCGTTCCGCGCCCGTCGGCATGCCCCATGGCGAGATAATGCGCAAGATCCGCTTCGCTCCACGTGCCGAGCCCGCTCCTCCGATCGGCGGTGATGTTGTAGGCGCGCCATCCGGCCTGCACCGCGCCGGCAAATTTCTTTCGGTTGTCGAGTGCCTGCATGAGATTGCGCGGCGTGTGGCATTCGCCGCAGTGCCCCAGGGCTTCGACGAGATAGGCGCCGCGGTTCCACTGCGGGTCGCGGCCGGTGCGCGGCTCGAAGCGCGTGTCCGGATTGAACAAGAGCGCCCAGATACCCATCAGCTGGCGCTGGTTGAATGGGAAGCTCAAGGTGTTCTCCGGCGCAGCGGCATGCACCGGCTGCAAGCTGAAAAGATAGGCCTTGATGGCGAGCGCGTCGGCATCGGTCATGTAGGTGTAGCTCGCGAACGGCATGGCGGGATAGAGCTTGGTGTCGTTGCGGCCGATGCCCTTGTGGATCGCGTCGAGAAAATTCGCATCGCTGTACCTGCCGATTCCGGTTTCCGCATCCGGCGTGATGTTGGTCGAGTACAGCGTGCCGAACGGCAGCACGAAAGCGCGTCCACCTGCATAGGGCGCACCGCCCTCCGCGGTATGACAGGCGGCACAATCCGCGGCTCGCGCCAGATATTCGCCTTTCCGGATCAGAGTCGCGTCTTTGAATTCGGGTGGAACGCCCGTCGGATCCTGCGAGCGATAGTCGGCCAGGTGCACTCGCGAGCCGCCGGCGAAGTCCATGGGCCGCGGCGCCAGGAACACGAACCAGAGAAAACCAACCAGCACCAGCCCAAGAATTGTGGCGATGCCGATGAGGCCGTAGCGGCCGGTCGAGGATGAGTCGCTCATGATGGTTTCCTCCCGGGAAGAACATCTCGATCAATGGCACTCGCGACTATAGAACTCCCGGGGTTCCGAGTCACGTTGGCCAGCAGAATCAGGGTCGCCGCCATGCACAGGTAGGCAAAGAGATTTCCGATCAGCACGTAGACCGTGTGGCCTCCGGGCATGCCGGGCGCGGTCACGACCACGCCATCCTCCACGTGCGGATGCCGGTACGGATCGTCGGCGTAGGTTTTTTGCAGCACGCGGCCATTCGGATCGATCAGGGCGGAGACGCCGGAGTTGACCGCGCGCACCATGCTCACACGCAACTCGACGGTGGCA
>Ga0181537_10004017_pt1 | contig 12334 bp, 14 predicted proteins | sample PEATcosm2014_Bin_39_FD_119765 | JGI IMG/M metagenome (GOLD analysis project Ga0181537, IMG submission 119765) | Peatland microbial communities from MTU Mesocosm Facility, Houghton, MI, USA - PEATcosm2014_Bin23_10_metaG | ecosystem: Environmental > Terrestrial > Soil > Wetlands > Peat | place...
AGCGGCCTTCGACATGTCGCGGTCGAAAAGATCTACGTTCCACTCGTCGAGGAAGTTTTTCGTGCTCTTGAAGCCGCGATCATCCAAGAGCTTTCGAACCACGCGTGCGATGGTGATAAAGTTGTTCGGATCGTTGGAATCCATCGTGTAGTAGTGCCAAACGAAGAAATCCAGGGGCACGTGTTTGGCTTTCACGAAATCTAGAAAGCCCTCGCGATAAGGCGTCGCATCCAGCGGCTTGGATATCGTCGGGCCGCCCACTTCCGCCGCCGGATCCGCGGCTTTGATCGCCAGCGCGGTTTTCTCGTAGAGGTCGTAGTACTGCTGCGGCGTGCCGGTCCAGAATACTTTGAAATCCGGCTCGTTCCAGATTTCCCAATAGCGTATGCGGTAGTGAAATCCGTGCTCCCATCCCTGGTTGTAATGCAAAACGATGTGGCGCGCGATTTCGGCATACTGGTTGAAATCGGCAGGCGGCGTAGGCTCCGCTCCGATGCTGCGGCCGATGCGGAATATGGGCTCAGCCCCGATACCCTCAATCGAGGCGATCAGCCTGTCGGTGGGTTCGAAGTGATAACTCTTCCCGTCCTTGGGATCCGCATTCATGTCCGGAAATATGTCGAGCGCATCGCGGCTCGACGGGATGCTCACCGGCAGCTGCTTATCCACCCCGAAGCGGGCGTCGATGTCGCCTGGTCCGAAATGATCGTGCGTCCGGATGACGTCAATTCGTGCCGCCTTGTAGGCGTCCGAGATGTCGATGTCGTTGACCGCCGCGGGCGTTCCCGGACCGCCGAAGCCGGCGCCGGGCGCGCCGGTGACGCCGTTGAAAGTCTTCAACCGACCGATCTTCGCATCATCCACTGTGACAGTGCGGGGAGCTGCATCGGCATGACAAATCGCGGTGCTCATGCCGGCAACGAAGACGACGGCCGTTCGTGCGCAAATTCTGATCATGTGATGACTCCCTCAATCATATTCAAACGTTCGTGCTGCAACAGGTTCGCATGATTTCCGCCACCGGAGCGATCAACGAATCGTTTCCGGTGTTCACGGCGTACACTTGCGTCCGATTGCTAATACTTGGCGTTGACGGTGATACCCACTTGCCGCAGCGAGTTGACGGTGGTCCAACCCGAAACTCCGTTGACCGCGCCCAACGGGATTGCGGGATCCGCTCCCGGCGGCGTGAAGGACGGTCCGCCGAACAAGGTCACCGGCTCGCGATCCTTGCCGATATTGCGCGCAAAGAGCGCCACGCTCCAAGTGTCGTCGGGCGAACGGACGCCGAGGCGAAACCCTGTGTTCCAGTTCTGCGGAAAGACAAACCGAGGATCTGCCGTGGGGCCGAGCCGCATGGCCGATTTGTATACCGTATCCGCTTCGACGAAGCCCTGTACGCTCGTCGCCAGCATTGAGCACGGCGCGCACCGTTTCCTCACCGAATTCCGAACCGAAGCGGCCGAGGTCCGAGTAGTCGAGTTGCCCCTTGACCTCGAATTTGGATGGATCCGGCGCCGCCGTTATCATGTTGATGACGCCCGCCGATGAGGTCAGACCGAACAACGTACCCTGCGGGCCCTTCAGCACTTCGACCTGCTGCACATCGAAAATATTCGTGATGTTGACGTTGCCCTGCGGCACGCCGTCCACCACGATGCCCACGGCGCCCTCGGCCGTCGGACTGAACGAGTTTGTTCCGATGCCGCGGATCTGGCCGCCGCCGCCGGGACCGCCGAATGCCTGCACCATTTCCAGCGAAGGCGTGGTGCGCGCGAGGTCGGCGATGTTGTAAACATGCTCCGTCGTCAGCTGCTCAGAACTGACGACCGTCAGGGCCACCGGCACATCCTGAATTCTCTCGGCGCGCTTTTCGGCCGTCACCACGACCTCCGACAATTCGGTGGTGGACGAAGGGGTCGCCTCCTGACCGAGTGCTGTGCCGCCAAAAGCCAGCACACCCACCATCCCCGTCAATCCCGCAATCCGTTGATTGGTCCAGCTCATATTTCCCCCACGTCGCGTGTGCTTATGTAAGACGATGCGCGCACTCAGGCGGCGCCACAGCGGGGGCAGAGTAAGTGGGCTCCAAGGCATCGGGAAGGCGTTTATACGGACGCCAGCTTTCGGCGCTGCCGAATGATACAAACAGGCCGGCGATCCGAACCTATGAACGCGGCTGGTCGATCCTTTGCTCGTACAAATCGCATTGCGCTTTTCTCAAGGCCACCGCTGAAGTAGCGCCCCCAGCCGGCGCAGACGACAGGCGCAGGTAGTAACCCGTCGGATGATCAAACATCGGCTGGTTTACGAGTATCAATTCGAGCAGTCGATGGTGGCGGCTAATGGCCGCCCGCGACCAGATGCTTGCTGTCGACTTTCCATGCCGGATCCTTGCATAGGCCGCAGTCGGCGCCGAGAAAGCGTTGAGCCGCGACGGGGTCGCGTGCGCACTTTGGGAATGCGGTTTTGGCGACGCGAGCTTTCGGTCAAACCGAATCGACGGCGCGTGCGCGAACGGCAGGCACCCAAGGCGGAGCTATTGCGTCGGCTGAATTTCGTGCCATGAGCCATTGGGCTGCAAGTTCGAATTGACGACATCGCCCAGCCCATTCGCCCAATAATGGTCCGCGGGCCCGGTCCAAACCGTCCGCGCCTGACCGGTCATGGGATCAATCGTGGGCGTAACACCGCTCAGGATGTTGGTAAAGCTCCCGACCTGAGCAGCCTGTGCGGCCTGGTGGCGCTCGAACGCGCTGACTTGCTGCCGCATCGCCTGCATTTGGGCCTCAAACTGCCGCACTTGCTGACCCAATGCCGCCATCCTCTGTTCCTGCCGGGCGCGTTGGTACTGGAGCCCCTGCGCATCCATGTTCTTTTGGTAGGCAATCCACTCGGGATTCACCGACAGCGTCTTAGCCCCATGCAGCAATACCGCTCGTGCAAGCTCGACCTGATCTTCGGCTGCGAAGAAACTCGCCAGCGGGCTCACTCCCCAGAGAGTCTTATAGAGAGAGGTGCGAGCCCATGCATACGCGATCGCAGCGTTGCATGCATAGGTGATCTGACCGGTCGAGGTCTCATCCGGTGCTACCGGACTCGGAATGGCGTCGGGTAACGACAGTTGCGATGGATTCGTTTGCCCGCGGGGATTGCGGCAAAGCTCGTGGAAGCGCGCATGCGAGTACAGGACGACGAACTCCGGGCCGCGGCGGTATTTCGCCACGACCATTTGCCCCTGCGCGCCGAGATCGTAAGTCTCACCCTCGCGTTCGTGCGACTGACTCGGAAGTGCGTACATCGGGACTGATACGTCGCCGAGCCGCACGTTGATCCGACCGTCTGACGATGTCAGGTCTACCATCGAGCGCGCATCCGAGAAGCCCATCCTAAACAGGCCGCCCTTGACAGTCCAGCCCGAAGGGACTTCGAGTGTGAATGCCTTCTCGACCGGATCAGTGAATTTTATCCATTGGATCGTCGATGCGCCCGCAGCTTCGCCCTCGATCGAAGTTGCGGACGTCAATGCGGAGACCAATAACCCAAGCGCCGCCAAAGTGGCGCGGTTCATTCCTCCATTCGGCATAGGACCCCCGGGAAAGGAATTGGCCTGGAGCGATGATTGCGCAGTTTCCAGGTGGATATTATCGTTTCGCTGTCAACAACAGGGGACTATTGATGGCTCGCATGCGAATTCGGCGCGCGTTCGTCGCATCCATCAGGCTTGGCCTGATTTACCTAGCATGTCTCTGTGTCAGCCCCGCCGCACACTCCGCCGATTCTGCTGACGAGACCTACTTGAATGCGCTGCAGGGTCATTGGGAGATGGTCGGAGCCGTCGGCAAAAAGCCCGTACGGTATCGGGCTGACGGTCATCGCGTGCTACAGGGTGGATTCTTAAACCTGCACATGATCGACACCGGCTCACCAGCCGAGTACGAGGCCGATCTATTTATCGGATTTGATCGCAAAGCCCACGATTATATTGCTCATTGGTTGGATCGTTTTGGCGCTGCCGGAGCCCGAGTGGTTGCTCAGGGCACGAGGACCGGCGAGCGATTGGTGATTACATTCCCGTACGCAGACGGTCCGCTCCGGGATACGTTTACGTGGCAACCAGCAACCAAGTCCTGGTCTCTGCTGCTCGAGTCCCAGGCGAGCAACGGCACCTGGTCGACGTTTGCGTCCTACACGTTGACGCACCGTGATCACTAATTTGTGGCCTGTGCGTTAGCCGAGGTGTATGCGCTGCATTAAAACATTTGCATGTTGACATACTCAATGTCCGTTAGTGGCGACATTGGCACCGTCGACTGGATCTGCATATAACGGCCAGGAGTCAGTCGACACGAGGATGTCTTTCCAATGCGAATTTCTGATGAGTTCAGCGCCGAATTGGCTTCGTTGCAGAATGAACTGCAAGACCTCATGCAGGCGCAGGCCGGATTGCCGGCTGGCGCACATATCTCGGGATTGTTCGAACTCGCAATGGCCCGTATCCAGGAACGCATGACGGTTGTTTACCGTCTGCACTCATCGAGATCTGAGCGCTCTTCTCACCACGTGGATGCGGCTGCTTGAACGCGTCTGCGCGGACGGTAGGTCTTGTCCTTTGGGGGCTGGCCGTCTAGCATGGCTTCGGGACGCAATGGATGTCCCTGAATAATATTAGACAATAAATGACCGCAATCAGCCTGCGGGGAACGGACAGCGCGGGCGACAGCGAAGGAGCGACGAATTCTTGCGCCAGGCCATTGGCGAAAACAAACCGTGAATGCAGCGCGCCCGGACGCTGCCGCACTCGAAGCAAGCGCCTACCGCAAGGCCTCATTGCGCATTCTTCCGCTGATTGCCTTGGGCTACGGCGCCGCCTATATCGATCGCGCCAACATCAGCTTCGCCTCTTTGCAAATGAACCGGGACTTGCATTTCAGCGCTACGGTGTATGGATTCGGTGCGGGTGTCTTCTTTTTGAGTTACGCGGCCTGCGAAGTGCCCTCCAATCTTCTGCTCTATCGATTCGGAGCGCGTCGCTGGCTCGCCCGAATCATGGTGACCTGGGGAGTCGTTGCCATGGCCATGGTTTTCGTTCGGACGCCGACAGAGTTTTATGTCGGCCGCTTCGCGCTGGGAGTTGCGGAAGCGGGATTCTTCCCCGGAGTGATATTTTACGTCGCCCAATGGTTTCCGATCGAACTGCGGGCGCGCAGCATCTCGCGCTTCTACATTGCGTGGCCGCTCAGCGTCGTCGTCATGGGTGTGTTGGCCGGCGCGCTGATGGGTCTGGATGGCGATCTGGGACTGAAGGGTTGGCAGTGGCTCTTCGCTGTCGAGGGATTTCCCGCGGTGATTCTGGGCGTCGTTTTCTTTTTTGTTCTCCCCGACGGTCCCGCAACCGCTCGGTGGCTCACAGAGTCTGAGCGAAGCGCCGTCTTGGTCCGCATCCAAGGCGGCACCCCCCAGAACATGCCGAGGCATACCGAACCCATCGGTCCCACCCTGCGCGATCCACGCGTCTGGTTGCTCGGCATCTTCAATTTTTGCATGTTGGGCAGCAGCTACGCCTACAGCTTTTCCGCTCCCACCATTGTTCAAACGCTCTCTGGATTGAGCATCACGGGTACCGGATTCGGCATCGCGGCCATGTACCTCGTCGCCGCCGCCGCCATGTTTGGCAATGGCATTTTAGCTGACCGGGCGCGCGACACCTTCCGGTACGTCCTCCCGGGATGCTTGATGATGTCCGCGGGCTTTCTTGCGGTCGCGCTCTCGTCGAATCCCAGTATCGCGCTGACCGGGCTGCTCATTCTCATCGTCGGTCACATGTCGATGCAGGGACCCTTCTGGTCCATTGCGACCCGCTTTCTCAAGGGCCGGGCGGCGGCGGCCGGCATCGCCCTCATGAACATGATCGGCATTCTGGGTGGATTCGTCGGACCGTACTGGATGGGCATCGCCAAAGATCTGACGGGCAATTACCAACGTGGCTTATTGACGATGGCCCTTCCCATGCTCGTAGGCGCCGGGATAATGTTTTACCTAAGATGGCAGGCTCATGAAGCGGTACACGAACGAGCTGGGCCTTAGACGGCGGCGCTGGCGAATCGCATGAGGTCTTCTGCGCGCCCGCCTGACCGTCGCTCAAGCCCGCGGCAATTCCACCACTCTCCAATAGGTGTCCAGCAGCGCCGTTGTTTCCAGGAATGCGTTGGCCGGATTGGCTTTGAGGATGTAGCCTGCAACCCCGAGATCATAGGCCTTGACCTTGTCCTCGTCGGCGCCCGAAGTAGTCATGACGAATACGATGCTTTTCTTGAGATCGTCGTCCTTCCTCAATTCTTGTAGAAACTCGATCCCACCCATGCGCGGCATGTTGAGGTCCAGGAGAATCACTTGCGCATGCTGCAGCGCGGATTATTTGGACTGCGGCAGTTTCGACCAGGCGGGCCGCTTCGCTTAGAACCCCACATGGTTCAAGGCCGGTCACTCGTTTCGATCACCCGCTCGTGTCTAGTTCAGCCGAATACCTTCAACCTGAATTCGCAGCAGCACGTCCTGTTTGAAACCATATTGTTGTCCATAGTCGACGCCGACTTGGACCCCGACCACACCCACCCAAGCTCATGCGGCGATCGCTGAAATGTGTTCACGTGCCTTGGCCATGGCCGCTTCGCGCGCCTCGGGCCCGAAACCCAAGCCCTCCGCGCGCACCACTGTCACATCGGTCAGGCCGATGAAGCGCAGGACGCTGGTGAGATAATTCTCGTGATGCTCGAAGGGGGCGGCGGGCGATCCCGGCGTGTAGACATTGCCGCGCGACGAGGCGATGAACACTTTCTTTGCGCTCGACAACAAACCTTCAGGGCCATTCGCGCCGTAGCGGAACGTTTTACCGGCAACCACGACACGATCGATCCAGGCCTTGAGTTGGCTCGGGATGGAGAAGTTGTACATCGGAGCACCGATGACAATGATGTCGGCGTCAAAAAGCTCCTGCAGGTACGCACCCCCCTTGGCCAGATCTGCGCCCAGATGGGCGTCATCCACGGCCTGACCTTGAAAGGCTGCGAGATGTGCCGGAGACAAATGCAGCGCGGCATCTGCGGCGACGTCCCGATAAATGACCTCAATTCCGGGATGTAACTTGGTTTGACGGGCGACGATATCGGCCGTTAGTGCGCGGCTCGCGGAGCCTGGCCCCAAGACGCTTGAATCAATATGTAACAACTTCACGGCGGTCTCCTGATGGAATTTGCTTGCCAGAGATGCTGCTACGGTTCTATCCCTATGAATAGCCGTTATTTTACGATATTATCCATCTGTTTTAGAGATACATGGGGTTGATCTGTGCTCGACGGGGTGTCCCTCGATCAATTGCGAGCCTTCATCGCGGCCGTCGATGAGGGCAGCTTTTCGGCCGGCGCGCGGCGTCTGAATCGGGCGCAATCGGCGGTGAGCGAGCTTGTGAGCAATCTGGAGGCGCAAATCGGAGTTCAGCTATTCGATCGAACCGAGCGCTACCCCAAGCTCACGCAGGCCGGAACCCTGCTGGTCGCGGATGCGCGTGCCGTCATCGCCAACGTCAATGTACTCAAAGCACGCGCCAAGGGCATCTCCGGAGGATTGGAGCCAGAACTTTCCGCGGTCGTTGACGTGCTGTTTCCCATCGAGGCCATATCCGACTCAGCGTTGGAGTTTCGCAGGCGCTTTCCGCGTACACCGCTGCGCCTCTACGTAGAGGCACTCGGCGGCGCGTACCAACCGGTGATCGATGGTCGCTGCAGTCTTGGGATCGTCGCATCGCTGCCTGACGCGCCGGCCGCAATGAGCGTTGAACCCCTGCCGGCCGTGGATATGATCATGGTCGCCGCGCACGATCATCCTCTCGCTGCGCTCTCCGGGCTCATTCTGAGATCCGAATTGGCGAAACACGTACAATTGGTATTGACCGACCGATCCGAACTCACGCGTGGAAAGGAGTTCGGGGTGATGTCGCCGCTCACCTGGCGAATCAGCGATCTGTTTGCAAAACACTCTTTCTTGCTCAAAGGGCTCGGCTGGGGAGGTATGCCGCTTCACACCGTAAAGAAGGATCTGCAAGATCGCAAACTCGTGCGGCTGCACATTGAAGACATGCCCGAACAGGGGTTGTCGCTGCCGATGTTTGCCGTGTACATGAGCGAGCGGCCTCCGGGGCCCGCCGGCCGCTGGCTCATCGAGCGTCTGAGGCAATGCCCCACCGGCGGGCGCCCGCTATCCCGCGGGCCCGAGTGAATGTCGCCACAGCACCTCCTTCACCGCGTGCGATCGACCCTTGCGCAATATCACCGACGCACGCTCGCGTGTGGGTTGAATGTTTTGCAGAAGATTCGGCAGATTGATTGACCGCCATATTTCCCGCCCCGTCTTTCTGACTTCCGCCGGCCGCAGATCCTTGAAGTGATGAAAGTAGGAGGTGGGTCTTTGGAACACCGTTCTCTGAAGTACAGAGAACCGCTCGACGTACCATTCCTCCACATCATTTTCGTCCGCATCGAGGTAGACGCTGAAATCAAAGTAGTCTGCGGCCACGACGACATCACTCCGCGACGACCCCTGCAAAACATTCAGCCCTTCTAGAATCAGGACTTCGGGCTGGTCTATGGTTTGAAATTGTTCCGGAACGATATCGTACAGCTCATGCGAATAGACAGGCACCCGCAGCTCCGACTTACCTTCTTTCAGCTGCGCCAGGAATCGCAGCATTCTTTCGAGATCATAGCTTTCTGGAAAGCCCTTACGACGCATCAGATTTCTTTCTTCAAGAATTGCGGTTGGCCACAGGAAACCGTCTGTCGCGACCAATGCCACCGTTCGGCCTGCCTGGGCCAGCAAGGCGTGCAAAACCCTGGCGAAGGTGCTCTTTCCGACAGCGACGCTGCCGGCCACGGCGATCACGAACGGACGAACGTCATGCGCCACCATTTGGATGTCAAGGAGGCCGCAAAGAGGGCCAATGACCTCCTCCACCTCTGATATAGGCATGGGTTCATTGACGCCCTTGAGCCGAGTCAGTGCGGCCGGGGCGAGCCGGTAGCTTCCCGCATCGAATCGCGCCCACTGTTGTCGAGTGAATGAATCGTAGAAGTATCGCGACGAGTCACGTTTCATGACGTCGGATTACGGTTACTTGATTTTCTGCACCACCACCCGATAGCCGGCGTAACCGCAGGCGGCGGCAGCGAAGTAACGGAATCTTGCTCAGGTCGATGAGAGTTCAGGTGCACGCAGGCCGTCAAACCGGTCATCAATACCATTGTGAGACAGGACCAGTGGCGCATGGAGCAGTCTACCCCCTTCAGGCGCCGGCAGGGCAGGAAGGCCTTGATGGTGGCTCGAGCTGCCGAGGATGACATCCAGTCTCGCAGAACAACGACGTGGTCAGATTGCCCTCGTCGAAGCTCAAGAAGGGATCGCCATCATTCCCTCCTTTGGGATGCCGGCGTGCCGCAACCGAAAGGTGATGATGAGCCAATTCATCAATCCAATGGTGCGCTTCGACTTTCACATGATCAGCCGCCGTGGCAGAGAGCTGCCGCCGGGTGCGGATGAGTTCACATCCTTCCTCGAGAGCTACATTGCAACAGGGGCGGGACGCGCGGGGTTGCTCTGAGACGGTTGCAGCCGGGCGGACAAACGGGCAGCGGCCGGAGTCGGTGCATCAGTGGTAGAGTTCGGAAACCATTATGGATCTACCGTCTGAAGGGTCGAATTGCCTGCGGCTCGCAGGCTTGATCTTCATTACCCTCGCCGCCACTCTGGCGGGCGCCGTTAGCTGCGCGGCACCACCGGGTTACGCCGCGTTGGTTCGCAAGGTGGCGCCCAGCGTGGTGACCGTTCTCGTCGAACAAGAGCCAATCAGTGCCGCGGATCGTGCTGCGGCGCGCGCCGCGAACCGCGCCGCCGCCGAAGCCGACCCCAACACGGTAAGCGCGATCGTGCGGCGACTTCTCGCTGCGCCGAGCGGCGAGGCGGGCAGGAATGAGGGGGCCACCGGTTCTTTGGGTTCCGGCTTCGTAGTTCGCGAGGATGGCCTGATCGTTACGAATCGCCACGTAATCGCGGATGCGCGCTCTGTAAAAGTGCGCTTATCGGATGGGCGAGAATTTGCCGCGAAGATTCTCGGCGTCGATGCGGTCACGGACATCGCCGTACTCAGCATCCAGGCAGGACGTCTGCCGGTGCTCCGCCTTGGATCGAGCAAGACGGTCTCCGTCGGTGATGTAGTCATAGCGATCGGCAATCCTTACGGGTTGGGCCAATCGGTCACCGCCGGCATCGTTTCGGCGCGAGGGCGCATCATCGAGGACGATCCTTACATTGATTTTCTTCAAACGGACGCCGCAATAAATCGCGGCAACTCAGGCGGGCCTCTAATGACGGTCGATGGTTTGGTGGTCGGAGTGACCTCTGTCATTTTCTCGCCCAGCGGAGGTTCTGTTGGGCTCGGTTTCGCAATTCCGGCGGAGACGGTTTCAGCCGTCGTCCGCGATATAGAAGCGCACGGACGGGTCGAGCGTGGATATCTCGGTATTTCCGCCCAGCCGATGACTGCGACGATGGCGGCGGCCCTGCACCTCAAGAATGCCGAGGGTGCATTGGTCACTGTGGTGGAAGCGCACGGACCTGCTGATGGCGCGCTCATCATTGGCGACGTGTTGCTCAAGATCGAGTCGATCCCAGTATCGTTCAAAGATCTCGGCAAGCTTTCTGCGCGGCTGGTGCCGGACTCGCTTGCCACCGTGACTTTGATCCGCTCGGGAGCGCAACTTTCGGTTGCAATGAAAGTCGGGAGGTTGCCGGAACCGGTTTCCGATCCGGCGCTGACGGATGGCCAGGATGTTTGGATCCCCGGTTTGCGGATCGGCGTGGCCGAAACGACAAGTGCAATTCGCAAGGCCATCAAGGCTGACGAAGAGTCGTCCGGCATGATCGTGACGCAATTGAGACCGGCGGGCCCGGGCGCCTTGGCAGGCCTCAGAGTGGGCGACCTGATTACCCACATCGGCGCCAAGCAGCTGTACCTGCCGGCAGATCTCGCCGGCGTCAAACAACCCACGCCTCAAGATCCCCTGCTGCTGCGGGTAGTACGCGAGGGCTCAGCCGGTTTTGTCGCGCTGACCGGCGAAACGGCGCCGTGACCGAGAGTGGCGCGGGGCACCATCATGCGGTAGTGCCCCTGCGCGAGCGGCGGCTCATCAATTGTGGCGGTCAAGCGCTTGATCGAGAGCGCCGAAAAACAGCGCCTGCTCCTCATAAAGCGAGTCAGGAGTATCATGTCGCGATGATTGACCCGCGTGGGAGTCCGCACCGCAAGCCGAATTGAAAACGCCGACGAATCCCAGAAGGAAAAGTTGCTGAAGTACCTTCATCGAATCACAAAACAACAGACATAACTCGCCCGCCCAACGCGGCTGGTCAGGTGAACCTGTCTGCCGCGGCGGCGAAGATGGACCGGTCTACTTATCGCTCTCGTACTTGAACGACACGCTGATGCGCGATCGATAGGCCTCGACTTTCCCGTTCTTGAGCTGCACGTCGAGTTTTACAACTTCCGCAACCCGCAAGTCACGCAGCGTCTTGCTGGCGCGGTTGATGGCCGCGGCGGTCGCCTTCTCCCAAGATTCACTGCTGGTTCCAACGAGTTCGATCACTTTATATACGTTCTCTGTCATTACCTTCTCCCCAAGGACTTGTGGCCTGACGTGCAGCTTGGAATACAAGACCAAGATCTTATTCCAATTTTACGATCCGCGACACCGAAACCACATTAGCCCGGGGTTGGCAAGTCTGACAAGCAAAAGAGTCGAGGAATGGACTTGTGGCTAGAATGAAGATATGACAAGTGGAGCATTTGCGATGAGCGACCAATCCGTCGATTCGCCCGCCAACGCGGATGCCGAGATCGAGAGTCTGGCGCGCGAAACCGATATGCCGGTCGAACTCGTCCAAGAAATCTATAGGACGGAGCACGCAAGACTGGAGCGAACGGCGCGCATCAAGACGTACGTGCCGGTACTCATTCATCGACACGTCAAAGCTCTACTGCGGGAGCAAAGGGCTTCCTCGTAGTCGCGTTGTCTTTCGCCTCGCCAGTCGGTCATTGGCGTAAATCAATCACTTGCAGCGGATACTTGGTCGTCATTCTGCTGAGCTACTGAGGCGACAAGCGGTCCGTGGCTTTGACTTCGAAGCGATCCGGCTCCGTCCACGCGGTTTCGGCATTCCGCTCCGGGTCGAATCGCACGATGGTGCCCCGCAGTTCATCCCCCTCCAGCCGGAAGCGAATGTAGTG
>Ga0181537_10004018_pt1 | contig 12333 bp, 10 predicted proteins | sample PEATcosm2014_Bin_39_FD_119765 | JGI IMG/M metagenome (GOLD analysis project Ga0181537, IMG submission 119765) | Peatland microbial communities from MTU Mesocosm Facility, Houghton, MI, USA - PEATcosm2014_Bin23_10_metaG | ecosystem: Environmental > Terrestrial > Soil > Wetlands > Peat | place...
AGGTGGTCGCCAGCCAAGCGAATGTCTCGGTGAAGTAGGTTCAGCCGAGCAGCAACGCGGCACCGATGGCGAGCAGGAGCGCAGGCGGCATCACCAAGATGCCGAGCTTCAGAAATGCGCCGACGCTCACGTTCTGGCCTTCACGGCGTAGCGCCGCGAGCCACAGGATGGTGGCGAGCGATCCTGTGACCGACAGGTTCGGCCCCAGGTCGACACCGATCAAGACGGAGCGCGTGATCTCCTCCGGCACCTGAACTTCATGCAGCGCGGTGCCGGCAATCAAACCCGTCGGCAGATTGTTGATGAGGTTGCTGGCGAGCGCGGTGACGATGCCAGCGCCCCAGGCCGCCTCGGTGGCCGAGTGCTGCGCCCTATCGCGTACGAACACGGCGAGCATGTCGACGAGACCGGTCTTGCCGAGCGCCTCGACCAAAACGAAAAGCCCCGCGACCAGCGTCAGTACGCCCCAGGAAATATCCTTGACGACCCGCCAGGGCCCCTTCCATTCGCGGATCAGAACAATCATTGCCGTGATACTACCCGCAATGGCGGTAGGAAGTCCGAGCTGAAGGCCAATGGCAGAAGCCGCGAGTAGTACGACGGCCGTCGCCGCGATCCCAAACGCTGCCGTCTTTCCTGACGCCGAAAGTTTCGGCACCGGCACTTCCTTCGCGATGGGCTGGCCGAGAGCGCCGCGCTGTGTCCATCGCAGCACCAGATAGGTCGCAGCAATCGACAGCGCCGAGGGTATTAGATAGGCCGGTAACCATTGCAGCAATGGCGGCGTTCGACTGCCATAAACAACGAGGTTGGCGGGATTCGAGATTGGCAGCACGAACGAAGCCGCGTTGGCGATAAAGGCGCAGATCAGCAAATAAGGCAGCGGCGCTTTAGCTTCGGCGCTCTTGACCGCCGCGGCAACGGCGGGCGTCAGCACCACCGCGGTGGCGTCGTTCGACAGGAAAATCGTGACCAGCGTGCCGACGCCGTAGATGAGCAGGAACAACCGCCGCGCCGAGCCCTTGGCGTGACCGGTCGCCACCGCCGCCAGCCAGGCAAACAATCCTTCTTCGCGGGCGATCTCGGCCAGCACCATCATGCCGAAAAGGAACAGATAAACGTCGGTGCCTTTGGCTACGCCGGTGAGCGCGTCCGGTATCGAAATCAGCCCCAGCGCGACCAGGAGCAAGGCGCCCGCCACCGCCCATATCGCCTCAGGCAGATTGAAGGGGCGCAGGATGACAAAAGCCGTGGCGATTGCCGCGACAGTCCAAGTCAGTACGTGAGGGGACATGTTCGAAGATCCAGAGAAACGAAGGCAGCGCTGAGCATTTCAGGATAATTTCAGGATAATAAGCCCGAGTCATGCGGCTGCTTCGACGGGCGTGCGCCCGAATCACTTCGATCCGGACTCGTTGTACTGGCCCGTTTGAGGATCGATGCGAACCCGACCCATAACGCGATAGAGCCCAGCGCGAAGCTGCTCAGGATCAGGAACATTGCGCTGTAGCCGATTTCCTGCGCGATCCAGCCGCCGATCGCCGGGCTGAGCGAAGCGCCGATACCTTGGGCCGTCATAACCGCGCCCTGCCCGACATTGACGCGCCCGGTGCCGTTGAGAATTCGCGCCACCAACGCGGGAACCGCGACGCTCTGCAAACCCGCGCCGATGCCGTCGAGAATTTGAACCGGGTAAACGCCCCATCGGCTAATCACAAAGGCGGCGATCAAGCCCCGGACCGGAAGAGCCATAAATGAGATGAGAAGAACGAGCCACAGGCCCTCCTTCTCGGCCATGCGCATCGCGACGAGGGACACAACGATCATGACGCTCTGAGCGACCACGATGGTGATGGCCACGAAGCTCGCGGGGTTGCCCTGCTTTTCGGCCACGACCGCGAGACCGTAAAGCGGCAGCATCGCGGCGTTGCCAAGATGAAAGAGGCCGAGCGCCGCGGCCAAGACGAGGAGCGGCGTGCACTCGATCAGAACGCGGTAGCCGCTCGCCGTGCCGGCATCATCGCCCTCCTTCATGCCGCGCGCGGCGCGATCGTCGATGGCGTCGCCGGGAACCATCAGCGCCGCCACGACGGACAGCACCGCGAAAACGGCGGCGAGCCAGAACACCGCCGGCAGACCAAATATCCAGCCCAGCAGTCCGGACAATCCGGCCCCGGCTACGTTGCCGGCATGATTGAAGGCTTGATTGTATCCGATCTGCCGATTGAAGCCGGACTGGCGCACGATGCCCAGCGTGATGCCGTTGACGGCCGGTCCGATCGCCGCACCGGCGATCGCCGTCGCGACTTGGGAGGCGGCCACCAGCCAAAAATATTGCGAAAGGAGGATAACCGCGGAAGCCAGGACGGTGCAGATGCCCGGGATGACGACGTAAAGCCGCTTGTGCGAGGTCGCGTCGATCAAGGCCCCGGCGGGGCCGGTCACGACCATGCCGGCAATACCGCCGATGGTCATCACCGATCCGATGAGGCCGCTCTGCCAACCATGCGCCAGCAAAAACACGCCGAGAAACGGCCCGATGCCGGCCTGCATGTCGGCCATAAAGAAATTCAGCGCCTGCAGGGGCCAAATCCCTCGGCGTTTCGCACCGCCGCTGAATGCCGTTTTCGCCACTTCCGAACCTCGCCGGCAGGTGGCTAAAATCGCAACACCGTCGATTCGTTCCACGCGTAACGACCGACGCAACAGGCGGTGGCGGTCCGCCGGTCGTCTGTCAGGCTAGAAGAAGCGAAGCCTCACGCGGCCAGTGAGGCGTCAATGCCGGCCATCGCCTGCCGCAGCGCTTTGAAACAATCCACGTCGATGGCGGTACCGACCATTTCCGCCATCGTCGCCAGCGCTTTTGTCACCGGCATGGCGGCCCGATAGGGTCGATCGGCGGTGAGCGCGTCGAAGATGTCCGCCGTCGTAATCATTCGCGTTTCGAGCGTGATTTGATCGCCGCTCAGGCCACGCGGATAGCCCTTACCGTCAAGCCGCTCGTGGTGGGCCGCGGCCACGGCGGCGAGTTCGCTGAAGGCCGATATCCGCGACAGGATCGTCTCGGTGTGCGTGGCATGCATCTGCATGGCCGCCCACTCATCCGGGTCGAGCTTGCCGGGTTTGTCGAGGATCGAATTACTGACGCCGAGCTTGCCAATATCGTGGAGCAGCGCCGCGCGTTTGAGCCAGCGGCGCTGTTCGAGCGGCAACTCCATTTGATTGGCGATCAAGTCCGTGAACAAGGTCACTCGTTCGCTGTGGCCGCTGGTATAGGGGCTCTTGGAGTCGACCACTTGCGCGAAGGCAGCCGCGATATCGTCGAGATAATCGTCGTCGACGACGGCGCTCGTCTGCGCCGGCTCAAGCGCGAAAATGGCGTAGCGCAATTCCTCCGAGCGCAGCGTCTCCCAGAATCCGGGCTCGCCCCCGACCCGCTCGAACGCCGCGACCAATTGCGGGTCGAACCAAGTGCCGCTGCGGTGCCGAACTTCAAGCTTGGCGGCGTCAATTCCGTTGGCGATCTGAAAAACGTCGACGACTTGCGCCAGCAAGGCAATGCGGGCGTAAATCGAAATGGCTTCGCCGCGCAAACAGTCCGGCATGCCGCCGCCGTTCCAGTGTTCGTCGAGGTCGCGGATACCGTGGGCGACCGCCTCGGAGAATCGCATTTTTCGCGCGATCTCCGCTCCGCGATCGCAGCGGGTTTCGATCAATTCCTTGGCGATCTGCCCACCGTTTTGGAAAATATGAACCAATGCACGAAACCGTTCCGCCAAGCCCGCTTGCATTCCGGTATGCGCCAAGACAAAGCGAAGCACCTGCGGCAGACTGCCGTTGACGGTCTTGAAATCGCGCTTTAACGCGATGTCGTCGGCCATGTAGAGCCGGCAGAGCCGGGCCGCATTGCTACTGCAGCCGAGATCTTTCAGGAGCAAAGTATAATAGAGTTCCCAAAGTTGCGTGGCGCCGAGGCCGATCTCCCGGCCGATGTGAATTCCGATCCAGCAGCAACGAACACAGTGCCCGGCCGGCTGCCCTTCGACCATGTCGAGCGCGTGGCTGAGAGCGCCAAGGATTTCGGCCAAGTGTATCTTCGGCAACCGAGCGGACGGAACGCGTCGAACGCTCATCGGGCTGAACTTTCATAAAATTGTCCCGGCGCCGAGCCCGGTGCCGAGATCGACTTCCGATTTCGCCTGCGAAGAGACCACACTCGGTTTAATGATGAGTGTAAGCCCGAACCAAGAGGCAACCGAGGTCGATAATGGTTATTCCGCCGGCGCCACGGTCCCCACCGCATCGGCCTCCATCTTGGGCCGCGCGTAATAAAGCAAGATCAAGAATAGCGCGCCAATAAAGCACGGCACCGCGGCGGCGTAGAAGATGCCGCCGACCTTATAGCCGAGGCCGACCAACAGGCCGGTCAGGACCGGCCCAAAGAATTGGCCGACCCGGCCCATGCCCATGGCCCAGCCAATGCCGGTGGAGCGGATCGAGGTCGGATACATTCCCGCCGCCACGGCGATGAGGCCGGTGCCGGTGCCGCCGACAAAAAAGCCGGCGAGGAACGAAGCAATCCCCAAGGTCGCCACCGATCCAGTCGCCTGGCCAAACCAGGCGAGCGACAACCCGCCGAGAATGAATCCCGGAATCAGAATGCGAAAGGCGCCGCCGCGATGCACCAGCCAGCCCGACATGGCGCTGGCGATGACGCTGCCGAGATTGTTCAAGCCGACGATCAACGCCGCAGCCGAGAGCGAGAAGCCGACGGAATGCAGGACCGCCGGAGTCCAAAACGTCACCGTTACCAGAATCATGAACACCATGAAGAACGGTACCCATAGCAGCATGGTGGGAATCGCCCGTCCTTCGGTGAACAAATGCGTCAACGGCGCGCCTTGGCGCGCCGGATCGGGCGGCGCGATGAGCTCGGCATCGGCCGGTACCTCGCCCGGCATGATGCGTTCGAGGGTGCGTCGCACTTCGTCTTGGCGGATGTTGCGTGCCAGTAAAAACCGCACGGATTCCGGCAGCCAGATCGAAAGAATGACGGCAATGACAATGGGGGCGCCGGCGCCGATATAAAATACCGACTGCCAGCCGAACGCGGGAATGACCCAGGCGCTGGTCAACGAACCAACCAGCCCGCCGGCCGGAAACGACGCAAACAGCACGGTGACGAACACGTCGCGCAAACGCTTCGGCGCCAGTTCGGCGCCCATTGCCAGAAACGCCGGCGTCGCGCCGCCGAGACCGAGACCGGCAAGGAATCGGTAGCTGAGCAATGCACCGAGCGTGGACGATTGCGCGGTCATGTAGCTGAAAACCGCGAAAACGACGATGGCGACGATCATGAACCACTTGCGCCCGAACAAATCGGCGAACGGTCCGAATGACAGCGCGCCGATCGCCGCGCCAACGAGACCCGCCGAGCCGACTTGGCCGAATTGCGCCATCGGCAAGTGCAGCACACCGGCAATGGCAGGCGCCGTATAGCCGATGGCCTGGGTGTCGAAGCCGTCGAGCGCCGCCACCAGCATGCACAAGACCAATATGCCGATCTGAAAACCCGTAACTGGATGCCGATCGATCAGCGCGATGGCGTCAAGCTTGGTCGTGGCCATGACGTTTCCCCCGTTTTTGCAATGCCGGCGAAGGCTTGCGACATCCTTTAGCATTAATTCGTGGAACCCGGCACAGCCAGAGCGGGTGAAAAACGCGCGACAAAATCTCGCTTGCCGGCCGAGGGCGATAAGATAGACTGGCCATAAGCCGTCGTCTTGGGAACTGATGACCGCAATATTTTAGGGAGAAACGAGCATGAAACGATCTAACAAGCGAGGCATTGCCGCGCCGCCGCCGGTGCTTTCGGCGTTGGCGCTTTCGGCATTGGCGCTTTCGGCAACTGTCGCACTCACGCTGGCGACGCCCGCGTCGGCGCAATCCACCGATCCGATCAAGATCGGCGTCATTGCCGAGGCGCAGGCTGTCGCCGGGGCTTCGATACCGCAGGCCGCCCAACTCGCGGCCGACGAAATCAACGCCAAGGGCGGCGTCAACGGCCGCAAGATCGAGATCGTCTCCTACGACGATCATTCTTCCGCCGCGGAAGCGGTGCGCGCGTTTCAGCGCGCCGCCAACGAAGATCACGTCAACGCCGTGATCGCCAGCTATATCAGCGAGGTGGTGCTCGCGCTCGAACCGTGGACCGGACGGCTGAAGACCGTCATGGTGACCCCGGGCGCCGCCTCCGACGTCATTACGCAAAACATCGCCAAGGATTACGACAACCTCAAATACACGTTCCATGGCTATCTGACGTCGACGAGCCTTGCCGAAGAGGTCTGCTCGGCCGCGAAGGACCTCCTGGTCAAGGACCTCCATATGAAGTCGGCCGTGGTGATGAGCGAGGATGCGGCTTGGACCACCCCGCTCGACGCCGAATATGTAAAATGTCTGCCCCAGATCGGGCTTAAGGTGCTCGACCACATCCGCGTCTCTCCCGACACGACCGACTTCACGCCGATCTACAATAAGATCGAGGGCGAGAAGCCCGACGTGATGATTACCGGCATTTCGCATGTCGGGGTGCAGCCGACGGTGCAATGGAAGCAACAGGAAGTGCCGATTCCGATGCTTGGTATTTCGTCGCAGGCGACCAATTCGAGCTTTTGGAACGACACCAATGGCGCGGTCGAAGGCGTGCTGTACCAGGGTGTCTCCGGTCCCGATGTCGCGGTGACGCCGAAGACGCTGCCTTTCGTCAACGCGTTTAAGCAGAAATACGGCAACTTCCCGTCGTATTGCGGCTACACCGCCTATGACGAGGTCTATTACATCGCCGACGCGATCAAACGGGCCGGCTCGACCGACCCCGACAAACTCGTCGATGCGCTGGAAAAGACCGACTACGTCGGCACCATCGGCCGGGTCCAATTCAAGGGCAAGGACTCGCCCAATCCGCACGCGCTCAAGGTTGGTCCCGACACCATCACCGGCCTCATGCTGCAATGGCAGGACGGCAAACAGGTCAATCTGTGGCCGGCCAACGTGGCCAACGGCAAATTGAAGTTCCCGAAGTTCATCAAGGTCGGTTCGGCCGATTAACAAGGCTATGATCGGCTGCGATTACATCCCTCTCCCCGCTGGCGCGGGGGGAGGCACTGCCGCTTTGTTCGAGTCTGACCGATGTTGTTCTGGCAAATCCTGATTGATGGTTTTGCGATCAGTTCGCTCTATGCGCTTGGCGCCACCGGCTTTGCCCTCATCTTCGGCGTCTCCGGCGTTCTTAATCTGTCGCACGGGGCGCTGATGGTCGCGGCCGTGGTCGCCGCCTGGGCCGCCGGCAACGATCTGCACGTCGGGCCTTATCTCGGAGCGGCCATCGGGGTCGTCGTCGGCCTCGGCGCTTCGCTCCTGACTTATTTCCTCATCGTGCGGCCGCTGCAGAGTTCGCGCAAAATCCGCGAGGAGGAAAAGGAAATTTTCATCCTCACCGCGACGCTGCTCTGGGGCATCATGATCCAGGAGTTGATCGCGTATTTTTACACCAACAATGCCAAAACCGTGGCGCCGATCGTGCAGGGCGTCGTTTCGCTGGCCGGCGTGCGGACGCCGTCCAATGAAATTTTCACCGCGGTGGTGTGCTGGCTCGTCATCGCCGTGCTCTGGCTCCTGGTCAATCGAACGCGCGCCGGCAAGGCGGTGCTCGCCGCGTCGATGAATCCGCGCGGCGTGACGCTGCTCGGCATAGAGCTGTCGCAAGTCTACATCGCCGTTTGGGCGATCTATGGCGTGCTGGTCGGCATCGCCGGCGTGTTGCTCGGGATGTTTCTCGGCGTCTCGTCGTATAGCGTCGGTCCGTTGACGGCGAGCGCGTTCTCGATCGTCGTGTTGGGCGGGCTCGGCAGCGTCTCCGGCGCGCTGATCGCGGCCTATGTCGTGGGCTATCTGGAAACGCTGACGGCCTATCTGATTTCGCCGGCCTATCGCACCATCCCCGCGCTCCTGCTGCTGGTGGCGGTCATGTATGTCCGTCCGCGCGGACTGTTGGGCCGCCGCTAGATGGGCGGGCTGTCCACCAGGCGTGTTCTCCTCATCGCTTTCGGCGTCATCGTGCTGGCGGCGTTTTTGCCGCTCGGCGTCAGCGGCTACATTCTCGGCCTGCTGACCATCGCCTATTATTTCGGCGTGTTCGCCATGGCGTGGGACCTGCTGTTCGGCTTCGCCGGCGAAGTGAACTTCGGTCCGACCTTTCTGATCGGCACCGGCGCGTATACCGCGGGGATTTTGGATAATCTCTACCAGCCGCCGATCTGGCTTTGCCTCATCGCCGGAGCGCTCGCCGCGGTGGCCGGCGGCGTGGTGCTGGCGTTGCCGGCGCTGCGCGTGCGCGGACCCTATTTCGGGCTAACGACGCTTGTCGCGGTGCTGATGCTGCAGAACTTCATCGTGGTCGACGCCAGCCTGACCGGCGGGGAAATCGGCCTCACCGTTCCCGACGTCATGACCATCAGCGACGCGAAGAACTACGAAATCGCGCTGTGGTTCATGGCGGTGAGCGGCGCCATTCTGTTCGCGCTGTCGCGCTCGCCGGTCGGCCTGATCCTGCAAGCCAGCGGGCAGGACACCATGCAAGCCGGCGCGCTCGGCTTTAATGTGGTCAAGCATAAGCTGGCGGCTTTCATTATCAGCGCTTTCTTCTCAGGGCTGGCCGGCGCCATGCTGGTGTTTTATTTCGGCTCGGCGTCGGTCGGAACCCTGGTCGACATCACGGTCGGCGTCCAAATCATCATCGCCGCGGTGCTCGGCGGCCGCCGCACCATCCTCGGCGCCGTGCTCGGCTCGGTTTTCCTCATCGTCATGAGCGAATTGCTGCGGCCGCTCGGCGATCTGTCGAACTTCGTCGTTTTCGCCATGGCGCTGATCGTCGTACTCGTGTTCCCGAATGGGCTGCTCGGCATGCTGACCCGCACCAAGGATAATGTGTGAGCATGGTAACGGGCGCCCAGCTTGAGGTCAGCGGCCTCACCAAGCGCTTTGGCGGCCTGGTCGCCGTCAAAGACATGGCGCTTCGCGTCGGCGCCGGCGAAATTTTAGGCCTGATCGGTCCGAACGGCTCCGGCAAGTCGACGGTGATGAAGCTCATCATGGGCATCGAGCGCCCCGACGCCGGCTCAGTGCGCGTCAACGGCGTTGAGGTTGCCGGCTGGCCCTCGCACAAAATTGCGCGCATGGGAGCGGGCATCATCTTCCAGCACTCGCGTCCGCTGCATCGGCAGACCGTGCTCGAGAATATCATGCTCGCGCTATTGCCCGACCAGCTCATGCGACTGTTCGCCGATCCGAATACCGAGGCCCGCGCCCGCGTCATTGCCGCGCGCGTCGGCCTCGACGCCGTGCTTGACCGCAGGCCTGCCACTTTGCCGTTCGCCGATCTGCGCAAGATCGAGATCGCCAAGGCGATCGCGCGCGATCCAAAGGTGCTGTTGATCGACGAGCCATTCGCCGGCCTGACCTCGACGGAAACCGCGGCGTTTTCCGAGCTGATCTGCGAGTTGCGCGACGACGGCCGCGCCGTGTTGCTGGTCGATCACAATGTCAAAAGCGTTGCCCGCCTGGTCGACCGCGTGCTCGCCATGTATGTCGGCGAGCGCATCGCCGAGGGAACGGCGGACGAAGTGATGCGCAACGAGACTGTCCGCCGTGTCTATCTCGGCGGCAGCATCGAGACCGCAGCGCGCCCCGAAGCCACCTTTCGCGACAGCGACACGCCGTTTCTGGCGGTCGATAATGTCAGCGTGTTCTACGGCAAGGCGCAGGCCCTGGAGAACGTATCGATCCATATCCACGCCCGGGAATTTGTCTCGGTCGTCGGCCTCAACGGTGCCGGCAAGACCACGCTCTTCAACGCTATCTCAGGCCTGCTGCCTTATACCGGCGACATTCGTCGCCAGGGCGCCTCGCTGCGCGGCCGCACGCCGGCGGCGATCGCGCGCCACGGCATCGTGCAATGCCCCGAAGGCCGCGAACTGTTCACCGACATGACGGTGCGCGAGAATCTCGATCTGGGCGGCCAACACCTGTCCGACGCCGAGCGCGCCGAGCAGATCGAGTGGCTGTTCGACCTGTTCCCGATCCTGCGCGACCGCCACAAGCAGGCGGCCGGCACGCTGTCCGGCGGCGAGCAGCAGATGCTGACCATCGCGCGCGCGCTGATGATGAAACCGAAGCTTTTGATCCTCGACGAGCCGACGCTGGGCTTGGCGCCCGTCATCCTTGAGCAGATCTCGAAGACGCTTGAAAAATTGCGGAAAACCACCGCGATCACCGTTTTGCTCGGCGAGCAGAATGTCACATTCGCATTGCCGCATGCCGACCGCGTTTATGTCCTCGAACACGCGCGCATCGTCTGGGAGGGCGAGCCTGCCCGCTTCGCGGCGGAAGCCGGCACGGGATATTTGTAGAACCGGGTCATTGCCCAAACCGGCGATGGTGCCGAGCGGGACCATGACCCGCGAATGCAACCATGGTACGATAGCCTCAAGCCACGCAAGCCGGTCAACGGAAAGCGGGCGAGCCAACGTGGGGAGGACTACCATGCACCGACGCGACGTACTTCGCGGCACTGCATTCATGCTCGGTATGCTGGCGGCCGCTCGCGCCGCACCAACGCCGGCCCTCGGACAGACCAAAACGCTGTTCAAAGCCTCCGACGTTCATGCTCCCGGTTACCCGACCGTCGTTGCCGTCGAGAATCTCGGCAAGAAGCTCGAACAGGCGACCAATGGACGGCTCGGCGTGCAAATGTACGCTTCGATGCAGCTTGGCGGCGAGAAAGAGGCCATCGAGCAGGCGCAGGTCGCGGCGATCCAGATCGCCCGCGTCAGTGTCGGCGCCATCGGCCCGGTGATCGATGAACTCAACGTGCTCAATCTGCCGTTCTTGTTTCGCGACACCGCCCACATGCAGAAGGTCATCGACGGCCCGATCGGCAGCGAATTGCTCGACAAGATTTCGGGCAACGACAAGGCCGGACTTGTCGGGCTTGCTTGGATGGACGCCGGCGCGCGCAGTTTTTACAATACTAAGCATCCCATCAGAAACATCGGCGACCTCAAGGGCCTCAAAGTCCGCGTTATCGGCAACCCGATGTTCGTCGACATGGCGAACGCGCTCGGCGCCAATGGCGTGGCAATGGGGTACGACCAGGTGTTCAGTGCGCTGCAAACCGGCGTGATCGACGGCGCCGAGAACAACCCGCCGAGCTTCGTCTTCGACAATCATTATCAGGCGGCGAAATTTTTTACGCTCACCGAACATCTGATCGTGCCCGAGGTTCTGGTGTTCTCGCGCAAAACCTGGGATTCGCTGGCCAAGGATGATCAGGAGCTGTTGCGGAAGTCGGCGCGCGAGGCCCAGGCCGAGGAGCGGACGCTTTGGCTGGCCTACCAGCAGCAGGCCATGGAAAAAGCCCGGACATCGGGCGTCCAAGTCGTCGAGGAGATCGACAAAAAGCCGTTCCAGGACGCAGTCAAGCCGGTCTGGGATAAGTACGGTCCACGCTTTGCGGACCAGATCAAACGCATTGCGGCCGTCGCCTGAGTTTGCGGCCCATGGCGCTGGCATTCCGCAGGTCGATGGACGCACTTTATGGGCTCTGCGTCTGGGTCGCCGGCGCGGCGCTGGTTTTGATCTCCGCCGTCATACCGTGGGCGGTCTATACCCGTTACGTGCTTAACCGGGCGGCGTCGTGGCCGGAACCGACCGCCGTGCTGATGATGATCGTCCTGACCTTCATTGGCGCCGCGGCCTGCTATCGGGCCGGACTGCACATGCGGATGTCGTTCTTTGTGTCGCTGTTGCCGCTTCGCCTGCAGCGGTTCACCACGCTCGTCGTCGAATTGCTGATGGGTATGATCGCGCTATTCATGATCAATTGGGGCGCCAAACTGGTCGCCGCGACGTGGCAAAATTCCATCGCGGATTTTCCGTCGCTCTCGGTCGGCGTGACCTATCTTCCGATTCCGGTCGGCGGCGCCGTCTTGCTGCTGTTCGTGATCGAGCGGCTCACCATCGGCCCGCCCGCCGAACTCGGACGCGGCGACAGCGCCGCTTTCGAATAAGCGGTAGTCGCCATGGACATTTTCGTCCTCCTCGCCACGATGTTGGCGTGCTTTGCGATCGGCATGCCGATTGCTTATGCGCTGGCGCTGGCGGCGATCGCGGGCGCGCTGTGGATCGGCATTCCGCTTGAAGCCGTGATGCTGAAAATATCCGACGGCGTCAGCAAGGTCGCCATGCTCACCATCCCGTTCTTCGTGCTGGCGG
>Ga0181537_10004019_pt1 | contig 12333 bp, 12 predicted proteins | sample PEATcosm2014_Bin_39_FD_119765 | JGI IMG/M metagenome (GOLD analysis project Ga0181537, IMG submission 119765) | Peatland microbial communities from MTU Mesocosm Facility, Houghton, MI, USA - PEATcosm2014_Bin23_10_metaG | ecosystem: Environmental > Terrestrial > Soil > Wetlands > Peat | place...
AATTCGGTGAAAATCAGCGCCTTCTCCGCCTGCCGGATTTTCATCATGAGCGCCTGCTTGGCGTATTGCGAGGCAATGCGGCCAAAGCCGGTGGGCGTGACTTCCTTTTCGAGCTCGTCGCCGACCTTCGCGTCCGGCTTGATGCGGCGCGCGTCAAAAACGGAAATCTGGTCGTGAACGGAAATGACCTTCTCGGAAACGATGAGCTTGGCGAACGCCTTGATATCGCCGTTTTTCTGGTCAATCTCCACGCGCAATTCGCGCGCCGCCCCGACGGCCTTCTTGGCGGCCTGTAGCAAGGCATCCTGGACAGCGCTGACGAGGACATCACGGTTGATGCCTTTTTCGCGCTCCCAGAATTCCAGGACGGCCAAAAAATCAGCGTTCATAATCTATAATCTATGAATGGCGTCCACAGCGTCAGCTTCCGGCGAAAAAAAAAGGCGGAAGATATTCATCTCCGACTTTCGCGCGCTGGCCGAACCAGCAGACTAAACCATTCTCAACGCAGTAGCATAAGTTTTTGGCCACAATGCGTCAAGCGCAAAACAACCCATAAAACAAGCGGTTTCTTTGAAACTTTCGGCCTCCAGCGGTTTTAGATACAAGACGTAATGCCGCAATTTTCCTACAAGGCGCGCCGCCGCAGCGGCGAACTGGTCGAGGGCATCCTGGAAGTGGCCGACCGCCCGGCGGCCGTGGCGCAAATCGAGCGCCTCGGCCTGTTCCCCATTGCCGTGGACACGAGCAAGGGCACGCCCGCCGCCGCCGGCAAGCGCGCGGGCCGGAATTTCGACTGGCGGTCGTTCCTGCCGCCGACGTTGCGCGCGCATCTCGATCAACAGCGCAAGCCGAAGTTGCAGGAGCTGGCCACGTTCACGCAGCAACTCGCCAATCTGCTCCAGGCCGGCATGCCGCTGTCCACCGCGCTCAACAGCATGACCTATCTGGAGACGAAGGGGATTCCGTCGGACGTAAGCCGCCAGCTCAAGCTGGAAGTGAGCGAGGGCCGGGGATTGTCCGACGCCATGGCCAAGCAGCCGCGCGTGTTTTCGGATTTGTATGTCAACATGGTGAAGGCGGGCGAGTCGAGCGGCGCGCTGGTGGACGTGCTCCGGCGCATGGCCGACCATTTCGAGAAATTCGCGCAGGTGCAGGCCAAGTTCACCTCGGCGCTGATTTATCCGGCGCTGGTCTGCTGCGTGGGCGTGGGCCTGATTACCTTCTTCCTCACGGTGATGCTGCCGAAATTCATGTCGCTCTTCAACGGCGTGGGGTTCAACCATCTGCCGATGATGACGCAAATTCTCATCAACATCAGCGACGCATTCAAACATTACTGGTGGCTGATGGGGGGCATCCTCATCGTGGCGGTGATTGTTTTTAAACGGTTTCAAGCGACGGTGACGGGGCGGCGGAAAATTGACGAGTGGAAGATGAAGGCGCCGCTGCTGGGCCGCGTGGTGTGCCTGAACCTTTACGGCCAGTTTGCGCGCACGCTCTGCACACTCCTCCAAAACGGAGTGCCGATGCTCACCGCGCTCAAAATCACCGAGCAGGTCATTCCCAACTCCATCATCAAGGAGGCCACCGCCCGGACCCGCGACGCGGTGACGGACGGCAAATCGCTCGCGCAACCGCTGGCAGCCAGCAAGGTCTTCCCAAGGCTGATGGTGGACCTGGTGAAAATCGGCGAGGAAACCGGCAACGTGGCCGACGCGTTGAACAACGTGGCTCAGACGTATGAAAACGAACTGAACATCGCCCTGCGTGTGACGACCAACCTGATCGAGCCGGTGCTTATCATCGGCACGGCGGCCGGTGTCGGCTTCCTGCTGGTCGCCGTGCTGGGCGCGATGTTCTCGATGATTTCCAGCATTGGCACCGGGATGGAGGGACAGTGAATTTACGATTTGCGATTTGCGATCTACGATTTGCCAGGACCACGGAAGCCGCGCCGTGTTTTTCTTCAATCGTAAATCGCAAACCTTCAATCATAAATGGTTTCACGCTCATCGAACTCATGATGGTCGTCGCCATCGTCGGCTTGATGATGGCCACGGCCGTGCCGGCCATCCTGTCGGTGACCCGCGAGGCACCGATGCGCAAGGCGGTCAATGACGTGATGGAGATTTGCAGCCACGCGCGGGCGCAGGCGATTTTGCGGGAGCAGACGATGACCGTGGTTTTTCACCCGCGCCTCCGGCAAATGGCCTTGAGCGGCGGCACGGATTCATCCGCGCTGTCCGGGCCATCCACGCGCATTGGCCGCGCGGTGGTGAACGCGGCGGAATTTGACCCCAGCGTGGTGATCGAGGGGCTGGGCATCAACAATTTTGACTACACCGACTCGGAAGAAGCGCGCGTGAGGTTTTTCGCCAACGGCACGAGCGATGAAATGACGCTGGTGTTAAGCTCCGGCGGCGAATACCGGAAAATCACGCTCGACGTGATCACGGCGCTGGCGTCCGTCGGAAATGTGCGATGAAGCTGCCCGTGGCAAAAATCAAAACGGCCCGCCGCGGATTCACGCTGCTGGAGGTGATGTTCGCCGTCGTCGCGTTTTGCACGGCGACGTTTGCGATTCTGGCGCTGGTTTCGCAGTCGCTCGAAATCGCGCGGCACTTGCAACGTCCGATGGTGGACGCCGGCCTGGTGGCGTCGGAGCTTTCGCTGACCAACCAGTTCATCGAGGGCACGAAATCGGGCGACCTCGGTGAATTGCTCGGCGACGACTACCGGGGTTACACGTGGGCGTATGACATCGAGGAGGCGCAGACGAACAAATTGTTTCAGGCGATCATTGTCATCCAGAGTGACAAAGACAACCGGCCCGTCGTCTCAAAAATGACCATCCTGTTTTACCGCCCGGATTCGCCGGCGGGCAGCCTCGACGGTGGAAATTTCACAAAATGAAATCGAAATTTTCCATCCGGATGCCGGCGCGGCGCGCATTCACGCTGATTGAAGTGATGATTGCCATTACGATTTTTAGCCTGGTTCTGGCGGCCATCTACTCGTCATGGGACCTCATCTGGCACGCGTCGCGGGTCAGCCAGACGGCGGCGGCGCAGGTGCAGCGCCAGCGCGTCGCCATTCACACCATTGAGGACTCGCTGACGTGCATCCAGTCGTTCGCGGGGGACATAAATTATTACAACTTCATCGTGAACGACGACCCGCCGGAGCTGCAGTTCACGTCGCGGCTGCCCGAGAATTTCCCGCGCAACGGCAAATTCGGCGATCTCAACGTGCGGCAATTGACCTTCACGGTCGAGCCGCCGCCCAATCCCGGGAATGATTTTTCGAGGAACCTTTCGGAAAAGGATCTGGTGCTCCGGCAGAAGCCGATTCTGCTGGACCTGGACACGGACGAACAAAAGAACCCGCTCGTGCTCGCGCGCAACGTGCAGACCTTCACGGTCGAGTGCTGGGACACCAACACGGCGGAGTGGACGAAGGAATGGGACAACACCAATTCCATCCCGCCGCTGATTCGTGTCAAACTCGTGCTCGGCGGCAATAACAGTGGTTTCGGCGACGCCGCGCCGACACTGGCCGTCACCCGCGTCATTGCCGTGCCATCGCAAACCATGCCCGTCGAGGCGCAGTCGCCCGGTTTCAACGGCAACTCCGGCTCCCTGCCCACCTTCGCACCCCGGTGAAAAAATGAAAATCCGCCTTCGCCCTCAATCCGCCGGCATCGCGCTCCTCATCGTGATGTGCGCGATTTTTGTGCTGTCCATCCTGGCGGCGGGCCTGGCGTTTTCGATGAAGGTTGAGAGCAAGCTGGCGGTGAGCACCGACACCAACCAGCGGCTGGTCTGGCTCGGCCGCTCCGGCGTGGAGTATTGCCGGTGGGTCTTGGCGCAAAGAAAGTGCCCGTATGATTCCCTGAACCAAATGTGGGCCGGCGGCCCCGGATCGGAGTGCGATAACACGAACATGGGAATCACAAGCACCGTTGTTTTGGGAGACGGCACCTTCACCTGGAAAATCATTGACCTCGAACGTTACGCGAACATCAACGCCCCCAACAACGGCCCGGAAATCCAGCAGGCGCTCACGCTCATGGGCGTGGATGCCGGCTCAATATCCGTCATCTCCGATTCCATCCAGGACTGGGTGCAGTCGGGCGACGCGCCGCGCATCGCTGGCGCGAAGACTGATTATTACCAGGGGATGAACCCGCCTTACAACTGCAAGGAGGCGCCGATGGACGACATATCCGAACTGCTGCTGGTGAAGGGAATTTGGGACCATCCGGAAATCTACTGGGGCGGCGCCGCGACAAATCATCCGGGCGTGTCATTCCAGCATCACCTCGGCTTCGGCAGCGCGCCCGGCGAGGTGCCCAATTATCCGTTCGGGCTGGTGGACGTGTTCACGCCGTTTTCCTCCGGCCGCATCAACATCAACACCGCCGACGCGAACGTCCTGCAATTGCTGCCCGGCGTGGATGCCAACGCCGCCGCCGGCATCATCAAGTTCCGCTCAGGCCCCGACGGCGTGGACGGCACGCCAGACGACACCCCGTTTCAAAACGTCGGCCAGATTTCCGCCGCCGGCGTCAATCCGTCGGCGGCCGCGCAACTGGGCGGCCTTTGCGACGTGCGCAGCACCACGTTCAAAGTCACCATCACCGCGCAAATCGGCAATTACAAGCGTGACTTCCACGCCATCCTCTTCCAGCCTTCCGGCGGTCGCACCATCGAGGTTGTGAGCTTTTACTGGAACTATTGAAATCGGGATTGAGTTTGCGACGTCGGCGGCTATTGTTTCTCCATGCGCCCGTTTTTGATGATCGCGGTTCTGCTCGGCTCGTTTGCGGTGGCCTTCGCAAACGATGCCGTCACGGGCTGCGTCGTCAAGGTTCTGCCGTTCCTCGTTGACACCAACGGCTGCATCGCCCGGTCGCCGAGCCTTTTCGACCGCGACGCCTACCAGGCTTACCTGCGCCAGCACACGAATGAAATTTCCGCCATCCGTTTCGACGTCTTGTGGAAGGCATCCAACGCGAAAGCCGCAAAGTTGAAACTGCGCGCCGAATTGCGCGGCATCGGCGAACGCGGCCTCCCGACCCAGACCGTCCTGGAAACGGAAGTCACGCCCGGATTTTTCAGGAGTTGGACTTCGCTGCCGCTCGGCGGCGATGATCTGAAAAATTTCGGCTCGCTGATCGCCTGGCGCGTCACGCTCCGGGACGGCGACCGGTTGCTCGGCGAACAGAAATCGTTTCTCTGGTGAGGGCACATGAGCGGCTCGATTCCGGTCAAAATCACCTGCGCCTGCGGCCAGAAATACGTCTTTGAAGTCGAGCCGCAAAACGGCCTGATGCCCGCGCCGGTCTTTTGCCCCGTGTGCCGGCGCGACGGCACGCCCGACGCCAACCGTTTCCTCGCCGAGACCCAGGTGCAGACCGTTCCCGTCAAAATCACCTGTGTCTGCGGCCAGAAATACGCCTTTGAAGTCCAGCCGCGCCGTGGCCGGATGCCCGCGCCGGTCTTTTGCCCCGCGTGCAGCCGCGACGGCACGACGGACGCCAACCAGTTTCTCGCCGGGATTTATTACAGCCAGAGCGGGCCGTTGCCACCGGCCAGCGTCAACGCATTATTGACTTCCGTCCAGTCCAGCATCGCGCCGCAGCTCGTGGACGCGCTCAAGGACGCCGTCGTGCAGGAACTCGCCAGCCAGCGGCGTGAATTGCTCGCCGCCCAGCAGCAGGCGGCGGCGGAACTCACCGAGCTTGCGCGCCGCCTCGAAGCCGTCCAGACGCCGATGTTCGAGCGCCTTCACGCCTACGAACAGCGCATCCGGGAACTGGAACAGGAACTTTCCCAGCAGTCGAAGGAAAACCGGGAGTTGCTGGAGTTGAAAATCGAGATGACCCGCCGCCATCTCGAATCCGAGCGCAGCCGCATCAATTTCAATTGACCTTCGCCGCGGACCTTTTGTCCCGCGCCAGCATCGCCTGCTCGTAGCATTTCAGCGATTCGTCGTAGCGCTGCAGCCGGTTGAGCAATCCGCCCTTATACAAATACGCCGTGACCGGCGCGCCGTCCGCCGCGATGGCCCTGTCGCAGCAGGCCATTGCCTCGTCCATCCGGCCCAGCTTTTCCAGGGCCGACGCCTTTTTGACCAGCGCCTCCGGGTTCAGCGGCTGAACGGATAGAAATTTTTCAAAGCACTCCAGCGCCTTCCGCGGCTCATTCGCGTCGAGAAACGTCTGACCCTCGGCGAGCGGGTCGGGCTTCGCCGCCTCCGCCAGCAGCCGGCCGCCATTCTCGAATTCGAGGATTTTTTTCTCCAGTTGCCCGACGATGTCGAGCAGGCGCGCGTTGGAAACATCCACCGCCGCCCGGCCCGGCGCGGCGAGCTGCTGGACGGCTCCGTTGGACGCCAGCGCCACGCTCTGGCGCGACGCGATTTCCACCAGCCGCGCCACCGAGCGCCATTGGAGATAGGCCATGAACAGCACCGCCGCTAGCACCGTCAGCCCGAACGCGCCCGACAGCATGAACATGGACTGCTGGTTTTTTTGCGCCACTTCAACGTCGGCGGCATGGCGCGTGGCGATGGTTTGTTCCAGCGCCTGGATGCGCGCGGTCGTTTCCGCGGCGTTTTGCACGGCCTCCTCGCGGCTTTTTTCCAGTTCCAACTGGGTGTCGTGAAGCTGCGCCTGGATTTGCAAAAAGCCGTTCGCCGCCGCGTCCGTGTTCGTGGAAATGGGGTCGGTGTCCGCCGCCAGACTGCGCGCCACAAAAAACGCGGCGAGGCAGACCGCCGTGAGAATTTTGAAAAAGCAGGGTTTCATAATCCAGCCGCGCAGCGTGGGCGTTCGACAAAAAGATGTCAACCTCATCTTAATCACAATCCTAATTTTAATCGTATTCTCAAAACAGATTAAAATTAAGACGACGATTATGATTACGGTTAAAACTCACTGCTTCTTCAGGTCAAACTCCAGCCGCGTGCGCGAGCCGGTCTGGATGTTGTCAATCTCCATGCTACCCACCTGCCACTGGCCGTCCACTTTCTTGATGTCCTTCGGATAAAATTCCTTGAGCAATTTGCCGCTGGCGTCATAAGCCTTGGCCTCGACGATGCCGAGCGACTCGTTGTCGATCCAGGAAAGCACGCGGGAGTAGCTGTTCGTGGAGGGATTGGGATTTGTGCTTTCCAAAACCTTGCACAGCCGTCCGCGTGCCGTGTCGCCGCGCAGAATTTTCTGCCCCGGCCAGTGGAGAAATTCCAGGCCAAGGTCGGACAAACTAAAATCTGAGCCAGCAAGTGCTTTGGTTGCAGCCTCCGTCGGCGTAATTTCCACCATCGCCAGTAGCGACTGTTCAGGCCAAAAAGTTCGACCGTAAAAATACTGATTTGGCTGATTCAATCGGTGCGAAACAACAAGCCTTTCAACGCCACGTTTATCGGCGGTTGGAACCAGATAGCTACTTTCCCAATTGGTTGTATTTACAGACAATAAAAAGGAGACGTAAACTTTGTCTTGGTTGCCCCCTGCGTTGCGGATTTGCAGAACGCCGGCGTTCGTGAAACTTTCCGTCGGCTGTTGCGCTAGAAGCTTCTGTGCGAGCTGTCGTCCTTGAATTTCCGCGTTGGACAAGGTGTTCGTCGTTTGCGCCGCCGCGCCAATGGTGGCGAGCAAGGTCAGCGCGGCGACTGCGGAGAGAAATTTCATTTCGCCGCAAGCGCCAGTTGCAGCACTTCCGAAATCTGCCGGACGAAATGCGCCTTCAATTTGCTGCGCACTTCCGCCGGCGCTTCCAGCCAGTCCGATTTGTTACCCTCCGGCAAAATGACCTGCTTCATACCGAAGCGCTGCGCCGCGAGGATCTTTTCCTTGATGCCGCCCACGCGCAGCACGCGGCCGCGCAGGCTGATTTCGCCGGTCATCGCCACGTCGGATTTCACGCGCCGTTTGGTCAGCAGCGACGCCAGTGCCGCGACGATGGCCACGCCCGCGCTTGGCCCGTCCTTGGGAGTCGCGCCGGCGGGAACGTGGATGTGCAAATCGTGCTTGCCGTAATCGTCGAAATCCAAATCGAGCTTCTTGGCCTGGCTGCGGAGATAGCTCACCGCCGTTTGCGCGCTTTCCTTCATCACCTCGCCGAGCGAGCCGGTCAAAGTCAGGTTGCCGCGCCCGCGCATCCGCGTCGCCTCGATGAACAGAATGTCCCCGCCCACCGGCGTCCACGCCAGCCCGGTGGCAATGCCAATCTCGGTGATTTTCTCTGCGCTTTCGGCAATGAACGGCGCGTGGCCGAGATAATCCTGCAAATGTTCGGCATCGAGCTTCACCGTCGTGGCCTTGCCGTTCTGGGAAATGATTTTGCGCGTGGCCTTGCGGGTGAGCGCGGCGATTTCGCGTTCGAGCTGGCGCACGCCGGCTTCGCGGGTGTATTCGCGGATGAGCTGTCGCAGCGCGGCGTCGGAAAATTTCACGTCGCTCTTCGTGAGGCCGTGTTCCTCAAGCTGGCGCGGCACGAGATAGCGTTTGGCGATTTGCAATTTTTCCGTCTCGGTGTAGCTGGGCAGTTCGATGACCTCCAGCCGGTCGCGCAGCGCGGCGTGTATCGGCTCCAGCCAGTTCGCGGTGGTAATGAACAGCACGCGCGACAAGTCGAACGGCAAATCAAGATAATGGTCGGTGAACGTGTTGTTCTGCGCCGGATCCAAAACTTCGAGCAGCGCCGACGCCGGATCGCCGCGAAAATCCGCACCGACCTTGTCCAACTCGTCGAACAGAATCACCGGATTGCGGCTTTCGACGCGTCGCAGCGTCTGGATGATGCGTCCGGGCATGGCGCCGACGTAAGTCCGGCGGTGGCCGCGAATCTCGGCCTCGTCCCTCATGCCGCCGAGCGAGATGCGGGCAAACTTGCGGCCCAGCGCATCGGCGACGCTTTTGCCGAGGGAGGTTTTGCCGACGCCGGGCGGGCCGACAAGGCAGAGGATCGGGCCTTTGATTTGTTTGCGGCGTTTGATGACGGCGATGAATTCGAGCAGCCGGTCCTTGACCTTGGCGAGGCCGAAGTGCTGCTCGTTCAGGATTTTCTCCGCCGTCTTCAAGTCCAGCTTGTCCTCGGTGGATTTTTCCCACGGCAGGTTCAGAATCCAGTCGAGGTAATTTCGCGCCACGCCGTATTCGGCGGCGGCGGGCGGCGTTTGCTGGAGACGTTCGAGTTCCTGTGTGGCGGCCTTGCGCGCCTCCTCCGGCATCGGCGTCTGCTCGATTTTTTCGCGGAGCGTTTTGATTTCGTTGGCGTTGGGGTCGGTGTCGCCGAGTTCGCGCTGGATGACGCGCATCTGTTCGCGCAGGAAAAAATCGCGCTGCGACCGGGCGATGGAGGAGGCGACATCGTTCTGGATTTTGGAACTCAACGTCAGCACCTCCTGCTCGCGGCCGAGCAGGGGAAGCAGTTTCTGGAGCCGCTCGCGGACGGAAATGGTTTCGAGCAGTTTCTGGCGGTCTTCGAGGCTCAAGTTCAGGTTCGCGGCGATGAGGTCGGCGAAGTGGCCGGGATGGTCGGTGTTGAGCGCGGCGATTTTGACCTGGTCGGGCAGCGCGGTGGACATCTTGGCGATTTCGTCGAACTGCTTGTGCGCGTTTCGCAACATCGCCTGCAACTCGACTGAGTTTTCCGTTTCGTCGCGCAACAGGTCGTAAGCCGCGCGCAGATAGGGCATGGGCAGCGTGAAATTTTTCACTCTGATGCGCCAAAGCCCCTCGACCAGCACGCGCGCGGTGCCGTCGGGAAATTTCACCATCTTGGACAGGCGCGAAACGCAGCCGACCTCATACAAATCCTCCGGGGCCGGCTCGGCGATTTCCGCCTTGCGCTGCAACACCGCGGCGAACAGGCGGTCGCCGGACACGATATCGTCAATCAACTTCAGGCTCGGCCCGGTCTCGACGAGCAGCGGCACGACGGCGCCGGGAAAAATCACGATGTCGGAAAGCCCCAGCACCGGCAGCATGTCCGGCAGCGAACGCGCCGAGATGCGCGGCGTTGTTTCCGCCTTTTCGGCGGCGCCGAGAATGCTGACAAATTCCGTCTCCGGCGATGTTGTCGTCGTGTCCATCAGTTGTTAAATGCAGTCGCGCCGGAAAAGAATCGCGCGCGGTCAATTCCCGTCGGCAATTGGCACCTTGGTCGTCTTGGACTGCGGTTGCTGCGCCGCCGGCACGTCAATCCGCAGAAAACCATTCACATAAATCGCCTTGGCCTGGCCCAGATCATAGCCCGACGGCAGATCCAGTTCGCTCACGAACGGGCCGTAGCTGATTTCCATGACCAGAAAATTGCAGTGATGCGCGCGGCAGGCGTCCGGGCGGTTGCCGCTGATGCGCAGGCGGTTCCCCTCCATCGTGATTTCGAGGTTTTCGCTTTTCATGCCGGGAAGTTCCACCTTCACCACCAGCCCGGTGTCCGTCGTGTAAACATCCGTGTTCGGCACCCAATGACCGCTGGCCGCGCCGCCGCGCCCGCTCACCGCCGAACGCCGGGAAACAAAATGAACCGTCGAACTGACTTTGGTTACGGCCATGATGAAAACAATATCGCAAAAAACCGGATTGGCAAGCGAACGGCTTGCACTGACCAACGCGGAAACATAACCGCAATAGGCAATTGCGCAACGTAGAATTTTTTGGCTTTTTGATGTCAAGAAATGACTGGCACGATTGGCCTTTGTTTCGGCCTTGAACTTCGCGTCTGCCGGCTTAATCTCGCGCCATGACCGTTGGGATTTTTCGCCACACATACCGAGTCACCTACGCCGAATGCACCGTCGGCAACCACATTTACCACTCTCGCTATCTTGATTTGCTCGAGGCGGCGCGCGGCGAATTCATCCGCTCGCTCGGCCACACCGTCCTGCAATGGCAGGAAAAGGACGTGATTTTTCCCGTCATCGAGGCGCGGCTGCGCTACAAATCGCCGGCGCGCTACGACGATTTGCTGGCGATTGAAGTCTGGCCGACGCTCGTCGAGCGCGTGCGGCTGAACTTTGGCCACCGTGTCACGAACCAGCACGGCAAACTCATTCTCGAAGCCGAGACCTTTCATGCTTGCACCGGCATTGACGAAAAACCGAAGCGAATGCCAGAGGAACTGGCGGAAAAGCTGAAGCCTTTTCTAAAAACGACCGCTTGATTTAAGCTTCCCTGCGACTCTGTGACTCTGTGGCAGATCGCTTCCGGCTTGCGTGCTTCATCAACGTCTGCGACAATTCAGCGGCGCGGGCGATGCAACAGCAAAACTATCCCAAACATTATTGCGGTGTGTTCGGCGTTTTCGGTCATCCGAATGCCGCCGAGCTGGCCTACTACGGACTTTACGCGCTCCAGCATCGCGGCCAGGAAAGCGCGGGCATCGTCACCTGCCACGAGGGGAAATTTTACAAGCATCACGGCATGGGCCTCGTGCCGCAGATTTTCAACGACCCGAAAATCCTCCACGACCTCGTTGGCGACCGCGCCATCGGCCACACGCGTTATTCCACCACCGGCACGTCCAATCTCCGCAACGCCCAGCCGCTCACCGTGGATTGCGCGCGCGGCCAGATCGCCGTTGCCCACAACGGCAACCTGACCAACGCCGCCGTCCTCCGCGACGAGCTCGAAGCCCGCGGCCTCGTTTTCCAGACCACCGTGGACAGCGAGATCATCATCATGATGCTCGCGCAGCCGGAAATCGGCGGCGTGGCCAACTCGCTTATCAACACGCTGCGCCGCATCGAAGGCGCGTATTCATTGGTCATCATGACGGAGAAGGAATTGATCGGCGCGCGCGACCAGCACGGCTTCCGCCCGCTTTCCATCGGTCGCACGGCGGAAGGCGCGTATGTGCTTTCCAGCGAGACGACGGCGTTTGATTTAATCCATGCGCAATTCATCCGCGATGTTGAGCCGGGCGAAATCGTCATCATCAACGAGAAGGGCCTGACCAGCATTCAGGCCTGGCCCGAACACCAGAAACGCGCGTTCTGCATTTTTGAATACGTTTATTTTGCGCGGCCTGACAGCGTCATCAACGGCCACAGCGTTTATGAAGTCCGCAAGGAAATGGGCCGCCAGCTCGCGCGCGAACATAACGTCAAAGCCGATTTGGTGATTCCCGTGCCCGACAGCGGCGTGTGCGCGGCGATGGGCTATTCCGAGCAATCCGGCATTCCCTACGAAATGGCGTTCATCCGCAACCATTACGTCGGGCGCAGTTTTCTCCAGCCCACGCAGCTCATCCGCGACTTCAACGTCCGCGTGAAGCTCAACCTCATCGAATCGCTCGTGAAGGACAAGCGCGTCGTGAT
>Ga0181537_10004020_pt1 | contig 12332 bp, 15 predicted proteins | sample PEATcosm2014_Bin_39_FD_119765 | JGI IMG/M metagenome (GOLD analysis project Ga0181537, IMG submission 119765) | Peatland microbial communities from MTU Mesocosm Facility, Houghton, MI, USA - PEATcosm2014_Bin23_10_metaG | ecosystem: Environmental > Terrestrial > Soil > Wetlands > Peat | place...
ATCCACGCGAACAAAGAATCCTAAACATTACACAAGCAACTCAGGCTAAAGTTTATTTTGCAGCAAAAAATGACTTTACACCTGGAGAAATTGTAGACTTTACCATCCCAACATCTTATGGCATGTCTGAATTGAGCTATTTGACAGCTCAACCAGGCGGCGCTGCAAGAGTTTTGAGTGTTGTAAATTCTGCAACTGAATCTTCGATTGTGATCAACGTAGACACAACTGGCTTTACAGCCTTTTCATATCCAGCAACTGGTTCTGTATTAGGAACAAATTCTCCGGCGACTTGCTATCCAGCAGGCTCGGGTATTGTTCCTCTTAATGGCAGCGCGACTGTTCCGCAGTCTCCTCCAGGAACTAATTTGCAAGACGCCTTCGATAATCGAAATCAATATTACGTAAACATCGGCCTAAATGCCGTTGGTGTTGCCAACGCATCTATGCAATGGTTTGCGTTCAAAAATGATTGGTTTAACTTATCAAATGCATAAAAATTCCCCTCTCGAAAGGGAGGGGACATTTAGAGGTAAAAAATGGAAATTAAAGAAATTAGCAAAAGAAAATTCGCCCCAGCATCGGAGTCTGAAAGAGCAAAAAGCAAGGCTCTTATGGAGAAAATGAGAAAGGATGGCGAGAAAATGGTAAAAGGTATCTTTGAGTTTGTAGACGCTCAAGGAGGATGGTTTGATTTTAGCTTTAGGATCTTCCCGGGCGAACCTATCCGAACAATTAAAATCATTCACGGAGAAATTTGCGATGTTCCGATGATCATTGCTCGTCACCTGAACAATGTGTACAGAAAAGTGCGCATGCTTCCAGAAAACGCCGATAAAGGGAAGTCTGCGGTAACGAGAGTTTCTCGCACGAAATTCACTCCATTGGACATGTTAAGCGACAACATTTTGGCGGCGATTTAATGGCAAATCAGCTCTCCACTTTTGTTCCTTATTACTCGCTCATCTCAAATATCACTTTGGGAACCGTGACAGTCGTTACCTTTACTGAAGTAAATTCTTTCAGTGTCGGAGAGGTCGTCTCGTTCCGCGTGAGCTCGCAATACGGAACAGTTGAGCTGAACAACCAACAAGCTACGGTAATCGGACAAACGGATTATACAATCACTGTCCCTATCAATAGCACTTGGTATACACCATTTATCGCTAATCCATCTAACGCTCAGGCTCTTGCAATGGTAGTGCCGTCGGCTTCGGGAATTATTCCAGGAGCTATTCCAGTACAAACAAACCTACTCGATGCATTCGATAACGTTCCGGAGACATAATGCCAATCGTAACTTTGTCCGCAATTTATGCCAAAATCAGGCGTCTCACAGGATCGTCTGTATCGCAGCTTCCCGATGTAGCGGTAACTGGAGATCCAAATAGCGTCGGGCTGGCCGATTACATTAACAGTTTCTACAACTACGATCTTCCAGCGCAGTTTAGAAGCTTGAAATTGAAGGATAAATACACCTTCAATACTACGGCTTTGATAGATACTTATCCTTTTAATTCAGAGCAATATACGACGGTAGAAATGCCAGTTTATTGCATGAAACGAGAGATCGCTCTCTTTAATGATCCGTGGTCTTTCTATGGAGCAAATTTTAACTGGCAATCCCAAACAAACTTTGCATTTGGCAACGACACGGATGGGCCTTATTCTGGCTATACGACAGGTAGTCCCATCTTAAGAAGCGTTAACAATAATCCCTATACATCAACTCAGGTGCCTCCTTCACCTCTAAATTACGGCTCTCCAAACGTACCAGGAGTGTCACAGGGGGCGCCCGCTTATCAAGCTCAGAGATGCCAAAATATTTTGATCACTGCTAACTATACAAGCGGGACATGCAATGTTACGGACGATGGTTTTGGAAATTTGATAGGAGATGTGGCCACAAATCAGCCTCAGGGAACAATAAATTACCAGAACGGTCAGATATCAGGCCTGTATTTCAACCAAGTCATTCCCGGATCAAATCAGATCCAGGTTCAATACAATGCAGTTCAGCCAACCATCCCTCTTGGAGTTTTGTTTTATCAGAATCAGTTCACTCTCAGACCTGTTCCTGATCGGGGATATACTATAGAGCTCGTAGCTTATCGACAGCCTACTCAGGCTCTCATGCAAACAGCTGCAAATGGCGGAACGCCTGAGCTCTCTGAATGGTGGGAGCTGATTGCTTTTGGAGCGGCTAAGAAGATTTTCGAAGATAGGCTAGATACGGACGGGATTGCTTTTTGTGACAAAGCTTTAACAGAGCGATATCAACTGGCATATACGAGAACGTATGCGCAGCTAGGCAAACAGCGAGTAAATACAATTTATCAGGATCAACTTAACTACAATTACGGGCAGGGAGGATGGGGATTCTCATCCGGCTCACCATAAGGAGAAAACATGTCATTCACTCCCAATATACCAGCATCTGGTCAAACGTTAGGATCTTCACGACCCCAAGTATTAGACAATTTTACTGCTCTTAGAAATTCCATTAAAGGAAACCACGTAGATCCTGGTGTTAATACTACGGGACTACATACTCATGTTGACATGACATCTCAGGCTAGTGATCCAAATCCAGCAACAGGCATTGTATCTCACTATAGTAAAAGCGTTTCTGGAGTTACAGAATGGTTTTTTCAAAGAGAAAATTCTGGAGCTGTTATTCAAATGTCAACTTCATCTGGAATCCCCGTATTAACAACAAATGGACAAACTTTTTTGCCTGGAGGACTAATTTTAAAATTTGGAAATATTTCATCGGTAGCAAACAATTTTATAACTTTTTCTACCCCCTTTCCCAATAATATTTTTTCCCTTCAAGTTACTGTAGCTCAATCTTTGCCTCCGTCCGAAGGAGCGATTTATGAAATTGTACCATCGTCAGTCACAGTATCTGGATTTACTGTATTTCTTTATAGCACAGGTGTCGGGAAAATTCATTGGATGGCAATAGGTAATTAATGGGCGCGCTTACACCTTTCTTCATTACGGGATATGCAAAAGGCTTAGTAACCAATAAAAAGCCTTTTCTTCTTCCCGATCAAGCTTGGTCCACTTTAGAAAATGGCTATGTGTGGAGAGAAAGAGAGCTTAAAAGAGAAGGAAATCAGCTTTTAGGAAGGCTTCAACGCAATCTCACAGCTCAGTCTTTAGGTGCTACGGTCTTAAACCAAACGACCTATGATTTTACAGACCTTTTTACCACCCTATCTCTTCGCTCTACAGAGCCAAACGCAGAGCTAGCTCCAGGAACTTTAGTTATAACCATCGCAGCTCCAGATACAGCAACGTTTACAGACAATGGAGATGGGACCTTTGCAGTAACTGGCGTAGGTGTTGCAGCCGGATCTTATGTAAACTATTCTACCGGAGAAGTTGTTCTACAATTATCGGCAGCGACAGGGGGAGCTGATATCACAGCAGATTTTAGCTATTATCCTTCTTTGCCCGGAATGGGTATATGGCAGAAAGATTTAGTGGTAATTAACTCTACGCAGACGATTTGGTGGGATACAAAATATGCGTATAAATATAACGGGACTCAATTCCAGGAATATATTACTGGAGGAGGAGCGGCAACATGGACAGGAAATGATTACGATTTTTTCTGGGCTTACAACTATGAATCAGGACCTTCTGCTAGGATTCTTTTTGTCACAAATGACTATTACGTAGATCAAACAAATTTTGATCCTATGTACTACACGGATGGCAATACTTGGACCGCATTTACCCCTACTATCACAGCTACGCGAAGTCTTTTTCAGGCTTTGATTCTAATCCCCTACTACAATCGCCTGGTCGCTTTAAATACTTGGGAAGGAGTAACAGATTTATCGGGAGCTGCATCTAACTTTTATAATAGAGCAAGGTTTAGCGCAGCTTTCAAAGATCCTACTCAAAATGCCAACTGGCGAGCAGACGTATTTGGTGCAGGAGGTTCTATCGATGCTCCAACGGGCGAAGCAATCACGGGCGCTACATTCGTTAAAAATACACTCGTCGTAGATTTTGAATTCTCCACCTGGCAGTTAAGATACCTAGGAGAATACGGAACTCCTTTTATATGGGAGAGAGTTTCTTCAGACTTTGGAAGCGGATCCACTTTTTCTGGTGTCCTTTTTGATAACTACAGATTGAACATAGGCGACGTAGGAATCACAAGAGCAAATTCTATCCAGGTAGATAGAATCGATCTTGATATACCCGATCAAGTCTTTGCCATTCAAAATCAACAGACCAATCAAGGATCGCAGCGAGTATGTGGCGTCAGAGATTTTCAAAGAGAGCTCGTCTTTTGGACATATCCTAACGCTCAATCGGAATCTGTCCCGGGAACTGCAATTACCTATCCGGATACAGTTTTATTGTACAATTATAGGAATCAAACGTGGGCTGTTTTCCGAGAGAACGCAACATTTTTTGGTTATTATCAGCTGGATAATTCAGTTAATTGGGATTCTTTAACAGTTAAATGGGACGATGAAGATGTCAAATGGGATTCGGCTCCCAATCAACCAGGGTTTGGATCGCTTGTAAAAGTAAACCAGCAAGGATTTGTACACCTCTATGGATATAAGACCCCCGACGATCCCTCTTTGTCCGTAACAGGAATTGCAAATGTTGGTGGGCTAGTTGAGCTTACGATTCCTAATCATAACCTTTTTTCCGCGGAAATTATTTATCTCCAAGGCCTTATGTTTATTGACAGCACAATATTTTTGCCAGTATCGACATCTTTAAACGACGTAATTTACCAGGTTCAAATAGTCGATGCTAATACAGTCTCATTAGCAATTTGGAATACAACAACACAATCTTATGAGACTGATTTTTCTTACACACCCGATTTATCGACAGTAATTTATGTTGGCGGTGGAGAAGTTACTATTTTTCCCAAAATGAATCTAATCACAAAAGACATCAACCTTTTCCAAAAAGCTGGAGTCCAAACAAAACTTTCTAGGATAGATTTTCTTTTAGAGCCGCAGCCTAATAATGCTCAGGTTACAGTAAATCTTCTTTTGAATGCGTCGCCAGCCTTTAGCGCAAATATTCTGATTACTCCAACAAATCTTTCCTATCAGACAAACTCAGATTTTGATCCTCAAGCGTCTGATTATCTTTGGTTTTCATATTTTCAAACTCTTTCGGCTCAATATTTTAGAATCCAACTTACATACGATGATGATCTTATGAACACATTGGCGACGCACCAATCAGATTTTACGCTATATGCCATTAACGCTTGGACTAGACCGGGAGGGCGCTTCGCAAATCCAGTATGACAGGAATCACAGACCCAGCTCTATTTATTAATCAACTTCCATCATCTATTGAAATCCCAAAAGACTATGAAGCTTTTCAAGAGATCGTTTCTCTTTTGCTCATGAGAATCGTGGATTCAGTTAATAAAAAAACTGGATCTCTCTATTACCTACAGGAACAGGGGAATTTTCAGTCATTTTACACCTGGGATTACGTCAATAATGTTGGACTCCCTTTTCAGTTTCGCAATGGATACCGAAACACTTTCGACTTAGTGGCCTTAAATGGAGGCAATATTCCCGGAGGAGCTACGGTAAATTTCGCTCATAACATCATGGGTTTAAAATACGCTACTCTCATTTACGCTAGTTGTACTAGTGTGGCAAATGACTTCTTTACAGTGGTTTACCCAGATTGTTCGATGGACGCGACAAATGTCAATTTTACTAATCCTTTAGGAGCCACTGATCTAAATTCTGTCATCATGGTTTGCGAATATCTCAAAACTTGACTTGGCCAAATTTCTTTTAGAATATTTAAAGAAAAAGAGGTTATATGGCATCGGTAGCAGGCCCAATCATAGCCGGAGTAGCAAGTACATTATTATCAAAGCTTTGGGACTCTCTATCAGGAGCGAATGATAAACATTTGCAAATTCCTAGACAGACACCCGAACAACAACAACTTCTGTCTCAGGTTTTACAAAATGCTCAACAGATGGGAGGACCTGGACAAGGCTATCAATCTGCGCAAAATTTTCTTAGCAATCTTTTAGCTCCAAATGCTGGAGGATTTAATCAATTTGCTCAACCGTATATGCAGCAATTTGAGCAACAATTTTTGCCTCGCATAGCAGAACAATATGCAGGGGCTGGAGGAGGGCTAGGCGGCGGAATAGGATCGTCTAGCGGCTTTGGACAGGGAATAGCAGGCGCTGCGTCTAATTTACAATCTCAACTAGCTCAAATGTTTTCTAATCTGCAAAGAGGGGCCGCTTCAGACATATCGAATCAATATAACAATATCGGACGTCTAGGATTAGGAATTCCTTCATTTGAAACTGCTTATCAGCCGGGAAATACAGGATTAGTGGGGGGAGCGGCAAGCGGCGCAGCATCCTCTATTGGAAAATATGGAGGAAAAGAGCTAATGGAAATGCTTTTCAATCAAGCGCAAAATTCCAATGGAACAGGAATAGACACGACTGGCGGTCAATTAGGGGTTGGCGGAGGCGGTATTTATCCAACACAAGGAAATTACAATCCATATGAAGGCTAAAACAAAAAAACCCTCCAAAAAACCTTCCAAGAATAAACAGTCAGCAGACAAAAAACTGCTCAAAGAAGAATTTAAAAATCAAGTTAAGATGCCATATCAAATGGGCATAGGAGTCGGATAATGGTACAAATTTTGCCGCCGCCTACGCATTTAGGCTCAGAAATAGGTCAAGCTTTAGGTAGAGGCTTAGAAGCGGGCGGGGAACAGGCTTTTCAAAGAGCTCAAGTTCAAAAAGCAATTCAATCTTTGGAAGCTCCAAAACAAGGCGCATCTTCTTTTGACACCATGAAAGAGCTTATATCGGCTTTGGGAGGTGTTCCTGGAGCCGAAAAATATATCGGCCAGATTCTTCCTCTCTATCTTGCTCAGCAGCAATATGGCATATCTCCTCAAGGAGAAAAAACTCCTTCCACGGGACAAACAGGCATCACATCTGCTCCAAAACAAGAGAGCGTCTTTAACTTACGCACGCCTCAGCAAATCGAAGCTGAAGCTAGACGAGCAGTTCAGTATGGAGGTGACTTTGGAAAAAGAGTCGGTGAATTGCAGGCCTTAAATGCTCAATCTGAAATGTTAAGAAACAATTTAGAGAAATTAGCCGTAAATTCTGGCATCTCATCCACCAGAATGCCTGAATTATTTGAGTTTGCTAAATCTCGTCCCGATATCACTGATCCAGCATCTTTGGTCGCAGCAGCAAAAAAAGAATTTGAAAAACTGGATAAATATGATATTCCCGGCGTTTGGAGTCGATTAATTCCCGGGGCGCCTACTCGAGAAGAAGCGATAAAGAATCTGATTCCTTATGCAGAAAGCATGAAAGATTTAGGAAGAGAGCAAGAAGCAAGGACATCTTTAGCTGAAAAAGGACTCACGCAAACCGAAATCAATTCTGCTTTTTACCCCCTAAACAAAAGCGCTTCCCAGTCGCTGTCAAAGCTTCCTCCAGGACCTAATAAGCATCAAGGATCTGAAGAAGGCATAGAAACAAGAAATAACTACGTTGAGTTACTCAAAAAAAACCCCAAACTTGTCGAAAAGCAAAATGAGCAATTGGAAAATTTCTTCAACGATCACCTTACCCCCAATTCCTCTCTCCTCGTGTTTAGAGATAACTTATGGAGAAAGGGATACGATTGGAGACAGATCAATGACGCTTTCAATGCAGCATATCCAGACAAATCCGTTCTAAGCGACACTCAAAAATCTGAATTGCCAGAGATGGCTCAAGCTCCCATCCCTTCTATGAGAGAAATTTTTTCTTCATGGAGAAGATTCGGTAAATTCCTACAAGGAGCCAGATAGTGAATCCGATTCTTTCTGCATTAGCTAACGGATACACTCACGCTCAGATCATAAATTACATGTCCTCAGCTTTCCCTTCTTTAGCTCCCTCTATAGAGAAAGCTAAAAAGTATGGGTATTCTCCCTCAAAAATCATTTCTTACTTAGGAAGTCTTTTCGGAGGAGGAGAAGAGATAAAAGGAGGAACAGAAGCAGCCCAAGAAAAGTTAAGTGGTCAACAGACTAAAGAAAAATTCAAACAATTAGGCGGTCTTGGTGTAGGAGTTCTGGGAGCTTATGCAGCTTCTAGAGCCGTTCCGTCTTTGGTACAAGGAGCTAGAGGACTGTTGGGCGGTCCTAATACTGCTCCGCCGGGCTCTCCCCCTACTACGCCTTCACCACAGCCTCCAATCGGTCCTCAACCAATGGGGAATGCGCCCGTATCTCCACCTCCCGTCCCTCCAGTAGGTCCAGCGCCAGCAGGAGCAACTGCTCCCGTTACTCCTCCAGCCAATGCTCAGACAGCCGCACCATCTCAGGCTCCGATTGCCCCAGGAAATCCTCAGCAATCGGCCACGGTCATTGAACAGATGGGACTTGGTGAGAAGATAAAGAATTTAGTAAGCGCAGGGAATCCTCCTGAGACTATCGCAGCGGCAATTAACGTATCTCTTAAGCCCGGGCAAAAGAAATGGCTCGACGATAAAATTAAATCTGGTGAAGCTCAGCCGCTTGAGCAAATGGTAAAAGATTATATATCAGCACGCCCAGTAGATATAAGCAAAGAGTCCGGGCAATATCCAAATAGTGGGTCTGCATTATCTGCTCAAGCTAAATTGATCCAACCGCTAGAAGAACAAAAAGAAGTTTATCCAGAATATCCGGGAGAATCTGAGGAAGAAAAAGCTTTGTTTCATCAGCGCCAAGAAGAAGAGGCGCAACTTATGGATAAAGAAGAGCGGGATAGATTTAACAATATTGAGTATTGGGACAAATGGTTAAGAGAGCATACGAAAAATAGAGAAAAACCCTTACGAAGCACAAAAGATTTTTTGCTAGAAGCAAAGGCTCAGCAAAAAATAATGGAGAGTCATTGGGAAAAAGGGCACAACAGAGATGAACAGCTAGAAATGCATGCCTCTTTGCAGAAATATGTCGATCACCTTAGAGAATTGGATGCTTTAGAAGAACGAGATAAAAATGTCAAAAAAGGCGATCTAGTTTTTGACGAAGAATCAGAGAATTTTGGAAAACTTAAAGATATTAAGAAAAAAGAAGCTCTCATCGATGACAATGGAAAACTTCACAAAGTAAAACTAGAAAATCTAGAAAAGACACCGGAGGATTTAATCAAAGCTGCCCAAGACTTGTTAAAAATCCCAGAAGTAGATCGTTCATCTGTTATCTCTTTATTGACTTATAGACCTTCCTCAAATGAGCTATTTATTCAGTATCACAATGGCGAAACATATGCCTACGAGGACATAGATAAAGATCTTGTAAATGAGATTACAGAAGCCATGGGAACCCCCGTCACTTCTGGAAAAAATATCTATGGCGCTTGGGAAGAAGGGAAAAAAGATTCTCGAGGAGCTGCTTTAATCCATAAAATTCTCAGAGATCCAAAATATTCGAAGGAAAACGAGGGAAAAACTTGGGAAAAATTAGGAACACATTATGACTATTGGAAGAAACTGCGAAAAGTTCCTAAGAGGAAAAAGAAATGAAAGAAGCAAAAAAAGACGATAAAAGACTGGCTATGAAAGATCTTATCATGCTTCGAAAATTGCTAGAGAAAATGAAGAAAAAAAAGAGCAAAGTAAAAACTTGACGCATTTAATTTTCTCTCCCAACATGAAGAAAAAAAGAGGTAAATTATGACTTCTAGAATCACAGGTTATGGTGTAGGATCAGCCAAAGTTGAGCTCGCGCCAGTTCCGCAAAAAAATAATGGCGTTCCTACTAGCACAACAGCCTATGATTTTGGTCAGCTAGTATTTAACTCTCAGACTCAAACATGGTACATCTATTCAGGTGGCTCGTCGTACATTACTATCGGCGGCGGTTCTGCCGAAGTTTCCACGCTCTCCGGAAACAGCGGGACCGCTACCCCTTCCGGTGGTAACATCCAAGTAGCTGGAACGGGATCTCTTACTTCAACAGGCTCTGGATCAGCAATCACCATGTCTCTCACTGGCTTGACAAATCATGCAGTTTTAGTAGGAGCGGGCTCAGAAACGATCACAAAAGTAGGTCCATCGGCCTCAGTAGGATTGCCATTAGTATCCCAGGGTAGCAGCGCAGATCCATCTTTTGCGGCATTAACTGTAAGCGGCGGAGGAACAGGCGCAACTACTCTCACGGCTCACGGAGTTTTAGTAGGAGAAGGAACATCTGCTATTACAGCATTGGCAGTAGGAGCCACAGGAACAGTCCTAGCGGGAGCCACAGGAGCTAACCCAGCATTTACAGCAAACCCAACAGTTACAAGCTTGGTAGCCTCTGGAAATTTGAGCGGAGCTTCAGTGACAGCGACAGGTGACGGAGGGGGAACAGCCTCTACAATCCAGTTATCAAATGTCAATTCTACTACGATTAGCACGGGTACAGGCACAGTCCATATGTCCACAGCTAATAACGCTGCCAACACTGCTTGGCTAAAACTTTACATCGGCACAACGGCTTATTGGATTCCAGCTTGGACAACGAACGCACCATAAGGAAAATATGTTAAACGTAAAAAACACTCTTGAACACACAATCGAAGAACGACTCTACCAGTTTGTGTTTCCACAAGGAGCGCCAATTGGGGAAATCCACGATGCTTTAACCCGCATGAAATCCTTTGTCGCTCACCAAATCGCTTTGGCAGATCAAAAAGAACAACCACAACCACAATGCAAGGAATGTGATGGAAACACGCAACATTAATCGACCTACGTGCTTAATCAATCCACAAGGGGAATACTTGCCTCAATCTTGGAAAGATGAAGCATTCCAAGGCGATCTTAATGGCGGTTCCAATTTAGTGTATGTGGGTTTTGCAAAACCTGGATCTCCCACCTCTGCTCCGGTATGGAAAATCTTCTTCATCACTTATTCCGGTGGAATTCCAGTATCGATTACATGGCCAATTGGCGCAGATGGAGCTGTTTCTAAAGATTATGAATTTATTTGGGATGACAGGGCTAGTTACACATATGTATGAGGCAAAATGAGCACAACCGTTGTCTACAATCCGTTTACACAAAACTTTGATTTTGTAGGAACGGGCGGAGGAGGGGGAGGAACTGTCACCACCCTTGATGGGAATACCGGAAGCGCATCGCCCGTCGCAGGCGTCATTAATGTGGTTGGTAGAGGAGATCCTGTTACCGATGGTGTTTCAGATGCTCATAGCCTTGTGACGGTTGGATCAGGAAATACATTACAAGTAAATGTCACTAAGGCCCAATTTGTAACAAATTACACTCAAATTAGCGTAACAGACTCTCCCTATACAGCCTTATCAACAGACTATTATATCTCCGTAGATTGCAGCGGAGGCCCCGTTACAATCTATCTTCCTGATATTTTGACAGAACAGAGAATGTTTCTGATTAAGGATCGTTCCGGAAAGGCGTTCACAAATAATATAACGATTACAACAGCTGGAATGCTCACTAATTTTGATGGATCAACAAGTTACGTTTTAGACACAGATTATGAAGCCGTTCTATTGACATTCGGCGGATCAGCTTATGAGGCCTTCTAATGAGCGCAGGGATTATTTATAACAACGGAGTGGCTCTAACGGCAACCGCAGCCGGGAATATGGGTGATGTACTCACCAGTCAAGGTTCCGGTTCAGCTCCTATTTTTGCTCCTGGCGGAGGTGGCGGAGGAACAAACGGTCTTGCTTTAGCCTTTAATGCCGATCAATCGAATGTTACAGGCAACGGGACGGTTTTTGTTCTGATGCCGCAAACAACTCTAAAAGCAACTGGATTTACCTATGACAACACAACTGGATATATCACTGTAACAAATACAGGGACTTATTTTATTTCTGCAATGTTAGAGCTTACAGGGATCAATCAAACTCATAATGTCTGCCAATGGATTGTATATAACACAATGACAGGCCAAATAGGACAGGCCGAACCAGGAAACCTTTTGACTAGTGCCGATGTAAACTCTCAATTCGATAGCAGGATAGACACCTGTCTAAATTTGACGGCTGGCGATACGTTTTTTATTAGATTTACAGCATACGGAGGAACACAAAGTATCGGCTTTGTTAATAGCGGATCTTTCACGAATAGAATCACAATTTGGCAAATAGGATCATAAAATGAGCGGAGGAATAGCATATTATACAGGATCGACGATAGCGATTAATACTCCAGGAAGTAGCGGCCAACCTTTAGTTTCTCAGGGATCTGGCGCGCCTGTTTTTCAAACTTCTGGATTCCAACCATTTGCAATCAGTACATTAGTTTCTTCTA
>Ga0181537_10004021_pt1 | contig 12332 bp, 8 predicted proteins | sample PEATcosm2014_Bin_39_FD_119765 | JGI IMG/M metagenome (GOLD analysis project Ga0181537, IMG submission 119765) | Peatland microbial communities from MTU Mesocosm Facility, Houghton, MI, USA - PEATcosm2014_Bin23_10_metaG | ecosystem: Environmental > Terrestrial > Soil > Wetlands > Peat | place...
AGCTTTGCAAATCCGGCGTCCCGATGGAAGGTGAGGAACAGTCATCTGACAGTTATATGGTTCCGGACAATTCCGAGTTAGACGAGCGCATCTTCAAGTTATGCCAAGATGAATTCAGTCGGCGCGATGCTTCACAATCAGACGGGAACCGCGCTGCCCCGTGCAGTAAGTCCAGACCCATTGCACAAATACGCTGACTCGAAGGCTTGACTGGGCAAGAAACTGCAGATGAATGGCAGCCCAGACGAGCCATGCAACAAACCCACTCATATGGACCTTGCCGCTCTGCAATACGGCAAAACCCTTTCCGACCACCGAAAGGTTTCCTTTATCGAAGTAACGGAAAGGCCGAGGTGGAGTCTTACCGGCGATGCGTCTTTCGATAAGCTTGCCGGCATAGTGTCCCTGTTGCATCGCGACCTGCGCTACTCCAGGCAATAGCTTGCCATCTTGTTCCAGGCTTGCCGTGTCCCCTACGACAAAGATCTCAGGGTGGTCCTGCACGGATAGATCATGCCTGACCTTCACACGCCCAGCACGGTCCATCTCCGCATTCAGCCATTTTCCTGCGGGGGAAGGTGCGACTCCAGCAGTCCAGATGACGGTCTTGCTCGCAATACGTTTCCCGGCGACCAACACGCCTTCTTCGTCGATTGAATCCACACCCTCTCCGAGCAACACTTCGACACCGAGCCGTTGCAGGCGCTTCAAGGCGGCCTCGGAAAGATCCGGCGCAAATGCGCTGAGTGGGCGGACACCCATATCGATGAGAACGATCCGCGCGGAACGAGGATCGATCCGTCGAAAGTCGCGTTTGAGAGTGCCCCTGACCATGACGGCGATCGCGCTGGCCATTTCAACTCCGGTCGGTCCAGCGCCCACCAGAATGAAGGTCAATAAATCCTTGTGATGCGCAGGATCCTCCTCGGCCTCGGCCATTTCGAATGCCAATAGAATCTTGTTTCGAATGGCGACAGCATCCGAAAGGCTCTTCAGTCCCCGCGCATATTTCTCGAACTCGTTATGCCCGAAGTAACTGTGGGTTTGCCCAGTTGCCAGAATCAGGTAATCGTATGAGACAGGTACGTCGGTGCGGTCCTGATTCGTGACGATAACCTGCCTGGAGGCGACATCGACTCCAGTGACGGTACCGAGCACGACAGTTGTGTTGGAATTGCCCCTTAAGATACCGCGGATAGGGGAAGCGATTTGGCCAGGTGTGAGCACCGAAGTTGCAACCTGATAGAGGAGCGGCTGAAAAAGGTGATGGTTCACCCGATCGATCAGAACCACCTTCACTGCCGCGTTCTTCAAGGCACGGGCGGCAGCGAGACCACCAAATCCGCCGCCAACGATAACAACCACATCTTTTTGTTCGGGCATTTTAGTCTCACCAACATTTGCGCGTTGTTCGTTCTGCTTGATTAACCATCTCAGTTGTAGAGTCTCGTGGGCAGGTGTGGAGCTGTCATGTAACGGTGAGGAAGTTCATTTCAGATACAAGGACGGATCATCGGAAGTTAAAGCACGCATGAAGATCGGAAATGGAGAGTATGCTGGTTCCATCCTGTTTACAGAGGCTAGCCGGTGCCATTTTTCGCGCCGCTTAATTGCCGATTGTTGCCGACAACGCACCGCGTTTTAAGATTGCGCGCAGCTCTTTGCGGCAAGCCATACTGAAGATATCGAGCGGCTCTCCCTTCGCAGCTAGTGCGGCAGAACGCAGCTGTTCGACGGTCAGGTTCGGTTCTCCGTAGCGCGAGACAATGCGCCTGACGAATGCTTCGGCGGCATGCACAACCGGCTCGGTGGCCATCAGTCTTATACGGCTGACGAATGCATAGAGCGTTACGAGTTCATCCATATCTTCCAGATCGCGTGTTACCGATTTCGCGTAGATCCGGGATGCCTCGTTGATGAAGTCGGAGTAAAGAGTCTCTCGCTGGGAAATCTGCCTGTTCAAGAGGTCGCGTTGCGTGACGCTGCGCTGCAAAATGAAGTTGCTCAGTATCGGTGCAAGCGCACCGACCGAAGAGCCTCCGAGAGCGGCCATTGCACTGATGATTGCCTGGTTCACAGAAGTTCGTTCACCTCGGAGTCATCTCGGGATCTGGCCGATGGTACGAGTTAGTTCTGCCTGCGCCAACGAAAGCCCGAGGGCGGCTTCGAGAAGCGCCGCCTTTGCAGAAGCCTCCTTTGCGTGGGCCTCTTCGCGCGCGGAGGCGAGAGCAGCATCCTGCTCAAACTGCCGATCTGCCAATCGGGCAGCTTCTGCTCTCACATCGAGAGCTGCCTCCACTACGTCAACCATGCTCTGCGACTGCTCCAGCTTGTCGTAGGCAGTTTCCACCTGCACCGTCAATTCATCTTCGGCCTTGGCGAGTGTGAGCTCCGCTTCTGAGAGCACTGTCCGCGAGTCCTTGATCTCTCCGTTGCGTCTTCCACCGTCGAACAGGTCATAGCTCAGAGTGAAGCCAAAGGTTCCGAAGTTGTGGACTAATAGCGGGACACCGCTTTGATAGCTATAGCGCGCCAGCCCCGTCACGTCGGGAATGTAAGCGTCTTTTGCCGCAGCCAAGCCTGCTCGTGCTCTGATCACCGCTTGCCGTGCCGCCCGGATTGCTAGGCTCTGCTCTTGCGCTATGCGGAGGTACTCCTCCAGGGTGGGGACAGCGATCGATGTTGCCGCGGTATCCTTGTCCAGTCTGAGCCGTGAACCTAATGGCAACCCAAGCAGGTCGTCAAGGTCCAGAGTCAGGTCGTGGAGTTGCAGTTCCTGTGTTAAAGCAGCTTGCCTGGCGTCGAGAAGAGCTGCGCGGGTTTCAAGCGCAGTTACCTCGAGAGCGCGTCCTTGGGCCACAGCGGATAGAGCTTCCTGAACTCTAAGCTGGCAGGCGTCTGCCTCTTGCTTCGCGGCTTGCAGCCTGAGTTCTCCAACGAGCAAGCCATAGTAAAGTTGACGGACCTTGAGAGCAACCTCAGTTTCAGCTTGGTCGAGTTGGATCTTGGCCGTATTGGCATCCGCAGAGGCTGCGCGGTTTAATTCGTGAATTTTGAACATCTGCGTCAGAGGCTGTTCCAATCCAGTTCCGCTGGTGTACGCCGTGTCCGATCCCTGACCGATGAAGAGACTCTTCCCGGGGATTGCGCCGGTGGCTGCGGGAACGCCGAAAGCCCCAGCCGGAATCTCGACACCCGCAAGTTCAGTGACATGCAATAGGCTGGACTCGTTCTTGATGCGAGGAAAGTAGGTGGAGCGAGCTATCTCTTTCTTGTGCTCACTATCTATAACTGCAAGGTGAGCTATCTGAAGTGAACGATTCTGCTTGAGCGCGAGATCGATTGCCTGCGATAGGGTAAGCGGCACTGGAGCAGCGAGCTCTGCACCGGTCTGAGCATATGCTACATACTGTCCAAGCAAGGCAATGGCACATACGAGCTCCAGCAGTGGGGATTTTTGTAAAGTGCGCCGTATCCTAGTTGAGTGCATGGTCGATTCCTTTAGAACTCTACGATGCCGTCAGGCAGCATCGGTTGGAGCCGATGTGACTTGCCGGTATTGCATGGGAACGCGCTGCATGCAGGCGACAATTAAGAGGCAGCATACGACTGCCCACGCGACTAGAAGAAAGCTATCTCTGATGGCAAGGGTGAACGCCTGTTGCCTTACCTGCAGGCCCAGGATTTCAGCGGCCCTTTGCGTTGCCGTTGTCAATTCCGGAGCGCGGCTCGCCATGCCTGCGCACAGCAGGAAGAGTCTCCGTTGAGTGGAGGACTGGCCTGCCTGAATGCCAAGGCCCAATGCATAGGAATGGAATTGTTCGCGCGCAGAAATGAAGCGCTGCATGAGGGCGACGCCAGCTTCGCCCCCTAGCAATCGAAGCGTCTGAAAATAGCCAGCGAACGTCAACACGTCGATGGGGCGAGTGAGAGCACCGGTATTAACAACCTCAAGAATGATGGCTCCCACCATTCCGTTGAAGGCTAGAGCGAGACCGATGGCCATCACTGCCTGCGACGATCGGAAATTATCACCCGACCACGCGGAAGATAGATTCGCATTCATGAGGCATGCACACGCAACCAGAGCAAAACCGGAAGCGACAATGAGTCTGGCGTCAACATATCTCAGCAGAAAGACAGCGAACACTCCGCATATGGCTTGTGCCAATGCCACTTCGAGCAACACTGGACCAGCCTGCAGCGGCAGGTAGCCCTTAATAGAAGCAAGGTAGCTGGGAATTGCCACAACCGTTGCAAGCATTACGAAGCGGAAGAAAATCAGGATCGCTCCGAGAAGCAGTGTGTTCCGTCGCAAAAGAAATCTGAAATTGATCAGCGGATTCGGCATTACGAATCGCCGTATCAATGTAGCAAGAAGAAGGAAGAACCCTGCTGCGATCAGTCCCACGATGGTGCCGGAGTTCAGCCAATCGAGACGCTGTCCCTGATCGAGTGCTATGTATAGTAGCGAGAAGCCAATGCTCGCATAGAGAAAGCCTCTCCAATTGGGCTTGGGCTGCCCTTCTTTAGGCTGCGGTAACGGTTGCCACGGCATTCCGAAGTAAGTGAGGCCCATCATTATCGGCGTTAGCACTACGCCGTTCCAGAAGATCCATCGCCAGGAAAGATGATTCGCAAACCACGCTTCGAGCGATGTTGCAAACGTAGTTGTAACAAGAATATCCATGGCATACATTGCAATTCCAAGCAGGACATATCGCATGGGAAGACTGCGCAGGACAAATGAAAGGGTCAGGGGATAGAACGTTCCGGCAGTGAGTCCAGCGAGCACCAATAGAGCCAGAAGGATGGGCAAAGTAGTTGTAAATGGGAGCAGAAAGCTAACCAGAGTGAACAATCCCGCGCTGGCCAATAGCACCCGCCGCGCGCCGAGAAGTCCGCCGAGATAGACAGAGAATGGACCAACGAACATCATGGCCGCATTGAATGCGGTACCGATCCACGAGGCTTCATCTGCGCCCAGATGCAAGGCGCCTCGCAAGTCCGGCAATCCCACGCTGATAAGGCGCCCAGTGCAGGTGGCGATTGAAGCGCCAAGCAGCACACCGAATACACCCAACACGGGGTAATGGGTTATCACCGCGGGTACTGCCTGTAGGGCCTGCGAAGATACAGTATTGGTCCGCTTCGGTGGAGCACTCATGAATGAGACTCCTTTTCCTTCGCGTCTTTCCCGGTAGCATGAATGGTTACGACCACGGAGTAACCTGGCCGCAACTGCCCTTGAAGAGGATGACCAGGATCGAGCGCGATCTTGACGGGAAGCCTCTGAACAACCTTTGTGAAATTGCCGGTGGCATTGTCCGGAGGGAGCAGCGCAAACTGTGAGCCGCTTGCAGGAGCAATTTCTATTACTTTTCCGTGAAGCACAATTCCGGGGAAGGCGTCGACCTTGATGTCGGTGATATCGCCCTCTCGGATGTTGGTCAACTGTGTCTCTTTGTAGTTGGCCTGGATCCAGACATCGCCTTTGACCAGGTCGACGACCGGCATGCCGGGCGCGAGCAACTGTCCTTCCTGCACATGACGTTCTCCCACTGCGCCGGCAGCGGGAGCGACGATCGTCGTGTAGCCGAGATTGACCTGTGCAACGACAATCGCAGCCTTCTTTGCCTCGATATCCGCATGGTACAGAGCGTCCCTGGTATCGAGAGCGAGTCGCTCGCGCTTCTCGGCCTCGAGCAGGCTGCGGCTGCTGGCCAATGCAGCTTGTGCACGCTCCAGTTCCGATTGATGGCTGGCAAGTATCCCCGCAAAGCGGTCCGCATCGGCAATTGCAATCTCCACCTGCTGATGGGTAGCAGCCCTTGCAGCCAAGAGGGCTTCTTCGCGCTTTCGTTCCAGCGCCGCTCGGTCTTCATCGGGCTGAACCGCTGCAACGCCGGCCTTTGCAGCGTTGACGGCAGCAGCGGCTTGCGCAACAACTGCTTCGGCGTTTTGGATTTTCGCGTCCTGAATTCGTTTGGCGGATTGATTGTCATCGAACGCGGCCTGGGCGCCAGCCAAGGCTGCCCGGGCCCCGGCAAGGGCGGCCTGATAATCCTCGTCGTCGAGTTGCACAAGAAGTTGACCAGCTTTCACCGTTGCGAAATCATCGACTTCGACCTTGCGAACGGTGCCGGATACGCGCGTACTCAGTGGCGTCATATCCGCACGTACATACGCATCGTCTGTCCGCTGCGCAGTGCCGCTCCCTTCCCACGATGACCAGCAGCCTTCGATTGCGAAGACGAGGAGCGCCGCGATACCCAACGTAATTATGGGAACAACAATCGTTCGCTTTGACATTGTTTCGATGACTCCTGAATGCTGATCCCTTGGTTACTCTAGTCGGCACATCCGCCGCCTGATTTTCGCAGCTTGTATTCGCTAGCTTGTCAGAACCTTGAGAAAAATACAGCGCAGGTGACTGTTAGCTAACAGTCATCAAGGACGAGCGAAGGTAAACAACGCTGTGGATTGTGATCAAGAGCGGCGCCACGCCGAAACTGCGATCTCCTCACAGTTAGCTAGCGTCTCCTCACTCCCGCGGAACCGAACACAACGCTAGCATCAAGCAGAGTTAGTCCACAAAACCCCATGCATAGTTCATTTGCGGAGTCTCATCGCACGCCAGAAGGGTGTAACGGTTGATCAAAGTGATCGAATTCGTCGGGAAGGTAAGTCTGTTCGGGTTCAGGGTCATCTTCGATCTATTTCACCCACCATTTGAAGCAGGCCAGATTGGGAGACAACTGGCCGAGGCGGGCGCGAGATCTTTGCCTCTGGTGCTTGCTTCTGGATTTGCATTGGGAACCGTGATGACATTTCACACGCGCAGTACCATGATGATGTTCGGTGCAGGGGCCATGATCCCGACAGTGCAGGCAATTGCGTTCTTCATTGAGATCGGTCCGCTGGTTGCAACGCTATTGATCGCGGGCCGCGTCGGCTCGGGAATCGGCGCTGTGCTTGCCAACATGCGAGCAACCGAGCAGATCGACGGGATCGAATCGCTCTCGATCGACTCCTTCAAATTCCTGGTTGTACCCAGAGTTGTCGCATGCGTGCTGGCGTTGCCTCTTCTAACTATATTCATGGACTTTGCTGGACTTCTGGGAGGATTCCTCTCCGAGTATGCCGCATCCAGAATCTCATTTCATCTCTTCATTGTGCGCGCATTCGCGGAAGTTGCCTGGTCCAACTTCATCCCTCCCACCCTGAAGACAGCCGTCTTCGGATTCATCATTGGAACCGTATCTACTTTCTTCGGCTACACCACCAACAAGGGCGCTCAAGGAGTCGGTGAAGCTGCGACGAACAGTGTAGTGGTGTCTTCGCTGCTGATCATCCTGGCTGACGTGGTGCTGATCAAGTGCATCTTCTTCGTCTTCCCAGAGAACGCCTTATGAACGTCGAAACCAAGGCCGCTGTGGTATTCGACTGTGTATCGAAGTCGTTCGGTCCGAAACAAGTATTGCGCAATGTATCTTTCGAAGTCGCCGCAGGGCAGGCGCTCTGTATCCTGGGCCGCAGCGGGACAGGGAAGAGCGTCACTCTCAAGCTTCTGATTTCGCTTCTCAAGCCGGACCAGGGAAAGATCTGGGTTGACCAACAGGAAGTCACGCGCTTGAAAGAGGCTGAACTGTCTAAGGTGCGCCGCAAGATGGGATTTCTATTTCAAGACGCCGCTCTGTTTGACTCCCTCACGCTCTATGAGAATCTGGCGCTTCCCTTGCAACGGCTGACCGACAAGACGCATGAAGATATCGACGAGATCGTCGACAGAGTTCTGGGGCAGGTTGGTCTCAGCAACGATAAGCGAAAGATGCCTTCGGAACTCTCGGGCGGCATGCGCAAGCGCGCCGGTCTTGCACGTGCGCTTGTCCTTGAGCCGAAAATTCTGCTGGCAGATGAACCAAGTAGCGGACTCGATCGCATCACCGCTGGCGAGATTGATGAATTACTGATCCAACAAAAGGCCGAACACCAGACGACCGTCATTGTTGTAACTCACGACGTTCATGGCGCCCGGCGTGTTGGAGACAGATTTGCCGTCTTTGATAAAGGCGACCTGGTCGCATATGGTTCCGCAGCTGAAGTGGAACAGAGTGAAAATGAAACCGCGCGCAAGCTGATCTCGGAGAACTAGAACATGCGGAACAAGAATCTGATTGTCGGGCTCTTCGTATTGACTGGTCTTGCGCTTTTCATGACCGGCCTGTTTCTGATTGGCAACCGTCATGAGGTCTTTGCCCGGCACGTGGACTATTACGCAGACTTCACAAACCTCGCCGGGCTATCGAAGGGCTCCAAGGTACAGGTGGCAGGGATGGATGCGGGCCAAGTCCTTGATATCGCTGTGCCTGCTTCGCCGAACGCCCACTTTCGCGTCAAAATCCGAATCAGTGAAGGCCTTCATGGACTTATTCGTACTGATTCGGTTGTGACGATCGGAACTCAGGGAGTCGTTGGAGAAACATTTGTGCTGGTTCATCCGGGAAGCGCCAACGCGGCCCAGGCCGCCGCTCTTGCGCTGCTTCCAAGTCGGGAGCCTCTCGATATCTCCAAACTTCTCGATCAGGGGCAGGCCTTGCTCAGCGATGTAGACGGTGCAATAAAGGACGCCGATGGAGTTGTGAAAGTCACAGGTCCCCGGCTCGGCTCAACTTTGGAGAACGCAAACACTGCACTCGCGAACGTCAACGATGTTGTGGTTGGCCTGAAGCAGGGCAAGGGCTCCGCTGGAATGTTTCTCCAGGATGAGACCCTGGCGAAACAACTCCGTCAGACAGTCACGAATGTTCAACAGGCGAGTGGCGATCTCAGTAAAGTGTCGAATCAGGCCAATGGCTTGATCACCGATATTCAGTCACGCCAATTCCCACGCAAGATCGACGAGACAATGACTGTGGCAAAAAGCGCACTCTCGAGCCTTGACGCAAGTGCGCAGCAAATCCACCAGACAATTGCGGAGGCTTCTGTCCCAGACGATCATGGCGAGACAGCAGGCGTGAATATAAGGGAAGCTTTGTCCAACGCGAACACCGCGACAACCAACATGGCGGATGGGACTGAGGCCCTTAAGCACAACTTTCTCTTGCGCGGCTTCTTCCGTCGTCGTGGCTATTACGATCTTGCCCATTTTTCCGCGGACAAATACCGGCAAGACCGCCTGTTTACCGGACCGGAGAACTACCGAGTCTGGCTTCCCGGTGCTGAGCTTTTTGAGCGCGGTTCGAACGGTGATGAAGACCTGACCGCGCACGGGAAGACGCTATTGGCGAACGCCCTGGCGCAATATGGCGAGTCTGTTGTCGCAAGTCTGATTGTTGTTGAGGGCTATTCCGATGGCGCCAGCCCGGCCGATGAACTCGCACTGGCGCGACATCGGTCCATCGCCGTCCGCGAGTACCTTCAAAATCATTTTCAACTGAGTCCCGCCAACCTGGGAGAAGTGTCATTGATGAACCTTCCGCCGGCTGGATCGGGTCACCCGACCTGGGATGGAATTTGCATAGTGGTCTTGAAACCAAAGCAGTAAGGCGGCTTTCACAAAAAGTGATACTTCAAGGCACCTATTCAGTTAAGGCAGCGCAGGGGTAGGAGCGAAAGTCATTATGGATGAACTGCAAACTTCGCTTCAAAGGTTTGCGCTTTTGCTCCCGCAGAAGCGGCAGTATGTGGTCGTCATTCGCCCAATGCACTAAATAACAACTCATTCTCGTTCCTGCCAATACCCAATCTCTTCGGGACCGGGTTGCTTCTTAGGCAACGCGTACTCGTTGATTCCTACACGTGTCTCTGACAAAACAAATTCATAACGAGGATCAACAAAATGAATCCAGCTTCATTCTGTATAAGGTTCCTTCGTATTGTCCTGGGAGTGTCGTGCCTGGCTACTTTCGCGGTTGCGCAATCCCCCAATCCCTCATCCCGCATTGTTCAAGCGATCGACGAAACCTCGCGCATACCGCTTGCGGGAACCACTCCGCAAGCCATCAAGGGTGGACAGGATCTAGGTGCAGTTGAAAGCAATCATTCTTTACAGCACATGGTTCTTTTATTGACGCCCGGCCCCGGCCAGGCAGCCTCTCTGAAAAGCCTGATTGAAAGCCAGCACAACAAGGGGTCTGCGAATTACCCCAAATGGCTGACGCCTGAGCAATTCGCCGCACAATTTGGACCCTCGGATGACGATCTTGCAACCGTAAAAGGATGGTTACAGACACGGGGATTGAATCCAACAGCTGCTGGCAGGGGGCGGCAGTGGGTAGAGTTTTCTGGCTCAGTTCAGCAAGTAAACAGCGCGTTCGCGACATCGATGCATCGGTTCAACTTGAACGGTGAAACGCACATTGCGAACTCGTCCGATATTTCCATCCCGCGTGCGCTCGCTCCAGTCGTGGCCGGAGTGCTATCGCTGAATGATTTCCGCAAGCAGCCCGCGCACTCGAAGCTTGTTTTGATGAAGCGAAACACCGAAGGCAAGGCGGTTCCCGTCAATCCCGAATTTACTAGCACGGACGGGAATGGCAATTATTTTTATAACCTGGCGCCAGGCGACTTTCAGACAATTTACAACGAGGCCCCACTACTGACTAGCGGTGTGAATGGCACAGGAATTTCGATCGCGATAGCTGGACGGAGCGACATCTCACTGGGAGATGTGCAGGAATTTCGGCAATTGTTTGGATTGCCCCAAAACGATCCGAATATCATTCTGACCGGCACAGACCCTGGGTTCCCAAATGTCGGACGCGACCAGGTCGAATCAACTCTAGATGTGGAATGGTCGATGGCAGCAGCTCCGGGGGCTACGGTCAACCTGGTTGAGAGCACGAGTTCCGACACGACCGATGGCATCGACCTCTCTTCCGCATATATTGTGGACAATGCGATCTCTCCCATCTTGAGCGTTAGTTACGGGACATGCGAAGCTCTGATGGGTCCGTACGAGAACGCGTTTTACAACTCCTTGTGGGAACAGGCGGCCGCGGAAGGCATCACGGTGTTTGTGGCCACGGGAGACGGAGGCGCCGCTCAATGCGACGTCGATCTGCAGAATGCAAACCTTGAGCCGCAAGGCCCCGCACTGAACGGACCAACAATCAACGGGCTCGCCTCAGCTCCCTTCAACGTCTCAGTTGGTGGAACTCAGCTGAATGAGGCAAATAACTATGGAGCCTATTGGGCCCCAAACAACGGCGCCGGGTTCCAATCGGTACTCGGGTACATCCCCGAACAAGCCTGGAATGAGAGCTGCGATCCAACGCTGCCACAGACGGGTACAAACTGCTACTACGGCCAGACGTCTTACGTTCTCGTGGGTGGCGGCGGAGGCCCAAGCAACTGCAGCCAGGCATCAATCGACAGTCAAGGCAATGAGACATGCATCGCGGGGTATCCGAAACCATCCTGGCAGACCGGGACCGGCGTTCCCGCTGACGGAGTGCGCGACATCCCCGACCTTTCGTTGAATGCGTCCCCAGACGACGATGGGTATCTTATTTGCGTGAATGGGAGCTGCCAAACAGAAACGCTGAATGGCCAGACTGAACTGGTGCAATGGGGAAGCATCGGCGGCACGTCGGCTTCGACACCTGCGATGGCAGGGATCATGGCGCTTGTGGAGCAGAAGAACGGGGCCTTTCAAGGGCAGGCTAACTACGTCTTCTATCGACTAGCCGCAATGGACAGCGCGTCGTCTTGCAATTCCTCGACCATGCTGGACCCCACGCTCTCGACTTCATGCAATATCAACGACATTACGATGGGGAACAATAGCGACCCCGGTCTGGCTGGATATGGAACCTCGACTGCAGAATGGTCCGCCGGGACTGGTTACGATATGGCGACTGGACTGGGCACCATCAATGCGGCAAACCTGGTGGCAAACTGGGGCAGCGTTTCCGTTGCTGGTTCTACCGCAACGCTAACTGCGGATGGGGCCTCGGCCGCCCACGGCCAACCGCTCACCATCCATATCCACGTAGCAGCCGCTAGCGGTAACTCGATACCGACCGGCGATGTGGCTCTGGTTACCGATAAATACGGCAGCATCGGCGATATCACCCTCGATGCGTCCGGTAACTTTTCCGGGCCGGTAACTAACCTCCCAGGAGGGACCTTTAATCTCACTGCGCGCTATGGCGGCGACGGCACTTTCGGGAGCAGCATTTCGGCCCCCGTTTCCCTGACGGTCGCCCCGGAACCGAGTGCAACCTCGGTCAGCCTCGAAGTGGTCGATCCGAGCACCAACCGATATATCCCGAACACGGGTACATTGCAATACGGATACCCGCTCTTCATTAGTGCCAGGGTTGCGG
>Ga0181537_10004022_pt1 | contig 12329 bp, 2 predicted proteins | sample PEATcosm2014_Bin_39_FD_119765 | JGI IMG/M metagenome (GOLD analysis project Ga0181537, IMG submission 119765) | Peatland microbial communities from MTU Mesocosm Facility, Houghton, MI, USA - PEATcosm2014_Bin23_10_metaG | ecosystem: Environmental > Terrestrial > Soil > Wetlands > Peat | place...
ACGTCCCCTCGTGGCTCGACGTCAGCAACTTGCAGCAGGCGGTGTCGGAAACCCAGGCGCAGCGCAATACCGTCGGTGGAACGATCAGCCTGAATGCCGAGGGCAGCGTCACGCTGGCCAAAGGGTCGACGCTGAACGTTTCCGGCGGAACGATGGACGTGTCGGCAGCGATCGGTCGCACATCGACTTTGATCACGGGCGGCGGCCAACTCGTCAACATCGCCAATGCGTCGCCCGATGTCCAGTATGTCGGGTTCGGCGACCACGGCAGCTATTCCGCCGTGGACTCACTCGAAGGGATCAACGAGACCATTTCCTGGCAGGTGCCGAATTACACGCAGGTCGGCGGTTATACGGAGGGGTCCAACGCAGGGACGATTCAAATCTACGCTCCGACCGCCCAGTTGAATGGAAGTCTCCTCGCAGGTGTGACGAACTCCTCTCAACAGAGATCGTCGCCGGCCGCCGGCGGGACACTTCGAATCGGCAGCCAGACACTAAGCGATCTCGATTCCGAGGCCGGAATTTCCCGTGGCAGTATCGTCGTTACGACGGACACGGCAACTGCCAATCAAATCGTCTCGGGCATTGCCAGCGGTACACCGATCGTCCTGGACCCGACAACCCTGGAGAAAGACGGCTTTACTCAGCTGAACCTGACGAGCGACGGGGCTGTCGTGATTGCCGCGAACAGTCCAGTCAATCTCGGGGCCAATGGTCAGTTGAGTATCCAGGCCAATGCCGTCTCAGTGAATTCCTCGATCCAGGCACCCGGCGGATCCGTAAGCATTTCGGAGCGCCCACTGACCGTATTGCCCGGTGGAGATAATCAGTACGCGGATACATACGCGCAACGCGACCTGCTTAACCTCGTTACGAATCCGAGTCTTCGAGGCTCCGTTATTTTCGCGCCAGGCACTTCGGTCAATACCGCCGGGAATTGGACCAACGACGAATATCCCGCCACTGCAAATCTGCCCACGACTCCGATCGTCTTGAACGGTGGATCGATTTCCATTTCGGGACGTTCGGTCGACATTTCCCAGACGAGCTTCGACGTATCGGCAGGTGCGAACCTGTCTGCTTCCGGCACGTTTTCAGGCGGCAGCGGCGGTTCGCTCAGCCTGACCGGGACCAATCCCGTCACGCCCGGAATCACCGAAACAGATCAAGGCACGCTGGATTTGGGTTCCGACTTCTCTTCGCGAATTCAAGGGTTCGGTGTTACCACCGGCGGTTCACTCAGTGTTTATGCGCCCTCCTTGACTCTCGGCACGGGAATGGCCACTGCCTCGGATTCCGTGATTCCGGTGTCGGTCGGTGATCGCGGCTTTCAGTCGTTCAATTTCAAGTCCTTCAACTCGACGACCGTGACGCCCGGTGCGCTGTTCGCGCCGGACGTTACGAAGATCGTCAACAACATATCCCTGGATGCGACAGCCTCGGGTGCCCAGTTGCCTTCTTCGGCCGCACTACAGGCGGCGCTCCCCGGTCAGGCGTTTCCTGTCAACGTGGCACTCAGCTCCAGCTTTTCCGTCACCGGCGCTGTGAGCATCGGTGCGGGCAGTCATATCGAAACCGGCATCGGTGGATCCATCAATTTGACGGCAGGTTCCCGCATCGTGATCGACGGCAACCTGGATGCGCCTGCAGGCACTGTTGCCGCGGCATTGGGGACGGATCCCTTGCTGAGCCTCAGTCAGCTCAACAACCGGGCGATCGTGCTCGACCCCGGCGCGCAAATCAATGTTGACGGCGCGAGTCTCGTCACGCCGAATGCGTCGAACGTGCGGAGCGGCAATGTGTTGAATGCGGGCACCGTGAGCTTGAATGCGACGGGCGGTACCGTCGCGTTGGAATCAGGATCCGCCATCAGTGCCCGGGGCGCATCGGATACGGTCGATATCGTGCAGGCGACCGGTGCGTACGCGCCTGAGGCGGTCGCTTCTTCGGGCGGAACGGTCTCCTTAAGCGGCGGCAACGGGGTGCTCGTCGAAGGTGCAATCGACACGCGCGGCGGGAATGCAACAACAGCAGGCGGAAATCTTTCGATTTCGCTGATCGCCCCGACACAATCGGCTCTGCAGACCGTTTCCGATCCCACCATGCTGGCACAGTTGGAGTCGCCGCTGACGATCAATATATCCAGCGCGCTGCCCACGCTGTCGTCGAACCAGGCCGAATTCACGTCGACGGCAAACCAGGGATATATTTCGCCCTCGACGCTTCAGAACTCCGGCTTCTCCAACGTCTGGCTGCAGTCACCCAATACGATAAGCGTCACGGGTGGAACCTCGGCTCAGGCAAGCGTCATCAGTACACCCGCGTCCATGGTACTGGCCGCTCCGGCGATCAACGTCACGCCGGGTTCCAATGTGGAGTTCAAGGCTCCCTACTTGGTGGTCGGTCCCGCCGAGTCGCTCTCTACCTTGACCAACGGGGAAGCGTATTCGCCGGCAGCGATTGCCGCTGCCAGCGGTGGCACCGGCGAGGTCACGCTCGACGGCAGGGACATCGACCTCGTTGGGAATGTCAACATGGTCGGCGCAGGCCAGGTAACCCTTAATGCGTCGACGGATGTAGTAGGGATCGGCACCTTGCCGTCGACCGCAGGCCCGCGCGTGGCGGGTAGCTTTCAATTCGGCGGCAACCTGACGATCGACGCGGCGCGCATCTACCCGGCAACGCAATCCGATTACGCCATCGAAGGTCCAACGGGGAGTTCCTCCGAAGGCAACGTCCTGGTGACGAATGCAGGAACAACGAAGCCAACAAATGCCGTACTTTCGGCCGGCGGCTCTTTGACGTTCAATGTCAGCTCCATGGACGTCAAGGGCGACATTCTCGCGCCGCTGGGTTCCATCGCGATCAATGCATCGAATACCTTGACGCTGGAAAGCGGCAGCCTTCTTTCGGTCGCAGGAGATGCGCTTGTTCCGTATGGAACGATACTGAACGGGAATACCTGGACCTACGGCATCCCGAACAGCGACGCCGCAATCACGCCGTACACGATCGCCTCGTCATCCGGTGTCACGGTACCGGCGAAGGAAATCAGCCTGAACGCCGCAACCTTGTCGGCATCGGCGGGATCGACGCTCAATGTTTCGGCCGGTGGCGACTACCAGGGCGTGAGCTTCACGGCCGGACCGGGCGGATCGTACGATTACTCGCAGAATTTTCCCTTTACGTCTTCCACTTCGCGCAATCCGTTCTTCGCGATCGTACCCACACAGGGCACGGCGATGTCGGCGTATGACCCGCAGATCTTCTCCAGCCTGACGCTGAATAACGGATTGCCGTCGGCTTCCTACGCTTCCTTCCAAATGGGAAGCACGATCACCATTGCCGCGGGTAGCGGCCTGCCCGCGGGAACCTACACGATCATGCCGGTTCGCTACGCCCTGCTGCCAGGTGCTTATGCGGTGGAGGCGGCATCCGGTTACCAGGACATGTTGCCCGGTTCGGTGGTTGCCATGCCCGACGGAACCTCGATTGTCGCTGGGCGCGTGGGCGATTCCGCGGCCGGCACGATCGCTTCGCGCTGGAGTGGCTTCCGCGTTTATACCGAAGCGCAATTCGAAACACTCTCGCAGTTCCAGGTCGCAACCAGTTCCTTCTTTGATTCGACCGCGGCGGATTTCCAGCTTGCAACGCCACGGGTTGCGGGCGACGCGGGGATCCTGCAGATTTCCACCGACTCCGCATTGCTCGATTCGACGATCCTCGCAACCCATGCGAACGCCGCGCAAGGCGCGGACGTGGCAATCGACGCACCGGATATTGTCGTCGCCAACTCGGGGTCGACGGCGACGACGCCGTCGTCGACGCTCACACTAAGCGCACGAACCCTGAGCGAGATCGATGCGCAATCGCTGGTGCTGGGCGCCCTGGACGGCCGGGCGGCATCGTCGTCCGGTACCACCGTTACGCTTTCGGATCCCGTAGCGTCCGACACCGTTTCGGTTACGGCTTCCAATCCCTTGACTGCCGGTGAAATCATCCTGTCCTCGGCAACGGTCACGGTTGCCAATCAAGCCCAATTGCACGCGTCGACCGGCGTTCCCGCGCAAACGACGGACCTCGTTGCACAAGGCGATGGCGCGCTCGTCTACCTGGGAAGTGCCGCGCAATTGCCTGTTTACTCACGAACCGGCGCTTCGCCTGCCGGCACGGCGACGACGGGTAGTCTGAATATCGATTCGGCGAAATTTTTGGGTGGATCGCTCGTCTTTGACGCGACGGATACGCAGACCTATTCCTCGGGCATCGTGCTTGGTGTTTCCGATGTCAATCTTTCGGCGGACGAATTCAATCTTGGTGCCGCTCCCGCTGGCGCGCCCGGAATCGACCTGAGCGGAAACATCCTTGCGGCGTTGGGAAGTACCAAGAACCTGGTCATTACGACCCTGGGAGGCGTCGACGTCTACGGCACTGCAACGCTCGGTCAACTGGATTCGAACGGGAATCCCGACCTGGCAAGCATCACGCTGGTTGGTCCCGGCATTTCAGGGTTCGGCGCGACGACCGACGCCGTGACCTTCCAGGCAGGCCACGTCAATCTGGAGAATCCCGCCGCGTCGTCCGTTGCAAATGCCGGTACGGGCAGCGCGCAATTGGCGGTCTCGTCAACTGCAACTTCGGCAAGCGGAGCGGACGGCAGCATTGCGGTGACCGGCGCGATCTCCCTGAGCGGTTTTTCCTCGGTTGCCTTGAACGCGCAGGGTTCCGTTTCCAACAGTCAGACGGTTCAAGGTTCGGGAGACTTGATATTCACGGGCGCGGCGAACAGCGCAGCGTCGTTGAATCTTGCCGGTACCACGACGAGCCTTTCGGTTTCCTCGACACGCATCACGACACAGACCGGCGTGAACGCCACCATCGACGTTCCCGGTTCCTTCGTGACGCAGGCCTCCGGGCCCGCGACTGCCAATCAAACCCAGGAACTGGGCGGGTCCCTGCAAGTCGTTGCCAACGACATCACGCTGGGCGGACGCATCGATCTTCCGTCCGGCTACGTGAATTTGCAGACCACGGGCACATCCGCCTCCAATGGCATCACGATGAACTCCGGTTCGTTGATCCGGGTTGCGGGCGTGACACAGACATTTGCCTCGACCACGGCGGATTCCGACGCCGGAACGATCACCCTGAATTCCGCAAATGGGTCGATCAGCCAGTCCGCCGGGGCAACGCTCGACGTTTCTGCAACCGGATCCACGGGCGACGCCGGCACGGTCAATCTGCTGGCAGCAAACGGAACGGTGGCTCTGCAGGGCAGCCTCGCCCTCACCCCCGGTACCCAAGGTACGGGTGCGAACGTCAATGTGGATGCAGGAACCCTTTCCAACGCGAATGCACTTGTGGCGACGATTGCGAACGGAGCATCGGGCGCTTCGCTGTCCTCCGTTTCCTTGCGTGCACGCGACGGGAACATTTTGATTGGAGGAAATGGAACGCCGGCCCTCGCGGCCCAGAGCATTACCGTCGAAGCCGATGGCAACCAAGGCGCGACGGACGGGTCCATCGAAATCGCGGGCACATTGAACGCAAGCGGCGTGTCGGGCGGTCAAATTGCGCTGTACGCCAACAACCAGATCACCGTGGATTCGGGGGCGACCCTCGACGCCAGTGCAAGCGGGGCCGCCCAGTCTGCAGGCGCGATCGCCCTCACGGCGCGCGTCAACGCGAATTCCGCGGCACCGTCGACACTTGACGCGATCGTCCTGCAATCGGGATCCACGATCAACCTGCAAGGGCAGTTCGGCGGCTCGGACGGAACGCTGAATCTGCAGTCGCGCGTTGCGCCAACCGGGAATGACGTGGAAATTGCTCCCGTTGCTGCGGGCACGATCCTGGGCAATAACGCAACGACGATCGTGACCGCCGTTACGGTGGATCCGTACACGGGACCCCTTACCGTCGATTCCGCATTGATGGCCTCGGAGGCTGCCAAGCTTTCGAGCTTCATGTCATCGGCCAATGTCAGTGCCATTACCCAGCGCCTCGGATTTTCGACGACGGACACGAACTTCCATTTGCGGCCGGGCATCGAGATCGAGAGCACGGGTGACATGACGGTCACCGACCCGATCGATTTTTCGGCAGGACTTACCAGCGCCTCCACAGGTGCGGGCACCTTCACATGGCGCTACGGCGGATCCACCCTGGCAACAAGTGAACCAGGTACTTTGATCCTGCGTTCCGCCGGCAATCTCGTCCTCGATGCCAACATCAGCGACGGTTTCCTCAACTACACCGACGGCAATGGCAATCCGGCCTCCACGGTCTGGTCCTCCGGCAATAGCTGGAGTTACACGCTGACGGGCGGCGCCGATCTCGCAGCCAGCAATCCAAACCGCACGATTGCCGGCGCGGGCAACCTCGTGATCGGCACCGAAAACGAGCCGGGCGTCAGCGTTCGCACGGGAACTGGTTCCATCTCCCTGAGCGCCGGCACGAATGTCATCCTGAATAATGGCAACGGCCAACAGGACGACGTCGTCTACACCGCGGGTGTCGCCACCGTTGCATCGCCCAGTTTTCCGGTGATCCAGGGGTACGACATGTACGGCAATGACGCCAACATCGTTCCGGTCCTGACGCAGGGAGGCGGGAATCTAACGGTAACGGCGCAGGGCGACGTGCTGGGTACGGCTGCGGATGGCAGCAATCAGTCAGGGTCCTTGCAAACCGTCAATGAATGGCTGTTTCGCGCCGGATCCGGGACGTCCTCGTCTCCGACCGTATGGTGGACCGACTTTGACAGCTTCCAGCAAGGATTCGGCGCACTTGGCGGCGGCAATCTGAACATCTCGGCGGGCGGCGACATTGTTCGGGTCGGAGCTGTGGTGCCGAGCAGCGGCTATGCAGTCAACGGATCGGTCGTACAGGTCAATACCGGGACCTTGAATGTCACCGCAGGCGGCTCGATTGTCCAGGGTCTCTTCTACGACGAGGCGGGCACTGCCAACTTGCAGGCGACATCCTTCCTCGGTAACACCAACGCGCAAGCGGCTGTCGGCTATGTACGACTGGCACAGGGCGATAACACCATCAATATGCTTGCGCGCGAATCCGCTGTGTTCGATTTGCCGTTCAATCCCGGCATTTCCTCTCCCTCGGCTAATCTGGACGGAATCAACGCAACGACGATTTTCTTTACTTACGGCTCGGACTCGAATCTCAACGCGCAAGCGGAGGCAGGTGACATTTCGCTTCTGACCTTGGCTGGAAGCATCGGCAACCTCCTGCAGGACGCGAGCAGCAGCAACTTTGGCATTGCCCCGACCAACATCCAAGTCGTGGCATTTGGCGGCAACCTCAGCGGCGCCGGATACTATGGCGGCGTTATCCAGTATCCGGATGCGAACGGGCAATTGCGGCTCCTCGCCAACGGGGGCATTTCCAATCTTGGATGGCTCATGTCGCAAGCGGACCCAACGACATTGCCGCTTGCGAATGGCACGCCGATCGTCGAATACACCGACGTCCTCTCGTATCTTGGAGTTCCTGCCGCAAGTTCGCAAAGTTTGCATGCGGACGATCCGACAGAGGCGGAAATCATCGCGCGCAACGGCTCGATCACTTCAGTCCAGCTGGATATTCCCAAGACTTCGGAAATCTCGGCTGGCGACGATATCGGCTCCAACGTTGCCTTCGATATCCAGAATTCGAACGCCGGAAGTTTGACCCGGATCGCGGCCGCCAATCAGATTCTGCTCAACTCGCCGACGCCAAACGATCACATTTACATCGCCGGTCAAGGCGCTGCCGAAATCGACTCCGGCGGCTCCATGAATCTCGGCACCGACGGTGGCGGCATCGTATCGGTTGGCAACCTGGAAAATTCCCGCCTGCCGGCAATCGGTGCGACCCTCATTGTTTCGGCGGGCACGGGCTCGATCCAGTCGGCCGGCGGCCCGGTCGCGGGATCGCCCAACTATCTGAACGTGATCGAGAATTTCATTCGCTACCGTTCGTTCGCCGCGTCCGGCAGCGATGGCGACGCCCTGGACCAGCAAGTGATCAGTGCCCTGGTGGCATCGGATAGCTCGCTCGCCCCCTTCGCCGCGGCGTTGCGCACGGGTCTCGCGAACCGCACCCTGGCGCTCGAGCCGGGCTCCGTCTTCAATCAAGAACTTTCCCAATTGACGCCGGCGCAAATCGCTGTCGGAGCCGTGCAATTGGCCAGTGCGATCCAGGTTGTGGCGAATGCCCAGTTCGTTGCGAGCGAGAACAAGGAAACCTTTGCGCCCGCCTACGCGGCATTCGACGATTTATTTCCCAATCTCAGTCCTGCGCAAAGCGTGATTCGCCAATTTGTCCTGAACGATCCCTTCTCGGTGTCTCCCGAGGCGTCCACCCTCGAAGCCGACGTGCTTAACGGGCTGCCTTCGAATCTCGTTGCGGCGATCCAGGAAGGACTGGCGAATCCCTCGTCCGTCAACAATGCGAATTCCGCATTCTCGAAATCCCTGGCCGCGATTGATTCCACGACGCTCGAAGCGGATGCCCGCGAATTGCTGGCCAATGTCCTGCAGGTGGCCGGTACCAGCCGCGAACAACTCAGCGCGAACGGCCAGCTGACAGGAACGGGCTCGCCTTATGCGACGGCGCTCACTGCCCTCGCCACGTCGTTCACGCCCACGACCCCCGCAGGCGAGAACGACATCCAAATGCAGTACAGCGAGATCAAGACCGAGCAGACGGGTTCGGTCGCGGTGTTCGCCCCGCAAGGCGGGGTCCTGGTCGGGCAGTCCTCGCCTCCCGTGCTCGACGCGTTCGCGAACGCGAAAACAGCAGCCGACCTGGGGATCTTTACGGTGGGCGGTGGCGACATCATCGGCATGGCCCGCGACAATTTCGATGTGTACGAATCGCGCGTCTTCACGATTGCCGGCGGGGACATTTCCCTTTGGTCCTCCGAAGGCGACATCGACGCGGGCAAGGGACCGCGCGACGTTGCCGTCGCGGCACCGCCCGTACTGGCGATAGACCCGAGCACGGGAACCGTCTATCTCGACTTCTCCGGTGCCGTTACGGGCAGCGGGATCGGTGCCCTGGTAACTCAAAGCGACCAGCCGCCCAGCAACATCAACCTGATGGCGCCCGCGGGTTATGTCGACGCGGGCGAGGCAGGCATTCGTGCGCAGAACGGCTCGGTCGTGCTCGGTACCAACCTCGTATTGAACGCGAACAACATCCAGGCGGCCAGCGGCATCAGTGGCGGCGCGGTCGTCGCTGCACCACCGCCGCCCGTTCCCGCCGCGGCGAATACATCGCAAGGCGACAAGGCCGCCGAGGACGCGCAGCGCCAGGCGATGGCCAAGGAACTCGACGTGGCCGAACGCGGTGCGGCCAACATGCGGGTGGTGGTCAGTGGCGAATTCCTCGGCTTCGAGAAATGCAGCCGCGTGGAAAATACCTACGGCCCCTCGGAGTGCGTGAGCGACGATGGACCCGACATTCGCTGACCGCCAGCGCCGGGCGGGTCTGTCGGAGGATCAGCGCACCCGCCTGCTGCGCACGATCGAAGCACACCGGCAAGGCGAGATCCGGCGCTGCATCGACGACTATTGCGCCTTCCTGGCCGACAATCCCGGCCAGTTCGATGCGCTTCGCCTGCTGGGTGCGGCGCTCGTTTCCGAGGGCCGCTACGAAGAAGCGCTTCATCATTTAGGCCATGCACTTTCGATTTCGCAGGCTCTTCCCGAGGTTTGGATCCTTCAGGGAGATGCCTGTGCAAGCTTGCGCCGCCATTGGGAGGCCGCTGCAAGCTACCAGCGCGCCCTAGCTCTCAATCCGTCGTCGGTTCGCACGTGGGCGAGCCTCGGCCAGCAATGGCACGCCTTGGGTCGGCACGTGGAGGCGGTGGATTGCTTTCAACGCGTGGTTTCGCTCGAACCCGCATCGGCTCAGGCTCATTGCAACCTCGCCAAGGCCCTCTTGGACCTTGATCGACCCGATGACGCGCTCGCTTCCTACGAGTCCGCGACCCGCTTTCAACCGCAGTCCTTGGAGGCGTGGCGCGGTTGCGCCGCGTGCCTGACTGCCTTGGGCCGCCTCCGGGACGCCGTGGAAGCCTGCAACCAAGCGCTGCGTGTGGCCGCGTCCAATCGTCCGGACCCAGCCACCAATCCGACCGCCGAGTTGGATCTTCTTCGGTTCAATCGCGGGTTGTTGAACCTTACCCTCGGCGATTATCCATCGGGTTGGGAGGATTACGAGTTGCGCACATCGCGCATGCAAGCGCCGAGCGGTATTGCCCTGTGGCAGGCCGGCGAATCCCTGGAGGGGCGGACCATCCTCCTCCTCGCGGAGCAAGGACTGGGCGACACGCTGCAATTTGTTCGTTTCGTGCCCGCGCTCACGAGGGTGGGCGCGCGCGTAATCGTTCGTGCGCCATCGTCCTTGCATCGAATCCTGATGAGCGTCGCGGGCATATCCGAGCTCATCGACATCGACGCAGACATTCGACCCGGAATCGACTTCGCCTTGCCGCTCGCAAGCCTCCCGCAACGCCTCGGCGTCACGCTCGGGGGCTTTCCGGAATTCGAAGCGTATCTGAGTGTGCCAGACGACTTAAGCGAACAATGGTCGGCGCGACTGCGCCCGAAGACCGCGCTGCGCATCGGATTGGCATTCTCGGGAAACCCGGCGCACTCCAACGACCGCAATCGCTCGATTCCCTTGGAGCGCTTTGCGCCCCTCATCCAGGCTGGCGGCGAATGGCATTGTTTGCAGAATGCGGTTCGGGAGCAGGACGAATTGGCATTGCGCGATCTCCCCATCGCCGACCATCGCCAGGCGCTTACCGACTTGGCCGAGACCGCGGCCTTGGTCAAGCAGATGGACGTCGTTCTCAGCGTGGATACGTCCCTTGTCCATCTGGCTGGTGCGCTGGGCGCTGCGCCATGGGTGCTGCTCCCGTTCGTTCCGGACTGGCGATGGCTGCAGGCGGGCGAGCAGACTCCCTGGTACCCGCGTGCGCGCTTGTTTCGCCAGCCGGCGCGAAGTGACTGGTTCTCCCCGCTGGCGAGCGTCGCGAAGGCCCTGGCGCGGCTTTAGGCTTTTCCGCCTTACTTTGCCGTCGTGCTTGCAGCAGCCGGAGCCGGGGCCGGGGCCGGATTTGCGCTCGCTGCCGGCGCCGCCTTGGGTGGAACATCCAGGCGCATCTCGTAGAGCTTGTCCTGGAGCGACTGTACGTCGGTGCCGTCATGGACCTTCCAAAGAGCCATGACCGGCTCGCAGGCACGCACGTGGTCCTGCGAATACCTGTCGATCAACTGCGACGCAAACTGCCAGGTCTGTTCGTGCTTGGCCTCGCACAGGTCCGAACGCGTGGTCTGCACCTTGACCCGTGTCTCCAGCAGACTCAGCGCCATTTCCAGGCGGCGCTTCTCCAGCGCCGCCACCTGCAGTGCGCTGTCGCGCTCCGCAATCGCCTTCTTCCAATCCTCGATCTGCTTCGTGATCTGGTCGCGCTGCTCTTCGATCTGCGCCCGAAGGGCCGCCACGTCGCGCGCGCCGGCCGCCGCCTGGGCCTTTGCCTTCGCCAGATCCTTCGCGGTCAGGACCGAATCCTTCTTCAGCTTGTCGGCTTCCTTGGCCTGCTCCTGCAGCTGAGACTTGTCGCGGGCGAGCGACGCGTTGTCCGATTGCAGCCTCTGCATCTGCTGCTGCATCTGCATCATCTGCGCCCGCTCGCGATCCTGTTGCTGCGCCTGCGCCTCAAAACTCGCAATCGCAAGCGCGCATCCGGTGCCAAACGCCAGCAGTGTTCTTGAAATTGTTTCCATCGCGACGACCCGCATCAGAAGTTGCCGTAAAGATCGATGAACCACATGTCGATGTCGTACTTGATCGGTGCGTCGATCGACTTTGCGCTCTGCAAGGAGAGGCGTGCATTCACCCGGGAGGAAAGCGCGTATTTCGCCCCTACGAAGGTCGCTTTCTGGTCCGTGCCGCCGAGGCGGTAGTCGAGCGACGTAAAGGCATCGGGCACGGAATCGCGCTCCAGGTAGCGGTAGCCCGCGAAGAACTGCCAGGATCCGAAGCGATTCAAGGTGCCGTTGCCGATATCGAATTCAACCCGGTAGCCCTTGGTGCGCGCCTTTTGCAAGGAATTCAATCCATTGTTGTCGAGCGGAAGGCCTTGGACGGCGCCTTGTATGCGCCGCTCGATTTCATTTGCGTTGAAGCCGACGTTCTTCACATATTCGGCGGAAAAGCCCAGGCGCATCGGATCGAAGCGCGCAAGGTCGTATTTCAAGTAGGCGTCGGCAAGGCGAAATTTCGAAGCGTAGGCATACGCCGGCGTTCCGTTG
>Ga0181537_10004023_pt1 | contig 12324 bp, 14 predicted proteins | sample PEATcosm2014_Bin_39_FD_119765 | JGI IMG/M metagenome (GOLD analysis project Ga0181537, IMG submission 119765) | Peatland microbial communities from MTU Mesocosm Facility, Houghton, MI, USA - PEATcosm2014_Bin23_10_metaG | ecosystem: Environmental > Terrestrial > Soil > Wetlands > Peat | place...
AACGGAAAGCCCTCTGTGGACCCTGTGGATCGAGGCCCAACGCTCTCCCACACCGCGCAACCCTCTCGCGGCCCCCTCGAGGCGCCAAGGCATGAACCTGAACGTCGGCTGAAGACTTCGGCCGGTTCTGTAGCAGGGCGCAGCTTCAGCCGCGCCGGAAACGCGCGCAAAGAAACGGGACTGTGGCCCCTGAAAGGCACAGTCGGAGTGTTGTAGCGCCTGCTTCCCGACCCGCACACGCGTGTCGGCCCCAAAACCTCTGAATCCAAAAACTGCGGTATCCTGTTAAAGCGCGCCCGTAGCTCAGCTGGATAGAGCGATTGCCTCCGGAGCAATAGGTCGGGAGTTCGAATCTCTCCGGGCGCACCACATGAGGCCGGGAGTTCCGCGCCGGAGCGGGTCCGGACGCACCATTCCCCTCATTCCCAAGACAACCAATCCATTAAACGCCCTACTGATTCGGACCGAGGCCCGCCGCAACGGTCAACGCGGCAACCGGGGGACACTTGCGTTGATGCAAAACACTTAAGCCGTCGTGCCGGACAACAAGGCGGAAAGCTTCGACCAAGGGCGGAAAAACGGGAGCCAACGCTCCGCGAGCGACCAGAGGCCAATTGCCCGTTTTTGTTGCCTATTGTCCTTGAAGCCTGGCTTTCCATGAAAGTTGTACTCGCCGCATCAAAAAAAAATTCTCCTCCCATCTAGAATCCTGGAACCCAAGGGCCGATAGATTGCGCGTAACGCCACCACCTGCTCCTAATAGCGAATCTGGGCCTCATACGGAACCGGTTCGGTGCAGGCGGAATTCGACATAAGGAGCAACACCATGCTTTCAATTCTCAACAGCATCTCTTCGCTGAGTGCGGAGAATGCAATTTCGAACACGACGAATGCCCTGAACAAGAACCTGCAGGAGCTCTCCACCGGCTTGCGGGTCAACTCCGGTTCCGACGATGCTGCCGGCCTGTCGATCGCCAATGGCCTGCAGGCTAACATCGCGGCCCTCAACCAGTCCTCCAACAACGTAAACGACGGCGTCGGCCTGCTGCAAACCGCCGATGGCGCGCTGTCGCAAGTCGTCACGCTGCTCAACCGCGCCGTCACGCTGGCTACTGAAGCCTCCAACGGCGGCCTTTCTGCCTCGCAGGCAACGGCTCTGGATAACGAATACAAGTCGATTCAGGCTGAGATCAATACCATCGGCACCACCACCAACTTCAACGGAAATGCGGTTTTCGCCGGCACTGAAACCACCTTACAGTCCACGCAGGGATCCGTTGGCGCTCCGCTGGTCGTCGGCGATGCGCTGACCAACGGATCGGTGACCACCATCCACGATTCCAAGACCGGCGGTACCTTCGTGTATACCGCCAACGGTTCGTCCACGATCACAACCCTGCAGACTGCAATCGCCGCCGCGGCAGGCACGACACTTAGCACCGGCACTGCCCTGACGATTGTCGGTGGGAAGGTTCAAATTGCGGGCCCTGCCGGCGATTCGCTCCAGATTTCCACCAACGACGCCGTCCTGGGCTCCTTTACGCCCACGGGTGTATCGGGTGGCAGCTCGACGGTATTTACCAGCGATGGCACCGCCAGCGGGGGATCTACCCTGACGACGGCAATCACCGCTCTTTCAGCCACCGGGCTCGGTCTGACCGACGAGACCTCGAACACTGCGCTCGACACAACGGCGGGCGCACAGGCCGAACTGCAAAAGATCACGTCTGCCATTTCGCAGATTGCCGCATCCCGCGGTACGATCGGCGCAGCGGTGAACCAGCTGGACGCCAGCCAGGGCGTGCAGAGCACAGAGGTCACCAACCTGACCAGCGCTGTGAACAGCATTCAAAATGCCGACATCGGCCAGGTAGTTTCTGCCATGACGCAAAACAGCGTCCTGGAGCAGACGGGCATGGCGGCACTGTCGCAGTCCAACCAGATTCAACAGAACGTCCTGAAGCTCTTGCAGTAATCCACATCGACCTCAACCTCCACCACTGCACGGCGCCGTAGGTTATGGCGGCGCCGTGCGATTTTTTTTGCCGGCAACTGGAATCTGAACCCTGAAGTGCCGATATTGTCTTGCGGCTTGACGGCAAGCAATCAGCGTGGCCGGCCGCAAAGCAGGTTGAGGAAAAGGCATTCGCTATGAGCACTTCAGCATCTTCGCTCAGTTCGCTTTTATCGGCGGCATCCGGATCGTCCGGCATCGACATTAGTTCGATTCTTGAAGCCGCTTTGGGGGCATCCTCGCCGGGTATCGATGTGACGGCCGCGGTGAATGCCGGGGTGACGGCTGCCGAGGCGCCGGAGCAGACCTGGCAAAATGAGCAAGGCACTCTGCAAACCCAGATCAGCGCGCTCACTCAGATTCAGACGGATGCGTCGACCCTCGACAACGATATGCAGTCTCTAAACAGCATCACGGGCCCGCTGTCCGCTATGACCGTTAGCTCCTCCAATGCCGACGTCGTTTCGGCGTCTGCCGCCTCCGGGAGCACGGTGGGAAATCACGTGATTGTCGTCAACAACCTTGCGACGACTTCCTCGTGGACATCAGGAACGTTCGCGACCAGCGCGACGGCCATGCCTGCTGGAAGTTTCACCATCACCAGCGGGAGTGGAACCCCAACGACAATCACCACCGACGGCACCCAGACGCTGACCGACGTGGCAAATGAGATCAATACCGACAATTTGGGCGTATCCGCAAGCGTGATTACGGACGACTCCGGCGCCCGTCTCGCCATCGTCGCGAACTCCTCAGGTACCGCCGCGAACTTTACGATTACGCCTTCCGGTCCGACCGGCTTTGGATTTACGCAGGCGGCTACGGGCGGCGATGCATCGCTGACCGTGGACGGAATCTCTATTTCAAGTGCGACAAACACCGTTACGGGAGTGATTCCCGGTGTGACGCTGAACTTGCTGAGCGCCGATCCCGGCGTGGAAGTGAGCCTGGGCGTAACTCCCGACACATCGCAGATTGAGAGCGCCCTGCAACAGTTTGTGACCGACTACAACACGGTCGTGAGCGATTTGACCACGCAGTTTACGTTTTCGGGAACAAGCGAGGGACCGCTGGCAAGCGACTCAACCGTGCGCAACCTGCAGAGTGACGTGCTGAGCGCCCTGGATTACACGTACATACCGGCGTCAGGCACCACCACTGTTCCCAACCTTACCTCTCTGGGTATTTCAGTCGACAACAACGGCCAGCTCTCCCTCGATACTTCTACGCTGCAGAGCGCATTGCAGAAAAATTTCTCCGACGTACAGAACTTCTTCCAGGGCACTTCTCTTAACGGGTTCGCCAACTCATTCGATCAGCAATTAACCAGCTTCATCAGCCCGGCGGACGGCGCTTTCACCGTCGACCTGCAAAGCATGAACAGCCAATATACCGATTTGCAAAGCGATATCAGCAATTTCGAGACGAATTACATCGCTCCTTTGCGGACACAATTGCAGGCCGACTACAGCCAGGCCGAAATCGCGCTGCAAGAATTGCCGAACCAGATAAGGGAAATCGACCAGGAATTGGGTCAAAATAACAACAACTCAAATGGCTAGTAGACGGCGGAGAATATGAACGGCGCAGATCTTGCATATCGAAAAACGGCAGTGGAAGGCGCGAGCGGGTTTGGGTTGCTGATTGCCCTGTACGACACCCTTGCGGGGAACCTGCGCCGCGCTGCAGCCGCCCAGCGCGCAAACGACATTGAAACTCGCTGCCGCGAGGCGAAGCATGCTCTCCTGGTCCTGGCATATCTGGAACACGGTTTGCATCGCGGCTCAGGAGGCGCACTCACGCAGGTGCTATCCCGTTTCTACTCGGCGTTGCGGCGCAAATTGATTGAGGCTCAGGTCAACCAATCTGCCGAGACTTTCGAGCAGGAAATGGCGGAGGTCTTGAGGATCCGCGAACATTGGCAGAAGATCGAACTGCGCAACGTGGCATCAGAGCCGGAGGTAACGCACGCGGCGGCGATGCAAGCTGACGGTTACGCGCTCAAGCAGCCCGGGAACAGATACGGCGGCTGGTCGGTGTAGAGTCTAACCGGACGCCCCTCGCGGCCGAATCACAAAAGTCAACTGCAACTGAATAGTAGAGAGTGCCTCGCCGCGCCCGCGGTGAGGCCTCTTCTGCTTTGGGGTCCAGCGCGCATGAGCGCGTGCGGAGAGCACTTCGAGCCTGGGAACTGCGTCTATTGTGTAGGCACGAGGAAATTCAGCAATGTGTCAGGCAGAACTTTCGCCGCCGCCGCTTCGGCGGCATTGTTGGCGGTTTCAGCCTGGCTCAGCTCTGTGGCGGCCTGTGCCTCGTTCACGTCAATCAAGTTGCTTTGTTGCGAAGTCAGACTGACCGTTTCCTGCTGGAGAGAAGTTTCCTGGAGGTTCATCTGGCTCACTGCGTTGCCGTAAAACACGCGCTGCTGGGACACATAATTGAGCGCTGTGGTTACCCCTGAAGTCGCAGTCTGGATCTGGGAGGAATTGCCGCTCTGCAGAGCTGACACCAAAGAACTCAGCGAGCCAAGAACATCGGTGTTCGAACTCGAAAAGATCTGGCTTCCGGGAAGATTCACCTGGACATTCATGTCGTCGCCGACAGCGACTGAATTTGTATCGTTGTTGCCGTTGTAAGCGTAGCCGGAAGACGACGCGGCACTGGCAGTATAGGGAGTTGAAGCGGTCTCGGTGCCGCCGAAAAGATACGTTCCCTGGTAGGAGGTGTTTGCCTGGGCCACGACACTTTGCAGGATTCCCTGTACCTGCGTAGCAATCTCCTGCAGATCTGTGCTGTTGTTCGTGCCATTCGCGCCTTCGGTGCCCAGCGAAATCGCCTGGGTTAACGAAGTGACCACAGATCCAAGCGAGGAATCCGCGGTCTGCACCATCGACAATGTGCTGCTCACGTTTTGCGTGTATTGGTCCACATTAGCGGTTTCGATGGTGTTTTGGACCATATCAGAGGCAGCCACCGGATTGTCCGACGGCACATTGACGCTTTTGCCTGTCGCTACTTCCTGCAGTGAGGTGTTCACCGCGGTTTGACTTTGCTGCAGGTCGGCGAGGATGTCGGGAACCATGTTTGGATTTACGCGCATATCAATAGCTCTGTGAGGAACCCATATCGAGGGTTACGGTGCCAAGTTGTTGGATTGTGCTTACGATTCTTGCTGCTGCCTCGTAAGCCGTCTGATAGCGAATCAGGTTGGTGGTCTCCTCATCGATGCTTACCCCGGAAACCGAACTCTGCTGATTGGTAAGCTGCAAGATATTCTGGCCGATGGCCGTCGACTGCGTGCTCGCATTCGACGCATCATTGCCAACCTGAAAGACCAGGTTGGCGTAGGCCTGCGACGGAGTCTGCCCGGACGGGAGCGCATTGGTCAATGCTGCGGACAGGTTAGCAACATTGCCGTTGCTGCCGGCAGCGCCGTCGGAACTGATCGCGATCTGAGAAGGATCCGTAATGGATACGGTGATTCCTGCAGCCGCACCGGCGCCATTCGCGGGAACGCTGAAGAAATTCTGCCCGGCATTTCCGTTTGAGCCAAAACCTTTCGCCTGCGCTGCGTTGAAGGCGGAGGCGAACTGGCTGGCCAGCGTATTCAGCTGCGTCAGGTAGCTGGGGATCACATGATCGCGCACCTGAATTGACCCTCCGAGCGTTCCTCCCTGGAGCGTGGCCGTGATATCTGTGCCATTGGAGTCGAGAACGTGCTGCATCCCATTGCTGCCAGTCGTGGTTTGCAAGGAGTAACTCTGGCTGCCCATCACGAGCGGCGTCCCGTTGCCCGTGGTGATCACTTCGCCGTCGCTGCTTTGCGTAACCGAGATTCCGGTCAACTGCGACAACTGTTGAACCAGTTCGTCGCGCTGATCTTCGATGGTGCCCCCGTCCTGTCCGGCCGCGGTCAACTGGGAAACTTGCCCATTGAGCTGCGCGATCTGCTGGGTCAGCGAGTTGATTTGAGCCACTGTCTGCGTGACCTGGGTGTTCATCGCAGATTGCTCGGCGGTAAGACTGTTCGCCGCCGTATTGAAGGACTCGGCGAGATTCTGACCGCTCGAGATCACACCCGCCTGGGCCGCAGTACTGGACGGACTGGCAGACAGTTGAGCAAGGCTACTTGAAAATGCTGAGAATGTGCTGGCAATATCGTTTCCGGTGCTGGCAAAGTTTGTCTGGATCTGTTCGAGCGCCGACGACTCAGTATCTGCGCCGCTTTGCGCGGACGTCTGCTGCTGAATCTGCAGATTGAGCAGTTCGTCACGGACGCTTTGCAGACCATCAAGGCTCACGCCGCCGCCTGTCACGGTGCCGCCGGAAACTGTCTCGGGAGTCTCAGAAATCTCCGGTATCTCCCGCGTATAGCCCGGAGTGTTGGAGTTGGCGATATTGTTGCTCGTGGCATTCAGCGCGCCCTCGCTGACTTCGAGCGCCTGCATGCCAATCAAGAGCGATGTGTTCAAGCCACCCATAGCGACTAAATCTGGCATGACCAGGTTTGCAACTTCAACCTGGGGCCAGAATCCTCCTGAATCTGTCCTTGATAGGAACTGAAGAGAGACACCATCATCGCCACCGAGCGGCTGGAAAACTTCAATAAAGCGGAGTAGCGGCGATTCAGGTTCTGTAACTCATTGGAGGCGGAGTCAATCCGCTCGAGCAGGCGATCGTCGGCTGCGCCGCGGACCGTAAGGGGTTCCTGCGGCCCTGGTCTGCTGAGGTCGTCAGCCAATTCAACGAGGCGCGTGCTGAATGCCTCCTGATTGGCGAGGCTGCCTTCAAGAGCCTGGATGGAATTTTCGGAGATAGCGGACATGGCGCGCTCCAGCTCGAACGCCATGGAGCGCAGAAGCTGGAGGTACTCCTCCAGCTTGCTGTTCCTGTCCTGAACGAACGTCGAAATCATCCCCGCAACTTTCCGCGCACAGCCTTCAGGCACGGGGCCCGATACGATTGCGAAGCTACGCTTGCTCGTCAATCATTGAAGAAGCAATCTTTTCCGGGTCAAGCTCATAGGTCCCGTTAGCGATTGCCTGCTTCAGGCTATCCACTCGATCCTGCCGAATCTCCGGTGAACTCATGGCAGTGCTCACCAGTGCGTTGAGAGATTGCTGGGTAGAAGTGAGCGTGGTCCGATCTTCGCCGCCGGCAAGGCCAGAGGTGGCGGCGTTGTCGGCGTTCACCTGGTTCGGGCTGGTCTCGTTTGCAATTTGGCTTGCGGCTGCCTGGTTCAGATCGATTCTCATCTCGACTCCTTCTTATATGCCTGCGTCAGTATCGGCATATTGCCAGCAAAAGTTTAATACAACTCTCAGTCTCATTTTTCAAGCTTCGCGGCCCCCGCTGGGGCGGCTCCCGGCTGCTGGCTATTTGCAGCAGAATGAAGAGCTTTGGAGATCATTTTGGCGATTCCAATGCCCCCGGATGCGGTCATGGCCGTGGCCAGCGACTGCACGCCCAGACTCATCATCTGGTCGCGGGCGCCGGCATCTTCGTCATCGTCGGCGCCAGGCACACTGGCCATGGATTGCTCGGCCTGTTGCAGCCAGTTGCTCAGCAGCATGGACTCGAACTCCCGGGCGCTCTTCTCAATCTTCGTATCGCTTTGGCCGCCTGGAGACGACTGAAGCTGGTGAAGCGTATGCTGCTCACGCGCCTCGAAGAGCGAGTCTTGAGCCTGTGCCGCGAGAGAGCCCGTGATGGATCCGGTTGCCATTTACTGGACCTCCAGGTCGGCCTGGAGGCCGCCCTCGGCTTTGATGGCCTGAAGAATTGCAATCACGTCGCGCGACGTGGTTCCGATTGCGTGGAGGCCGTTGACCAATTCATCCACATCGGCGCCTTCGTCAAGCCGCATCGACTGCGCCGGCTGATCGGTCACGGTGACCGTAGTTTCCGGAATCACGGTGGCTCCTGCACCCGTACCCGTCGACCCATTGGATTCGCTTCCCCCAGGAATTCGCGATCCGCCGGCGCCTGCCGGAGCCGAGCCGCCGGCAGCCTGTCCACTGTCACCAAAGGTTGGTGCGTAGACACTGGGGCCGGCCACTGCCGTGTACGTGGTGACAACCTCGATGGAGAGATTGCCGTGAATGACCGAGACCGGCGACAACTTTACATCTCCGCCGAGAACGATGGTCCCGGTTCGCTCGTTCATTACGATCTTTGCCGGTGTGAATACCTTCACGGCCAGATTCTGAATGCGCGATATCAGTTCCGGAATCGACGGCGAAGCGGCCTGGGCAACATCCACATCAACGCGGGCGCTGTCGACGGTCGACGCAATCGTCTTTTGAAATTCCTGATTGATGGCATCGGCAATTTGCTTCGCGGTCGTGAAATCGGGATTGCGAAGCAGCCATGACACGGTTTTGAAATCGTGCAGATCCACCGAGGTATCGCGTTCGACAATGCCGCCGTTCGGGATCCCTCCCACCGTCACCGAATTCACTTCCTTGCCGTTGGTGCCGCTGCCTGCGGTATACCCGCCCATGATGAGCGGACCCTGCGCTTCGGCATAAACCTGGCCATCGGGGCCGTGCAATGAACTCATCAGCAGCACGCCGCCGGAAAGGCTTTTGGCATCGCCGACGGACGAAACTGTAACATCGAGGCGCGAACCTGGACGAGCGAAGGGCGGCAGCGATGCTGTGATGAACACTGCTGCGACGTTTTTCACTTCCACCTGAGTCGGAGAGATGAGCACGCCCATCTTCTGCATCGCGTTGGCCAGGGTTTGCACGGTGAAGTACGTCTGCTGACTATCTCCGGTGCGGTTAAGCCCGACAACCAGGCCGTAGCCCACCAGCATGTTGTCGCGCACACCCTCGATGCTGGTGATATCTCTGATCAGCATGCGGCGGTTGGAACTGCTGGCCGCGGAAATCGGAGAAGATGCCGCCGCCATGATGCCGAGAGTGAGCAGAAAGCTTGCCAGTCGACCCTTCCGCGAGTTGATTTTGAAAAATGTGCGTTTCATGATCGTCAGAATCCTATGAGCCACAGGAGAGCGCGCATAATACGATTCGGTGGACGCGTGCTGTCCGCAATGATGCCTTTGCCCTTCATCTCAATCTCGAGGTTGCTGAGAGACGTGGAAGGCACAGTGTTGTTCGAGCCGATATCGTTGGGCCGCACGACACCACGAATGATGATGTCTTCGTGCTGGTTATTCATGAAAATCTTGCGCTGCGCTTCAACCACAAGATTGCCGCTGGGCAACACCGCGATCACCTGGGCTGTCATGCTGGTCGTAAATGTTGTGCTGGAGTCCGTAGTGCCCGATCCCTTCAATGTTGTATTGGAGTTGGCATCGAGCAACGGATTCACACCCTTGGTGTTGACGTCTCCCGCCACACCGGTGATTGCCGAGCTGGTTGTGAACGCGCGCGAACTGTTGACGTCGCCGCTCTGCGCAGCGTTGGTCGACACGGAAACCAGAATCACCACCGTATCGTTGAGTTTTCGCGCTTTGTAATCCGTGGAAAGATCTCCCACATCGCCTGGAGACCAGAGACTGCCGACCGTGTGCTCTGCCGCTGTCTTCGGCTCAGCCTGTTCCTGCAATCGCGCGATGTAGTCGCCCCTTAACTGGGCGGGACTGTTCTTTTTGCTGCTGTGCGCGTGGGCAGCAGGCAACAAGAACAAAGCGACGAGGATTGCTGAGAGGCCGACCCTCACAACCGCGCGAATGCCACTCTTGTTCACTGCAACCTTCCTCTCACCGCAGATCCGTCGACCACCTGCGCTGTGTAAACCAGTCGATTGCCTTTTTCCTCAACTCGAATGGTCTGGCCGGGAGCGCCGCTTTCAAGGCACTTGACCGGGATGCGAATGTGGATGTGCTCGCCGTCCAGAAACAAATTCACGGTCGTTCCGGCTCGCACAACGGCTGCGGCTCGCGAGGTGGTTCCTGCCGGTGCATACCTGGTGCTGATGGCGGCGATTTGCTGCTCGCTTTGCTGGCCGGTTCGAATCGCGACAAAAAAAGGCAGGCATTCATCGCTCTCGATACACTCCATGCGCGCCGAGAGCCGTTCACTGCCGATCTTTTCAACGGAGCGCAGCTTGAGTGCCGGAGCGGGTTTAGTGGCCACAACGTCGGTGAGAAACGTGATTTGCTCCGGCGATACGGTCATGCCGGAGGCACTGATGGTGGCCGCGACATTGTCCGTGCTGATGGAATAGTGTCCCGGCGTCGCTGCCATCGCGGGCAACGCCGCGCCGGCAAATCCAATCGACAACAAAAAGGGTTTAATTCGCATCATCGGTGATCACCCGTCTTACTGCGAAAGCTGGTTGAGCTGCTGCAGCATCTCGTCGGCTGCTTTGATAACCCGCGAATTCGACTCGTACGAGCGCTGCGCAAGGATCATATTCACGAATTCGTCTACGACATTTACGTTGGATTGCTCGAGCATGCCTTGCTGGATGGTGCCCAGCCCTTCGGATCCGCCCGCAGCGCCGACCACAGGATCTCCCGAGGCCGTGGTCGGCAGATAAATGTTGTTGCCGACGCTGTTCAGGCCGCCGGGATTCTGGAAAGTCGCCAACTGGAGGACACCCACCTGCTGCGCCTGCGTCTGGCCAGGCAAGGTCACGCTGACGGTTCCATCGCTGCCCACCGTAATGTTGGTAGCCGCGGCAGGAATGTTGATCGCGGGTTGAAGTGCGTCGCCATTGGCCGTCACCAGATTGCCCTGCGCATCGGCCTGAAAAGAACCCGCGCGCGTATAACCGGTCTGGCCGTTGGGCAGGAGGATCTGAAAGAAGCCGCTGCCCTGGATGGCGAAATCGAGCGGATTGCCCGTGCTGCTCAAATCACCCTGAGTCTGGACAATCTCAGTGTTTCCGGGCCGCGTGCCGAGGCCGATCTGCAGTCCCGACGCGACCGTGGTCTGTTGCGTCGCCGCTGCTCCGGGCATGATCGTACTTTGATAGAGCAGATCTTGAAACTGCACCCGGCGCGACTGGAATCCGGCCGTGCTCGAGTTAGCGAGGTTGTTCGCAATGTTGTCCAGATTGATTTGCTGGGCGGTCATTCCGGTTGCAGCGGTGTAGAGTGCGCGAAACATTCGATCTCCTTTATCCGACCTTTGGCAGGTCCTGTGCGGCAGTTTTATCCATATCGTTGCTTAACATTGAAAGCGTGCGCTGCATCATTTCGGCGGTGCGCTGAGCGCTCACCAACGCGATCATGCCTTCAACGGGGTTCACGTTGGAGCTTTCGAGCATCCCCTGTCGCACGCTGGAATTAGTTGCCGGTTGAGCGCTCTTCACCGGAGCTGAATAGTACGTGTTGCCCATGCTCGTGAACTGGGTGTCAGGAGGAAATTCGACAACGCTCAGCTTTCCCTCGACCGCGCCATTTGAAGAAATCGTTCCGTCAGCGCTGATCGAGATGGGGCCCGGAAGGATGTTGATCACTCCGCGGTCTCCCATGACGGCATCGCCTGACGCGGTAACCAGCTGGCCGTGGCTTGAAACTTGAAAGGCGCCATTGCGCGTGTACACGGGACCATCGGCGGTCTGGACGACAAAATAGCCGGACCCCTCGATACCGACGTCCAATTCGTTGCCGGTTTTATCGAGCGCACCCTGGTTTTGATCAATCGTGGTCCCACTCAGTATTCCGAAACGATTCACTGCCTGGCTGAACGGAGTCTGGGCTCCATCGCCAGCAGTCGCGAGGACCGAGCTGAAGACGTTCCGCTCGGCACGGAAACCGACCGTACTTGCATTCGCAAGGTTATTGGCGATCGTATCCAGAGCCTGAGTGCGAGCGACCAGAGCTGTGCACGCGGCATAGAGTCCACTGTCCATGAAAATCCCTTCGCAATGAGATAAGCACGGGGCATGCCACAAATCTGGGCTAAAAATGCCCAGTTCAGGCCACGAAAAGGGCTTGAAAGCATGCTTTGATGAGGGTTGGATGAGAGTCTTTGGTGCGTTCCGGCTGGCGAGTTTCGCACCGAGTCGCTTTCCTCATACGAAGGCAATCTGCAACCTGATGGAAGGCACCCTTTTGCTGTGGCCGGGGCGCGTCAGCCGGATATCTCTTGGACAGTGCGAAAAGGAAACTGGATGAGGTCATCGCGCGGCGTAGCGGAGGGCTGGCCTTCCAATATCTCCAGGGCGTGATCGACGATGGTTGTCCATTGAGTCTGCGATTCGCATGTCACGCGATCTAAAAAGTACTCGACGATGCATCGGGGTAGGCGCCAATCTTGGGCGATCCTGAGACCGGCGAGATCACTGTTGCCACCGAAGTGCCTTATCCAATCCCACTCCAGAATTTGAGG
>Ga0181537_10004024_pt1 | contig 12323 bp, 12 predicted proteins | sample PEATcosm2014_Bin_39_FD_119765 | JGI IMG/M metagenome (GOLD analysis project Ga0181537, IMG submission 119765) | Peatland microbial communities from MTU Mesocosm Facility, Houghton, MI, USA - PEATcosm2014_Bin23_10_metaG | ecosystem: Environmental > Terrestrial > Soil > Wetlands > Peat | place...
TGGAATAAAACCGGGCCCCCGCCGTTGTTGGTTTACTGCAACGAGAGGGGCAAAAGCCCATGAGTACCCTGATTGGTGGCGTCATCCTGGCCAGCACATTGTTCGGCGTCCTGGTCGGCCAGATCGCCGCTGGCGCCGAGTTCGCCGGCGTGGTCATCGCCTCCTTGGTCGTGATGAGCCTGCAAGCCTAATCCAAGGCTTACGACTTGACATCAAGATCGTCCGGCATCAGCCGGATATTGAAGGATTTTTTCTCGCCAGACCGCCGAAAAGGTCGAGCAGGCGCGAACGCCATGCCGCCACCCGGTCGTCAGCCGGCAAGACTTCGAAATTGCTGACCGTCCGCGCCCACTGAAATCCCCCGAAGACGATGTAATCGGCCTGCAGCGGCTTATCCCCGCCCAAAAATGGCTGGGTTTTGAGCGCCAGACGCAGCGGCAACAGACTGTCGCGGAACCCCTGCAGGTACTTCTCCCGTTCCGCCGTGAATGCCTCCAGCGTCGTGCCCACGCGTTTCTCGCGGGTCTGGCGGAAATACTCCTGGTCGCGGGGATCGAGCTGCTTCCAGACATCGAGCAGGACGAACCGCAGGAGACCGGGGTTCAGCACCCCATCCGCCCAACCGGCGAAAAACCGCGATAAGGCCCGCCCCGCCCCGCCGCCGAACAGCGAGGGCCGGTCGGGATAGGTGTCTTCGAGATATTCGGCGATGGTCCAGGAATCGAAAACCCATTTGTCGCCATTGACCAGCACCGGCACCGCGCCCTGGCCCGATGGCGCAATCGCCTGTTTCTCGGTGTAGATCCAGGGAATGGTCTCGACATCCAGCCCCTTATGCGCCAGCGCCATCCGCACGCGCCAGCAATAGGGGCTGAACCGCCGCGCCGGATCGGCACCCGCAAGATCGTAAAGCTTGAGCTTGGCAGCTCCGGTCACGGCGCCGTCCATTGCGTCATCTGATTCACGCTGGCATCGAACTTGGCGTAATCGCCCGGCTTCAGCAAGAACACCAGCGGCCCATGCGAGGCGATGACGGTGAATTGAACCCCCGGCCCCGCCGCCACATTCAACTGCGCCGGCCGGTTGGTGCCGGATTCCTGGAAACTGCCGACCGGCTGCAAAGATGCTGATTTGACGCTTCGCGCCTTTTGCCACAACCGGGCGAAGCTCTGCCATTCCGACGCCTGGAACTCCACCGAACTGCGCTGGTCTCCGGCGGTGACATAGACCACCGCGATCTTTTCCTTGCCCGCGGTGAATTGGGCGAAGTCGAATTCGCCGCCGGCGTTGCGGAATTGGCCGGTGAAAGTGAGCTGGCCCGCCGCATGCGCCGCAACCAGCGGCAATACGAGCAACAAGGCCGCCGCGAATAGAATTCGTCTCATCATTTTATGCGCTTCCCCTGGCCCCAACCGTTATGTCCAACCGTTATCCGTGGCCTCGGCCTTAACCGGCGATTCCGGCGGGCCACGATGCCCAGACCGACATGAGATTACAACAATTAGACGCAAGAAATCGGTCTAAAGCCCGGCGAGCTTCTCGCTCATCGTCCAAAGCCGCTTGGCCGCATCGTCGTCCTGCGCCGCTTCCGATGGCGCGCGGGGCCGGTTTTTGTCGAAATAGACTCCGCTCATGCCCGCGATTTCCTTCGCGCTCGCCGCGTAAACCAGGGTCTCGCCGCCCTGTTGCGGCGAGATCGCCATGAAGCGCTTGGCGACGGAAAGTGCCGCGCGAAACGCCCCGCCATTATTGTTGCCGAATTCAGTGGCCACGAATCCGGGATGGAGGCAATTGGCGGTGACGCCAGTACCGGCAAGCCGCCGCGCCAATTCGCGGGTGAACAGAATATTGGCGAGTTTCGAGCGCCGATAGGCGAGCCAGCCGCTATAACCCTGCGCGGTTTGGAGATCGTTGAAATCGAGCCGGGCGTTGCGATGCGCCTCGGACGCGACATTGACGATGCGGGCATGCCCGCCCGATTTCAGGCGATCGAGCAGCAACAAGGTGAGCAGGAAATACGCCATATGATTGAGCGCGAAGGTTCGTTCCAGCCCATCCACGCTGGTCTCGCGTTGGGTGAAGATCGCGCCGGCGTTATTGATCAGCACGTCGATGCGCGGCGCTGCTTTCGGTAACTCAACCGCAAGCCGGCGGATATCGGCGAGCGAGGAGAGATCGGCGATCAGCAGCTTGGCGTCGAGACCGGGATGCTGGGCGCGCAATTGCTGCAGCAGAGTTTCGCCCTTGGCGCGGTTGCGCGCCACCAGCACCAAATGCGCGCCCATGGCGGCCAACCGGAAAGCGGCGACCCGGCCCAGGCCCGAACTGGCCCCGGTTAAGGCCACAATCCGGCCTGTCATATTTTCGCCGCTCATGCTGGGCGAAGCTCCACCGGAGAGGCAACCAGATCATGCACCGTCTTCCAGGTTTTTTCGCTGGCCGCCGCCAGCACGTCCCGGTCGAACACGCGCGGGTCATATGGCGCGCCGTCGAGAAAACAGGCCTTGCCCCCGGCCTCGCCCGTTACCAGCATGCCGGCGGCATGATCCCAGGGCAGCGAGCGCGAATGCAGCGAGAAATCCGCCTCGCCCAGGGCGACCGCCAGATATTCAAGACCGCTGCAACCCTGATTGCGGATCTCGCCGATCTCTTCGCTCCGGCTCAACGCCTTGGCCGCGCGCTCGCCCGAAACCGCCTTGCCATAGGCCGCGCCCGATATCCGGCCCGGTGCCGAGGCGATTTTGAGCCGTGTCGCGCCACGATAAGCGCCCTTGCCGGCAACCGCCCAAACCATGCGCTCGCCCAGCGGATCATAGAGCCAGCCGGCGCGAACCGCGCCCTGTTCGGCATAGGCCAGGAGCACGGCGAAACCCGGCCTGCCATGGGCGAAATTATTGGTGCCGTCGATCGGATCGATGATCCAACACGGAGCATCCCCGCCGGCCAGGTTCATCAGCGCCGGATTCTTGGCGGCGCTTTCCTCGCCCAGCACCACCGAGCCGGGCTGTGCCCCGGTCAAAAGCGCGGTCAAGCGCCGCTCGGCCTCGACATCGGCGACGGTGACGTAATCGCCCGGGCCTTTTTCCGAGACATCCCCGGGCTTGAGCGCGCGGAAGCGCGGCATTATGACGCTGCGCGCGGTCTCTTGGATAAAGCTGGCGACGGTTTGTGGATCGATCATCAACGCCTATCTATATAGGGATCGAAGATGGAAGGTATAAGCACTATGCCGGAAAGCGGGCGCGAATTCGACGTCGTGGTGGTGGGCGCGGGTGCATCCGGCATCGCCGCGGCCAAGCGGCTTGCCGCGGCGCGGCTCAAGATCATGGTGGCCGAGGCGCGTGACCGCATCGGCGGGCGCGCCTTCACCGTGGAGCCGCGGGACCCGGCGGCACCCGGCCTGGCGCTTGACCTCGGCTGCGAATGGCTGCATTCCGCCGAACGCAATCCCTGGACCGATATCGCCCGGAACCTGGACTTCGCCATCGACGAGAAACTGCCCGATTGGAGCAGCCGCGTCGCCTGGCTCAAGGGCGCCGAAGCCGAGGCCGATTGGCAGAAGACGCGCGAGGCGTTCTATGAACGACTCGACCGCGCCGCAGCCGAGCCGGGCGACCGCGCCGCATCGGAACTGCTCGAACCCGGCAATAAATGGAACAACCTGCTGCGCGCGATCAGCACCTGGGCCAATGGCGCCGAACTCGACCGCGTCTCGGTGGTGGATTACAGCCGCTACGACCCGAGCGGCATCAATTGGCGCGTGCTCAAGGGCTATGGCGCATTGATCGCGCGTTACGGCGAGGACATTCCCGTGTCGCTCGGCTGCGCGGTGACTCGCATCGACCATGGCGGCCGTCTCATCCGGGTCGAAACCGTGAAAGGCGATTTGCTCGCCCGTGCCGTCATCGTGACGCTGCCCACCAATGTGCTGGCCTCCGGATCGGTGCGCTTCTCGCCCGCCTTGCCTGATAAACTCGCCGCCGCATCGGGCTTGCCGCTCAGTCCGGTCAACAAACTTTTCCTGCGCCTCGACGGTTCATTCGAGAAAATCCCGCCCGACAGCAATCTGGTCGGCGATGCCTATGGCGATCGCACCGGGGCCTATCAGATCCGCCCGCATGGCTGGCCGGTGATCATGGGATATTACGGGGGATCTTGCGCGGCCGAGCTGGAAAAAGCCGGCTTTGCCGCCGCGGCGGATTTTGCCGCGGGCGAATTGGCCGGCCTCTTCGGCAACGATATCCGCACCAAGATTTCGCTGCTGGTGGGATCGGCCTGGAGCGGCGATCCTTTCGCCCGCGGCGCTTATTCCATGGCGCTGCCCGGCCATGCCGATGACCGCGCCATTCTCGCAAGCCCCGTGGATGAACGTCTGTTCTTTGCCGGCGAGGCGTGTTCCGCCGCCGATTTCGGCACCGCCCACGCCGCCTTCCTCACCGGCCAAGCCGCCGCGGAACGGGCGATAGCGACGCTCGATTCTAACCGAGCACCCGTTGTTTCCAGCGTCGCGCCAGGGATTCCAGGCGATATTTGAACAACGGGCGGCGGATCACCTGCCAGGCCAGGACATAACGGTCGGTGGCGAAGCTCGATTTCATCTGGTTCTCGCCGGCGAGAAAATCGTAAACCCGCGCGCCCTGGGCGGCGTTCCAGCCGATGGCGCGGCTGTGAGTTAACACGCCGGGGCGGCGTTTGCGGTCGGCATCGTCGAAGCCGCTTTGATAGGCCGAGATTCTTCCGTCTTTTTGGAAATTATAAAGATAGCCCAGATCCTTCTCGCCGACGCGCAAGCGCAGCAATTGCACCGCGCCGCGCGCGAATTCGCGCGTGATCAGCGCCAGGTGAAATTTTTCGAAATAGGGTTCTGAAAACGCATGCACCCGGCCACGCCGTTCCCAGGACGCGACATGCAGAAATTTGAGCGCACGGAAATATTCCAGCGCCTCTGCCACGTCGCGCGCGGCGTCCATTTCGATCTTGCCCTGGCTGGCGTAATCGCGCTGGGTACGGCGCAATTGCTGGCGCGCATTGCCGCTCAAGACCGCATCGAGATCGCCGTCCTTGGATACTAAATCGAGATTGACCGCGAAACCCGGTTGCGTGTTGGTGCTTTGCAGATAGCCGCGCCGACGCAGCATGCCGGTGTCAATCGCCACTGTCATGCCGGGCAAACGCAATTCATCGGCCCCGCTCAAAACCTCGTCAGTGGATTTTTCCGTCTCGCGCACAAACCAGTCGAAGAACCCGTCGAGGATCGTGTGTTCGTCGCTCGGGTCGCACAGGAAGCCGTTATGCTCGACGGATACGCAATCCCAGCGCCGGTCGCCGGTCGAATTCAAATGCAGCCCATGCGACGTGGCGCGAAGTTTTTGCCGAAGCGTGTTCGGCACCAGAATTGCCAACCCCGCCACCCGGTTGCCGTCATAGGCCGAAACCAGCGCCGGGCGGAAATGATCCGGCAATGTCGCCAGCCAGGTGCCGATCCACGCCCAGGACAGAAAGAAGGAACGCCCGCAACGGCCTTCCAATTCACGCCAGCGCGATTCGAGTGCCGCCGGCGAGTCGATGGGCTGGAAGGTAAAGCGGATGTCCCTTGCCAATTGCCTGCTATCCCGCTCCGATTTCAGATCTTCCGGCCCGAATTCCCGTCTGGGCAAATGCCCCGCCGGTGTAAGCTGACGCCCCGCAGAACCTGACAGCGCCATGGCCGTTTACGAGAATCCCGACTTCACCGATCTGCCGCAACCTCTGGCCGCGCTTTTCGCCAAGGCGGCGGAGCGCAGCTTCTTCGCCCTGCCGATCTGGTACCACGTCCTTTCCCGCTACGGAACCGGCAAGGCTGCCGCGCCCCGGCTTTATGCCGACGACGAGGAAAATCCGCGTGCGGCGCTGGTCTGCATGAAACCGAAGCCCCGCGCCAATTGGCTGCACAGCCTGTCGAATTACTACAGCACCGAATACGGGCCGATCTACGCCGCCGGCGAAGAACACTTGCAAGAGGCCTTCGAAATCATCGCGCGCCAGATGAAATCCGGACGCTGGTCGGCGCTGCGGCTCGCCGGGCTCGACCCCGCCGACCCGGGCTTCGAAGCCTTGGCGGCGGCCTTCGCCAAAACCGGATTCATCGTCTACCGCTATTTCGATTCCGCAACCTGGTTCGAGAACACTGCCGGATGGGATTTCGCGCGCTACGTCGAAGCGCGGCCCGCGGCCTTGCGCAATACCTGGCGGCGCAAGGGCGCGAAGCTGACGGCGGAACACAAGGTCGAATTCGTCTATTACGATGGCGCCGCCGACATCGAGCAGGCGGTGGAGGATTACCAGCGCGTCTACGAGATAAGCTGGAAGGGCGCCGAGCCCTACCCCGAATTCGTGCCGCAATTGATCCGCGCCGCGGCAAAGGAAAGCGCGTTGCGCCTGGGCGTGATGCGCGTGGACGGCGAGCCGGCGGCGGCGCAATGCTGGATCCTGCGCGACGGCCGCGCCACCATCTACAAGCTCGCCCATGACCCGCGCTTCAACGATTACTCGCCGGGCACCCTCCTCACCATGGCGATGATGGAACGGGTGCTGGAACGCGACCGTCCGCGCGAGGTGGATTTCGGCCGCGGTGACGACGGCTACAAGAAACTCTGGCTCGGGCAAAGGCGCGAGCGTTGGGGCTTGCTCATCGCCAATCCCAGGACCGCCGCCGGGCTGGGTCTCGCCGCGCGGCAAAGCGCCGCCAGGATGGTCAAGCGCATGTTGCGGCGCTAAGATTCGCCGTCGAGGAGACAGAAAATGCCAGTGACCGCGCCCCATCCCGCTCCCATAAGCCGCCGGGGTATCGCGATCAACTCCCCCAAAACGGCTTGAGCCGCGCTTGGAGGCGCGGCTCAAAACCAGTCTGGTGATCCAGGCGGCGGTGCGGTTATGCGCGCTTCGCGCCGTGCCGATCGCGGTGACGCGTAGGGGCGACGATGATGCCGGCGCCATATTGCTCAAGCTCAATCGCCGCGATCTCGGTTTCTCCGTACTGGCTCAGACCCGCAGCAAAAACGGAGAAAGCGCCTGGATCCGGGCAACCGGCGAGGCTCTCGTCGATGAGCAGACCGCCGACGCCTATATCGCCCGTCAGATCCAGCGCGATCCCGATCTCTGGGTGGTCGAAATCGAGGACCGCGAGGGCCGCCCGGTCTTTAACGGCCAAATACTTTGACGCGCGTTGATTTAACGCCGGGTGTCTTGAAGCGCGCCGCTTAGGCTTCGAGAATTTCGTGCGCATGCTCATTTCCCTCCTGATTCATGTATCGCCCGCAGACCCGCGCCGCGCGCTGATGCAATTGGCGTTCGAGCTTGCTGCCCAGGGCTTGCGTCAGCCCGTCTTCGCGCATCGGTTCGGCTTCATCGCGAGCGCGGCGGGCGGCGGCGAATTCGATCACCTCGGCGCCGCCGGAATTATTCCGGCCGAAAATCTGGCTGGTCATGTTGGTCTCCCTGAAGAAACTGGATTGCGGTTGCGAGAAAGCGGGTTCCGGCTGGAACGCGGCTTGTGTCTTATTCCGGCGGGTCCAAGCGGTACCCACCGCGATCAACGCGGTGCCTGCGATCGCCAGCGCCAAGGCGCCATCGAGTTGCGGCTGGGCAGCCGCGGAAATATCCGCCGCGGGCACTGTCCAAAGCAGCAGCGAAGCGGCCGCCGCAGGAAGAGATATCGTGTTCATCGTCCTGACCTTTGTTCTTGGTTAACGGTTATTTACTTTTCCTCTAGCCCTCACAGAGCAACTTCCGTGCCGCTGGAGAAAATCCAGGGTTTCCGCGGCTCTGAAGCTGTGTTGAGTCGCTCACCGTCAATTCCGCCGACGGCTTCCCGGATGACTTCGCGCTTCCCCGCTTCCGGGTTAACCGGCAGGATGCGGGCCGCCCGGATGAATCGACCGGGCCGAATGGGTCAAAAGTGAAGGAATGAATCGGGTGAAACGCGTCTGCGTCTATTGCGGCTCCGCCGTCGGCGACGATCCCGCTTATCGCAATGCCGCGGAGAAACTGGGATCGATTCTGGCAGGATCCGGCATCGGCCTGGTCTATGGCGGCGGCCGCGTCGGATTGATGGGCGTGCTGGCCGACGCGGCGCTCAAGGCCGGCGGCGAGGTCATCGGCATCATTCCCGGCCATCTCCATGCGCGCGAGATCGGCCACCAGGGCGCCACCAGGCTGATCGTGGTCGGCAGCATGCATGAGCGCAAACAGAAGATGTTCGAGCTTGCCGACGCCTTCGCGATTTTACCGGGCGGGTTCGGCACCATCGAAGAGGCGATGGAGATGATCACCTGGCGGCAATTGGGCTTGCATGACAAGCCGATCTTCCTGATCGACGCGGCGGGGTATTGGGCGCCCCTGATTATGCTGTTCGACCATGTGATCGCGCGGGGTTTCGCCCGCCCGGATTCACGCGATCTGTTTCGAGTTTTGAAGCGTGTCGAGGATGTGCCACTGGCGCTGGCAGCGTCCCCGCCATCCCATCTGGCCAAGCCGGAATTGCTCTAAGGTCCGAAGCAGTCTTGCGACGACGCGCCGCTTGCGCCGCGCTTTCGCCGTGCTATTGTCCGGCCCGCCGCGCGCCGCCCCGGCGCCAGCAGCCCATTATTTCAGCACCCGAAGAGGCCCGGCTTACATGGCAAAAATCAAGGTGGCGACCCCGGTCGTCGAGATGGACGGCGACGAGATGACGCGCATCATCTGGCAGTTCATCAAGGACAAGCTGATCCTGCCCTATCTCGACATCAAGCTCGAGTATTACGACCTCGGCGTCGAATACCGCGACAAGACCGATGACCAGGTCACGGTCGACGCCGCCAACGCCACCAAGAAATACGGCGTCGCGGTGAAATGCGCCACCATCACCCCCGATGAAGGCCGGGTGAAGGAATTCAACCTCAAGAAGATGTGGCGTTCGCCCAACGGCACCATCCGCAACATCCTGGGCGGCACTATCTTCCGCGAGCCGATCGTGATCAAGAACGTGCCGCGCCTGATCCCGGGCTGGACCCAGCCGATCGTGATCGGCCGCCACGCCTATGGCGACCAGTACCGCGCCACCGATTTCAAGGTGCCGGGACCGGGCAAGCTGACCATGACCTTCACGCCCAAGGATGGCAGCAAGCCGGTGACCTATGACGTGTTCGATTTCCCCGAACCCGGCATCGCCATGGGCATGTACAATCTCGACGAATCGATCCGCGGCTTCGCCCGCGCCTGTTTCAATTACGGGCTGACGCGCGGCTGGCCGGTTTATCTCTCGACCAAGAACACGATCCTGAAGATCTATGACGGCCGCTTCATGATTTTGTTCCAGGAAATCTTCGACAAGGAATTCGCCGACAAGTTCAAGGCCAAGAAGATCACCTATGAGCACCGGTTGATCGACGACATGGTGGCTTCGGCGTTGAAATGGAGCGGTAACTTCATCTGGGCGTGCAAAAACTACGACGGCGACGTGCAATCGGACGTCGTGGCCCAGGGCTACGGCTCGCTCGGTTTGATGACTTCGGTGCTGCTGACGCCCGACGGCAAGACGGTGGAGGCCGAGGCCGCGCATGGCACGGTGACGCGCCATTACCGGCTTTACCAGCAGGGCAAGGAAACCTCGACCAATCCGATCGCCTCGATCTTCGCCTGGACGCGTGGCCTGTGGTATCGCGGCACTTTCGACAAGACGCCCGACGTGGTGCGTTTCGCCGAGACCCTGGAGAAGGTGTGCATCGAAGCGGTGGAAGCCGGCGAGATGACCAAGGATTTGGCCATCCTGATCAGCGACAAGACGCCTTGGCTCAACACCAATGCCTTCCTCGACAAGCTCGACGCGCGGCTCAAGAAAGCGATGGCCTAGATACGGGAGCGGCGGCTTCGGGAGAAAATCCTCAGGCCGCCGCTTTCGCTTTTGCCGCCACGGCGCGTTCCACCGCGTCGATCGCCGCTTCGGCTTGAGCGACATCCGGTCCGCCGGCCTGGGCCATATCCGGCCTGCCGCCGCCGCCCTTGCCGCCCAGCGCAGCCGCACCCAGCTTGACCAGTTCGACCGCGTCGAAGCGTTTCAGCAAATCCTCGGTCACGGCGACGACGATCGACGCCTTGCCTTCCTCGCGTGCCACCAACGCCACCACGCCCGAGCCAAGCTGACGCTTTAATTCGTCGGCCAGGCTTTTCAGCTCTTTGGCCGGGACATTGTCGAGCGCGCGCGAGGCGAATTTCACTCCTGACAGATCCTTGGCGGCGTTGCTCTCGCTCTTGGAACCGCCGCTTGGGCCGCCCATGGCAGCGGCGCGGCGCGCCTCGGAGAGTTCGCGCTCGAGCTTCTTGCGTTCATCCAGCAAGGCCGCAAGCCGCGCCGGCAATTCGGCAGCGCCGGTCTTCAGCGCCAGCGCCGCCTGATGCAGCAGGTTCTCTTCGCCGGATACGAAATTCTCCGCCGCTTCCCCGGTGAGCGCTTCGATGCGACGCACACCCGAGGCCACCGCGCTTTCCGACGCGATTTTGAAAAAGCCGATATCGCCGGTACGGCGCACATGGGTTCCGCCGCACAGCTCGACCGAGAAATGCTTGTGGCCGGTTTGGGCATCCCCTTCGTCACCCATCGACACCACGCGCACCTCGTCGCCGTATTTTTCGCCGAACAAAGCCAGCGCGCCCTGCTCCACCGCGCGTTCGGGAGTCATCAGCCGCGTCGAAACCTCGGCGTTCTCGCGGATGCGGGCATTGACCTCATGCTCGATCGCGGCGGTGTCCTCGGGCGAAAGCGGACGCTGATGGCTGAAATCGAAGCGCAGGCGATCGGGCGCCACCAACGAGCCCTTTTGCGTCACATGTTCGCCCAAACGCCGGCGCAGTGCCTGGTGCAGCAAGTGGGTGACCGAGTGATTGGCGCAAAGATTATTGCGCCGTACGGTGTCGATGCGCAGTTCGACGACATCGCCAACTTTGAGACTGCCGCGTGTAATCTTACCAAGATGCGCGAATAATTCGCCGGCGCGTTTCTGGGTGTCCGAAACCTGGAACTCCGTCCCCTTGGACGTAAACATCGAGCCGATATCGCCCATCTGGCCGCCAGATTCCGCGTAGAACGGCGTCTGGCTGACGATGATCGCGGCATCGAGGCCGTCCTTGACCTCGGTCACGCTTTTGCCGTCGACGACGATGGCCAGGATCTTTCCTTCCGCCTCGGCGGTCTCGTAACCCAGGAATTCGGTGGCGCCCAGTTTCTCGCGCAGCTCGAGCCAGATTTGGCCGGTGGCGGCTTCGCCCGAACCGACCCAGGATTTGCGCGCCTCGGCGCGCTGGCGCTCCATCGCCGCATCGAAGCCCGGAGTTTCCACTTTACGACCGCGGCCGCGCAATACGTCCTCGGTCAGATCGAGCGGAAAGCCATAGGTGTCATAGAGCTTGAAGGCGACGTCGCCGGGGAAGTCCTTGCCCTTGGCCAGTTTCCCCTCTTCCTCGTCCAACAGCTTCAAGCCGCGAGCCAGGGTTTCGCGGAACCCGGTTTCCTCGAGCTTCAGGGTTTCGGTAATCAACGCTTCGGCGCGGGTGAGTTCGGGATAGGGCACACCCATTTGCCGCACCAGCGTTGGGACCAGGCGCCACATCAGCGGCTCTTCCGTGCCCAGGAGATGGGCGTGGCGCATGGCGCGACGCATGATCCGGCGCAGCACGTAGCCGCGGCCTTCCTTCGCGGGCAAGACGCCGTCGGCGATGAGGAACGCGCTGGCGCGCAAATGATCGGCGATGACGCGATGGGAAACCGCCTGCTTGCCGTCGGCCGCCACATGCGAGGCCTCGGCCGAGGCGAGGATCAGCGCGCGCAAGATGTCGGTGTCGTAATTGTCCTGCTTGCCCTGGAGCACGGCGGAAATCCGCTCCAGCCCCATGCCGGTGTCGATCGAGGGCCGCGGCAGCGCCACGCGCTTGTCCGCCGCCTGCTGCTCGTATTGCATGAACACCAGGTTCCAGATTTCGACGAAGCGGTCGCCATCGGAATCCTTCGAGCCGGGCGGGCCGCCGGGAATCTTGTCGCCGTGGTCGTAGAAAATCTCGGAACACGGGCCGCAGGGGCCGGTATCGCCCATCGCCCAGAAATTATCCGAGGTGGCGATGCGGATGATCTTGCTTTCGGACAGGCCCGAGATTTTGGACCACAGCTTCGCCGCATCTTCATCCTCGGCATAGACCGTGACCAGCAACCGGTCCTTCGGGAGCTTGAATTCCTTGACGATCAGGTTCCAGGCAAGCTCGATCGCGCGTTCCTTGAAATAATCGCCGAAAGAGAAATTGCCCAGCATCTCGAAGAA
>Ga0181537_10004025_pt1 | contig 12320 bp, 11 predicted proteins | sample PEATcosm2014_Bin_39_FD_119765 | JGI IMG/M metagenome (GOLD analysis project Ga0181537, IMG submission 119765) | Peatland microbial communities from MTU Mesocosm Facility, Houghton, MI, USA - PEATcosm2014_Bin23_10_metaG | ecosystem: Environmental > Terrestrial > Soil > Wetlands > Peat | place...
CGCGCTCGCCTGATTCATCAGCATCGCTTCAGCATGTGACAGATCACCGCGATTTACGGCAGCGGCTAGGTCGCGCAACGTTTCGAGCAAAGTGGGCACGTCCGTGCCTTCGCCAATAGCGGTATGCGCGTCCGCTGCGCGGATCGCTCGAGATGCCGCCAGTTCAGGGGAGGTCACAAGCCCTGCGTATTTTTTTGCCGCAACTTCCTCAGTATCGCCTTTCCCAATGAAAAGGATTGGGACCTTGCGGGGGAATTTCTCGGCCTCTGGTTTCCGTTTCGCTGGGGCTTTTGGTTTGCTTCCAGGTGTCGACTCGCGCTTGCTCATTGATCTGCCTTCCGCAGGGCATCCAATATCGCCCAAGGGTCGTATCGTTCCCGTGGGATTTGGAGCTCGCAGGTGCCGACGCCCCGGATTGCCACGGTGCAGATCACCACGGACGGATCGGCGTCAATGTCGAAAATCGCCGTCCGCGTCCGATCTGGTGATTCGGCCAGTTTTTCAAGCGCACGCTGCCGGCGGATTTCCTGTCCTCGTTCTAGTGGGTACAACGCTGCCAAGAGCGCCGGCTTGTTTGCTCGGATTAGCGCGCGCAGCTCGTCGGTAAGAGCTTCCCGCGGTTCGGCGGCAAGTTGGCCAGGTTCGCGCAGTGATAGCCGTATGCCAGCCAGGGCCAAGCGTCCGATCAGATCAGAAGCACCCATCAGAACACCTCCGCGCTGCGGGAATGGATTGCAGCGCTGTCACTCGCGCCATTTGCGCCAAGCTTGGTGGTTGGCGCGAGTGGCGCGAGTGGCGCGAAAGGGAGTGCCCAGATTGTCCGGGTATCGCTGCCGAAGCCTTGGCGCCGGATGGAGACTCCAGACGGCTTTGCTGCCCTTTGAACCGTTCGCCACGCATGTCCAGCGTCGTCGGCGAGGCGCCGCATTGTTTTGGCGTCGGTTTCACCGCGCTCCTCGAGAACGTCCCGGAGCCAATTTCCAGCATCCTTCGCATCTGCACCGACTTCATCGCTCACTTCTGCGTCGGCCAGTAGCTCCCTCGCTGTCCCGTCAATTGGTGCTCCCCATACGACGCGACTGGCCGAAATGTCGGGGTGGCCATGTACTGGAATCTGTTCCAAGGCGTATGAAAATCCGCCACCGTCGGGTCCGATATTCGATTTCGCACGCGCAAGCAGGCGGCGCTCGGTGCCGTCATCCTCTTTGATTTTGGCCGCACCCAGAATCAGGCGCGCGAGGGCACCGAAAGCAAGGCTTCCGGTGACGCGTTCAACAGGGTCCCGGCCCGCAGTTCCCTTGGTGAAGTGGCTGATACCGAGTACTGCACAATCAAGTGCCGACGCGAGTTCAACTACCGGCGCCAGGTCCCGGCGTACATCGTTGCTCTTGTGACCGTCACCCCCGACCGCGTTAATGATCGGATCGATGATCATCAGTCGCATGTCGGAAATTGCGGCGGCTCTAACCAACAAGTCCCGCATGTCCCTTGCCGGATCAAACACACGCCGACCGTTTTCATCGGCGACGGCCCCGACAAAGTGCACGCGCGCCATGTCCGCGTCCATGGCAAGAAGGCGAGGCGCAAGGGTGTCGCAAGGATCGTCCTCGCCGGACCAAATAAGTACGGATCCTGGACCTGCACGAGAACCGTCTGGCCAGCGACCGCCGACCGTGATCGTGGCGGCCATGGCCAGGGCGATCGTCGTTTTCCCGGTACCCGGGGCACCCGCCAAAATGTGAAGTTTGCCTCTGGCGAGCCACCCATCCCATAACCACCGCACGGGTTCGACCTTGATTTTGTCCCCGCGGATTAGTTCGATTCGCTCAATTGGTTGGCCATCGAGTTGGTCATCGGACGGAATCCTTGTCAGGGCCTCCAGATCGTCCGCTGTCACGCTTGGATGAGCTGCAACGTAGTCGGCTGCGTCTCCCTTATCCGGAAGCGTCAGGCGGTCGATTTCGACCACATCGACGGTGCATTGAATTGCGCGCAGGATCCTTGATATCCGCCGCATGTGATCCCGCCCTGGCTGATCGCTATCGGGCCAGCAGATCACGTGTCTCCCGCGCAAAGGTGTGAAGTCTGCCGATTCATCCGCGGTCACGCCGCCAGCTGTGGTCGCAAGCAACCCCAATTTCACCAGCACATCGGCGCACTTCTCTCCCTCAACAAACCAAACTGGTCGCGCCGGATCAGCGGCCGCAGTGTCGTGCAGGCGGTATAGCGGTTTCTTTCCGTTCGGGAATGCGGGCTCGCCTAGTTCGAACCGGCTACCGTTCCGATGCATGGGACGGATCCACTTTTGACCAGATCCAGGATGCTTTGCGCGGATCCGCCAAAATAGCTCTTTGCCACTGGCATCCGTGTAAACGTGAAGGCCGTCCGGGACATATCCATGGCGAATCTGATGTGCTGCCAGCCGGCGCGCAGCCTCTTTCGCGGTCTCAATGTTCGCTGCTACCGTCATGTCCACGCCCCAAGCTCTCGTGCCGCATCCACAAACCGCTTGCCGGTCCGCCGCATGTGAAACGCAAGCACATCGCCACCGTGGGCACCGCAGACCATGCACCGATAGGCGCCAGTATCAATCCGCACGCGCAGGCTTGGCCTAGTGTCGTTGTGGAATGGGCAAAGCGCATCGCGCCATGCGCCACTTCCCCGCAGCGGGTTGCCCATGGAAGCGAAGTAGGCCGGCGCAATAGGTAGCGCCCGTTTTTGGAAGCGGCTGAGAGTCATTCCGAAGCCTCCGCAATTTCGTACTTGGCAACCCAGGCGGCGCGACCAGCGCACTGCTCGACAGCAGACAGCAAGCGTGCCAATCTTTCGCTCGCGCCGTTAGAAACGTAGTCACGATTGGCCGCAGCCAAGGCCAGCGGAATCCAAGTCAATGCGTCGGCGAGCAAGGTTCGCCGCTGAGAGCTTCGAGGTTCCTGATCCTGGAAGCTGCGAGATTCGGGGGGAGTTGGTTCCATCCGCGAGTTCCCCGGTGCTTATCGACAGGGGACAACCATCGACTCGGCGAAATTCGCGAGGTCGTCGCGGTGATAGACGATGCGACGGCCAATGCGCATGTACGGAATGCCGATGCGACGGGTGACGCGGTCAGCGTTCAGAGTGCTCGGCTTGAGGCGCAGAAATGCTGCGGCTTCTTTCGTATCCAGAAGCGGTGTGTCTATTTCGGTGTATTTCATGATTCGCCTATCTGACTTGATCGATGGCGATCATTCTTGGTATTGGAAGTCCTAACGTATAGGACGGAACCTCAAGTTTTTGAGGGCGGTTCTGTCCTTTCCTTGATTATTACGACAGTAGTCCGCCGTTCATTTGCTTGAACAGCGGCTTTTCGATTACGCAGGTAGGCCTTTATTGCTCGTTCGGGATCGCAATCGCGACCACGGCCGGCAGCCTCATAACAGACGCCAATCACTTGGCGGAACGCGGAATTGAGAGATGAAGATGGACATTGCGCTTCTGGCAAACCAGGAAGGACAGTTCCACTATGCGCGGCGATCCACCCCTCGACGATTGCATCGTGAACAATCCTTATGGGCCGGACGCTCGCAGTCTTGCGCCGAGTCGGTTTTGCCGGCATTCCAGCAATCGCGCCATCCACAGCCAAGACGGCTTCAACAGAGGCGTCGTGAGCTCGGCTGAGAACTCCGGGCTCAAGCGAGCGCAAATATTCTGCATACATTGTGCGCGTCAAGGCCTCGTTCAATGCGCCTTGGTTCGCAGTTGCATTCTGAATCCGATTCAGGGATTTCGCCGCATCGCGAAGCACGGATTGCAACTTTTGCAATTCGTCACGAACGTCAGATACAGGTAGTCGATTTTCCAAGCGAAAAACCGCCACGACTCTGGGCAGGGCCTCGCCCAGAGATTCTATCTGCTGCTCATTAAATCCAAGGCGCCTCAGCTGCGCTTTTTGATCCTCACTGAATTTCGGCTTCGGCGGTGTAGCCAAATTGGACGCGCTCTCACTTTTCGAGGCGATCGGCGATGTCACGCGAAAGTGCGCTGCGGCCGACTTTTCGTGATCAGTTGTCGCTGCGGTCAACATTTCCCCATTCGGGCCTTGCGTACGCACGCTCGATCACTTCGCAATCAGCTTGTTAGGCGGCGGCTCGTTCCTGCGGAATTCTCACGCGCTTTACCTTTGGCATGCCAGCCTTGCGCGCCTGCCAAAGATCGTAGGCGGCCTGAAGCGCAATCCACGCGTCCGCGCCGCCTCCATTTTCCACGCCGAGCCAGCCTTCGAGTCGCAAAGCCATTTCTGGAGAGATTGCGGCTCGGCCGTTGAGCACGCGCGAGAGCGTTGCCCGGGCGATTTGTAGTTGCTCAGCTGCCTCGCTGACGTTCAGCCCCAAGGCGGGAAGAATGTCCTCTCGCAGCGTCTCGCCAGGATGTGGGGGGTTGTGCATTCGGCTCACGTTCATTCCTTTCAGTGGTAGTCCTGGTAATCGACAAGGATTGCGTCGGTTCCTTCAAATGCGAACGTCAGACGCCAATTGCCGTTCACGGTTACCGCGTAATGCCCTGCCAACGCTCCCGTCAGCGGATGCATGCGCCAACCCGGCACATCCATGTACGAAGCATTCTTGGCGATTTCCAACCGCGCCAGCTGGCGACCCAGCCGGGCCGCATGGTGCGGCTGGATTCCCGACTTGCTTCCAGTCTCGAAAAAGGCCTTCAATCCCTTGTGCCCGAAGGATTTGATCACGGGAGCACTGTAGCGCGTAACGTCACGCGCGTCAAGAGATCACGCCTCATGTGGCACCAACTTTGGCACGCTTCGCTTGGTGCCCGGCGCCGCGGTTGGCAGAGATTGGGCTTTTCGGCAGTGCCACGACGTTGGAGTTTTTGGCGGCCTGGGCCATCGCCTCGTGGGCCAAATCGACAGCCGTGCGAACGACGTCGGCCTGAAGATGCGCATAAACCTCGGTGGAACGCGGATCCTTGTGGCCGAGCGCACGCCCAATTGCCGGTAGCGACAGGCCTGACATGGCCATCCACGAGCCAAGCGTGCGGCGCAAATCGTGAATGCGAACGTTCTCAAATCCAGCACGCTCGCAGATTCGATTCCATGCTTTTCTTGGGTCGCCAATGTGACCAGCAGCAGATTCGCCCGGGAAGACCCAGCGCTTGCTCAGGCGCTTTTCGCCTCGAGCTTTGATGGCCACGAGTGCAGGGCCAGTAATGGGGAGGACGATCGGTTCGCCGTTTTTCGCCACTTCGCCTGGGACGCACCATGTACCGGCTTCGGTATTGACGTCGCTCCACGCCATTGCCTGCAATGCGCGGCGCCGATACCCGACATAAAGCGCTACGGTGAAGAAGTCGCGCCAGGGCTGCGCCTCGGCATCAACTGCCCTCTGAAAGACCGATAACTCATGCCCCTCGAGAAAGCGGCTGCGCGTTTTCTCCGGATTCTTAGTGATGTTCGTAGCCGGATTCTCGCGAACGTGATGATTGACAACGCCAAGTTCGAAGATCGTCCGAATCTGTTCGATCACGCGATTGGCTAACGTCTCGCCGCCTGTGTGTCGTCCGCGCATTTCCCCCTTGCTCGGGTCGCCTGGGACGAATCTGGATGCAGCCTCGGATATTCGCCGATGCAACGCCGCTACCGTAGCGCGGTCGACTTCGGAAAGTCGGCGCCGGGACCAATCAACGGCTTCTGGAGGCTTGATTCGCACGACGGAATGCTTCTTCGCTGGTAAGTTGGGCATCCTGCCCAGCCAGCGTTCGTACTGCTGGCGCAATGCCGCGACGGTTCGCTTCTTGGCGCGAATCCGGTCGTCGAAATAGAAGCTTGCCAGCTCGCCGAAAGTCAATTCATTGCGCAGGGCGCGGCGCGCCTCGTCTGGCTGCTCGGAGGCGGCGACCTTTCCGATGATTTTCTGCGCCTGCTTGCGCGCTCGATCAACGGACATGTCCGGGAACGTACCGAGGGAGTAGCGGACCGAGCCCGACGAAACGGTAGGGCGATACTGTACGAACCACGTCTTTGCCGTCGGCGTTACGCGTAACCGCAACCGCGTTGGCTCTGTATCGACATAGATCGCCCGCTGCCCTCGATACGGAATCGGCAGCTCGCGAACCTTCTTTTCGGTGAATCCGAGCTTAATCGCACGTTGGCTCATTGCAGCCATGGAATTGCCTCCATTTGGCGGGACCGCGGAGATCCCTCTGGTGTGACCCTGGTGCCCCAAAAATTCCGTGGTGCCCCCGTAGTGCCCCGTTCGCAGTCAATTATGAGGCAACTGAAACGGACCAAATGGTGTTAAAGGTATTCTATATACTTGTCCTATAAGAGTATTTGTAATTGAGTGCATCTCAATGGAACTTAGACATTCTGACTACGAACCAAGGGGTCGTGGGTTCGAATCCTGCCGGGCGCGCCAAAAAAATCAAAGGGCTGCAGCGATGCGGCCCTTTGTCCTTTTTAGCCGAGTTCATGAAATTCGAACCGTTGACTCAGCTCGCGGCGGCGACCCGCCGAGCGTACCGATGCATGTAATCTTTACCCCACAATGTCTCAAGCCAAGCGCATAACGTTGTGCAGGGTCTTGCAACAACGCTTCAGGCCGATGCACATCGATGCTGCGCTGCCCTAGCGCCATGGGGCTGAGCCGGGAACAGCTCGCAAGGATTGATCTGCTTCTCGATGAAGCATTGGCGCTTGCACCGCAGGAGCGCGCGCGTTGGCTCGAGGATCTGCCCGCCGAATATGTGGACCTGAAGGAGGCGCTTGGCGGCGCGCTGGAAGGTGCGGGCAACGTGAACCTGACATTACCCAAGCTCAATGCGCCCCGGCCTGAGCAAAAACCAAGCGACATATTGGGGGCCTATGAGCTGATTCGCGAGCTCGGCCATGGGGGCATGGCGCGGGTGTGGCTGGCACGGCGGGCCGACGGCTCGATCAAGCGCGAAGTCGCAGTCAAGATCCCCACGGACCTGCAGTTGCGCGGGGACTTGGCGGAGCGCTTCGAGCGGGAGAAGCAAATCCTTTCTACGCTCGAACACCCGCACATCGCGCGGCTGTATGACGCTGGGGTCAGTCAGTCAGGGTTGCCGTACCTGGCGCTCGAATACGTTGACGGGCGGCCGATCACCGCGTGGTGCGACCTATTGAAGATGTCCATCCGGGCCCGGGTCGAGCTCTTCCTGCAGGCACTGGACGCAGTTGCCTATGCGCATAAAAAGGGGGTGCTGCACCGGGACATCAAGCCGAGCAACGTGCTCGTGAGCGAGGAGGGGCAGGTGCGGCTGCTCGATTTTGGGGTGGCGAAGCTCTTTAAACACGAAGATCACCTCACGCGGGCGTACGGGCATGCGCTCACGCCGGACTATGCCAGCCCAGAGCAGTTCGGTGACGAAGAGCTGACCGCAGCAAGTGATGTGTACTCGCTCGGGGTCATGCTCTACGAGCTGGTGTGCGGAGGGCGCCCCATACCTGCGCAAAAGCACGCAGGGCGAATGCAAACGGAACGGGTGCATGCGCTCGTGCCCCCAAGCACGCGAATCGATGAGCAGAGTGCGGCGGCGCGGTCGGGCGGGAGCCGCTCGGTTGCACGCGAGTTGCGCGGGGACCTGGATTCCGTGGTGATGAAGGCGCTGGCTTCCGAGGTGGGGAAGCGCTACGCCGGCGTGCGGGAGTTCGAGCAGGATCTGCGGCGCTACCTGGCGGGAAAGCCTGTCGGGGCTGGTCCCCACGATGTGGGCCACCGGGCGCAGCGCTATTTGGGCCGGCACGCGCTCGCCGCCACCGCCGTGGTGCTTGTGGCATTTGTCGTGGGGGCGATCTGGACCGTGCGCGAGCGCAGCGGAGCGGGCGGACCTGCAGGCGGCACCTTGCCCGCTCTTGGGCCCATCCAGGAGAAATCCATTGCGGTGTTAGCCTTTGCGGACATGAGCGAAAAGAAGGACCAGGAATTCTTCTCGGATGGCCTGGCCGAGCAGTTGCTCGACCAGCTTACGAGTATTCCCGAGCTCAAGGTGATCGCGCGTACTTCATCCTTTTACTTCAAGGGCAAGGACGTTCCGCTCGAGGAGATCGGCCGACAGTTGCGCGTGGCCAACATCCTGCAGGGTAGCGTGCGCCGCTCGGGCAATCACTTGCGGGTAACGACGCAGCTCGTGCGGGCGGACTCTGGGGTGCACCTGTGGTCGCAGACCTACGACCGGCAGATGAAGGACATATTTCAGGTGCAAGACGATATCGCGGCGGCGGTCGTCGGGGCGCTGAAAGTGAAGCTGGCCGCTGGGCAAACCATTACGACGGTCGGCACCCGCAACCCCGAGGCCTATACGCAGTTCATTCTGGCGCGACAGACCCAGGCACGTGCATTCGACGCGGAATCATACGGAAAGGCCGTAGAAGCATTCAAGAAAGCGATTGCGCTGGATCCAAAGTACGCTGACGCCTTCGCTGGAATGGCGCATGCCAAGGCATTTACGGCGGATGCGCTTGGCGACACGGGCAAGGGTATCGACGAGGCGCTCGCCGATGCCGAGAATGCGGTCGCACTGGGTCCAGACCGGCCATACCCGTATTGGATTCGTGCTTACATTCGCGAAGGGTGGCGCTGGGACTGGGCAGGGGCGACGGACGACATCGAGAAGGCCGTGGCACTCGATGCGGGCGATGCGGGCGCATGGGCTACACGTGCCACCATGTTGGAAGACCAGGGTCGACTGACCGAGGCGCTGGCGGACAATAGGCGTGCCATAGAACTCAGCCCGCTCGGTGGTCGTCTATGGTCAGACTACGCCATGGCGTTGGTCGCGACGGGCCAATATGCCACTGCGCACGAGGCATTTGCACGTGCGTTGCAAATCCAGCCAACTCTCGGGAACGAAGCGCCAAGTCTGATTTTCGTGTTGATCCAATTGCACGAAAGCAAATTCGGCGATGCTCTGGCGACGGCGCGCAAGATCGGGACTGAAGAAATCCGCCTCCCTTCCATTGCGATGGTCGAGTGCTCGTTGCATCATGCGGAAGAATCACGGCGCGCACTTCAGGAGGCGGAGGCAAAATTCGCCAAGGCGCAGGCTTACCAGATCGCCGAGGCCCATGCCTGGTGTGAGGATGCAAATCAAGGCTTCAAGTGGCTCGACCGTGCGTACCGCCAGCGCGATGGGGGACTTTCCGCAATCAAATGGGATCCTGCCTTCAACTCGCTGCGCGGCGATCCTCGTTACGCGGCGCTACTGCGGAAAATGAATTTCCCGGAGGGGAATGCCACGCACTAGTACTTCAACACGTCAAATTCGAAACATAATTGGGGCCGAGCTTGCGATCGGCGTCTTGGCGAGTGAACCCGGCAGCCGTTGGCGTTGATCTGTCGATATATAGCGGCGTGTTGAATCTCTACGCTACCGGGGCGAGCTTGCGCGCCTGATGGCCAAGCATATTGCGATGCCGGGCAACGTCGATAATTCTGCGGCGTAGTTTGCCGTGGCTCACGCGGTGCTATTCCGTTCGTTGGACATCCGCGATATCAGGCCCCTCGGCGAGCGCACCTGAGATGGTCGTGCACAAGCGCACATGGAAACCGCATACACCCTCCCCAGTTCTGCCGCGGGTGGATTGAGAGGCAGCAGTTTCCGTTGATGACGCAAGGGCCCAAGCCAAATGCTGTCCGTCTCAGGAACGCGGCGGCGCGAGCACCTTGGGCAACGCGTCCCCCATCATGGTTTCGAGGTCTTCGGTGATGGTGCCGGACCACTTCTCGAGGTCGCCCCAGCTAATTCTCTCCTTGCCCTGCTGGCCGAGAAACACGACTTCGTCCCCGAGTTTGACTTCCGAGTGGAAGTCGGTCACGTCCAGCATGACGGTGTTCATGGTGACGCGCCCGATCACGGGTATCTTGTGGCCCGCTATGAGAGCGTAGGTCGTCCTTGCCTCCGCAGGCACCTGGTTTGCGTGGCTGAAGATCCGCCGGTATCCGTCGGAATAGCCGAGGGGAATGTTCGCCAGCCAGGAATCGCGCTCCAGGCGAAAGGTCCTGTCGTAGGCGACGGTGTTGCCCTGGGGATAGGGATTGATACTGGCGATGCGTGATTTCAGCGACATCACCTGCCGGAAGTTGGCCCCGTAGAGGTCGTCGTACAGCGTGGCGCCACAGCGAACCATGTCCAGGTGGGATTCCGGGACATTCAGGGTCGCGAAGGAGTTGGCAACGTGCAGGGTCACGCCCTCGCGCCGCAATGACGTCTGCGAGAACAGCCAGTCGCAATCGCGGTGAAAGTGCGCAAGGCCGCCGCGAACGTCCTGCGCCTCCTCCACCGGGAAATGCGTCATGACCCCGACGAAGCGCAGATGCTTCTGTCCGACGACACCCCCGGCGGCGGTGCGCCCTTCTTCCGTGGCCAGTTCAAGTCCGTTGCGGCTCATGCCCGCCGAATTCAGGATGAGATGTGTGCGGATGCGAGCGCCCTTGTGCGCGGCGATCTTGTCCAGTTCCGCCGCGTAGTCGGGATTGCCAACAAGTTCTTCGACGCGGTCGCCGACCGCGTCCTCCATTTCGTCACCCGTGGCCGAGCGCAGCCGCAGGATGCGGCCGCCATAGCCCTTCTCGCGGGCGATCCGGGCTTCGTCATTGGACGTGATGCCCAGCAGGCGCACCTTTTTCCGGAGAATACTGGGCATGAGCAGGTCGAGGCCGTGTCCATAGGCATCGGCCTTGACCACCACGCAGATGGGCGTTCGCCCGACCGTGCGTTCGAGCTCGGTGAGGTTGTGCTCGAAGGCGGCCGCGTCGATCTCGATCCAGCCGTTGCGCCGGACCGCCTCCTTGTAGCGCAAGCCCCGGTTGGCGCACGAGAGCACCGGCAGCGCGCCGGCCGAGGCCGCGGCGCCCAGCAGTCCCGTTCCGCCCAGACCCTTCAATACGTCGCGTCGATCCATCTGTGCGCTTCCTTCAGGCTTACCAGTTGTAGTTCACACGCGCATAGACGAAGCGGCCGTTGGCCCCGAACGGCGAGACCACGCCGAAGGGATAGACCGCATCGAGCGCCGTGGAGGAGCAGGTGGGAATCGGCGCGCCGCTGCAATTGCGCTTGAGCGGGTAGGCGTCGGGGTAGACATCGAAGATGTTGTTGGAGCCGACGGCCAGCTGCAGGCCCTTGGCGGCGTCGTAGCGGTACTCCAAGTCGGTCAGGAACTTGGCACCCTGCGTGAAGTTGTCCGAGGCCGCACCGTAATCACCGCCATTTTGGTCCTCGGAGGTCACCTGGCCATAGCGCGTCACGCGTAGGGTGGCGCCGGACGTGTTGCGCTTCCAGTCGAGCGCCAGGGTCGCCTTGTCGCGCGGTTGCGCCGTGGTGTAGAGCGTCTGGCTGTAGGCCCCGATCAAAGGCAGCCCGGTCGGCGCATGGGCCAGAAGCTTCTCGATGCCGTTGGTGCCGTAGTTGAAGCTGCCCGTGAAGTCGAAGTTTCCGTACTCCTGCCACGGCAGTGCCCTCGTCGCGACCAGATCGATGCCCTGGGTGCGCGAGTCATAACCGTTCACGAAGAAGAACGCCTGGGTCGCATTCGGGTGGCCGTTCTCCTGCAGTATGGAAACGATGTTCGGCACGAAGTTGGGGTTCAGGGCGTCGGTCAACGCGATGCGGTTGTGGATGTCGATGCGATAGACGTCCATGGACAGCGTGGTCCGGGGCTGCGGTGCCCAGGAGAAACCAGTGGAAAAGTTGCGCGAGGTTTCCGGCTTCAGGGGCTTGGCGCCCAGCGCCTGGGCCGCAGGATCGGACACCGGCAGCAGATTGGTCAGGACGATGCCGCCGGGCGTCGAAACGGAGGCCTGTGTCTGGTAGAACTCCTGCTGCAGGGAAGGTGCCCGAAATCCCGAGGACACCGCGCCACGCAAGGTGACGCTATCGGCGAACTTGTAGGCGGTGGCCAGCTTGCCACTCGTGTTGGATCCGAAGTCGGAATACTTCTCCTCGCGCGCTGCCGCCGAGAGCTCCCAGCGATCGGTGACATCCGCGTCCAGATCTACGTAGGCCGCGACGTTGTGGCGGTATTGATCCTCGGCATTGGCAAATCCCGGAAAGCTCTGGGAGCCGCCGGGGGGACTGAACGGTACTCCCGCAACTGCGACATAGGAGTCGGGCTCGCCGGGGGTGATAGCGTAGTGCTCGCGCCGGTACTCCACGCCGGCCGCCACGGACAGATTCTGGATGGTGCTGGTAAAGGCGAATTCCCGCTGCACATCGAAGTTGGCGATCGTCTGCCCATATGCAAGGCTGCCGTCGTAGAAGGAGCGCGGGCTCGCCTCGCCCAGGGTCGTGTTGATGGTGTCGCCGGTACC
>Ga0181537_10004026_pt1 | contig 12316 bp, 11 predicted proteins | sample PEATcosm2014_Bin_39_FD_119765 | JGI IMG/M metagenome (GOLD analysis project Ga0181537, IMG submission 119765) | Peatland microbial communities from MTU Mesocosm Facility, Houghton, MI, USA - PEATcosm2014_Bin23_10_metaG | ecosystem: Environmental > Terrestrial > Soil > Wetlands > Peat | place...
CAAGGTCACATCGACACCACCGGGCCGGAAATCTGGCATCAGACCGACGGCAAGGTCGACGGCTTTGTCTGCGCGGTCGGCACCGGCGGCACGCTAGCCGGCATCGCGATGGCGCTCAAATCGCGCAACAAAAATGTGCGCATTGCGCTGGCCGACCCGATGGGGGCGGCGCTTTACAGCTACTACACGACCGGCACGCTAAAATCCGAAGGCTCCTCGATCACCGAGGGCATCGGCCAGGGCCGCATCACCAAGAACCTCGAAGGCGCCCCGATCGATACTGCTTTCCAAATTCCCGATGCCGAAGCGCTGTCAATCGTTTTCGACCTGCTCGAACACGAAGGCCTTTGTCTCGGCGGCTCATCCGGCATCAATATCGCCGGCGCCGCTCGCCTCGCCAGGGAGCTCGGCCCCGGCCATACCATCGTGACCGTGCTGTGCGATTACGGCACCCGCTACCAGTCGAAACTGTTCAATCCGGACTTTCTGCGCGAAAAAAACCTTCCAGTCCCGCCCTGGCTGGAGCGCAAGTCGAACATCGTCGTGCCGTATGAGTGACCTTCGGCGATAGTGAACTTCGCACGAACATAAGCAAATGAACTTCAGACCCATGAACGAAGCGAATGAACTTCGAGAATGAACTTCAAGACTTGGCCCGCGTTAGGTATTAGATTGCATTAGGTATTGGATCGAGAATCGACATGTTGCGCCCCGATAGCACCCCTGCCCCACAGCCTGGGAGCCGCTGGCTCGCATCGACCGAGTGGGTCGCGCAACGCATGCACGATCCCAATGTCGCCGTGGTCGACGGCTCGTATTTCCTGCCGACCCAGAAGCGCGACGCGCATGCCGAGTATCGCTCCGGTCACATTCCCGGCGCCGTGTTCTTCGACATTGAAGCCGTCAGCGACCATTCCACCGACTTGCCGCATATGTTGCCCGGCACCACCCAATTCGGCGATGTGGTCGGGGCGTTAGGTATCGGTGACGGCGATACGGTCGTGGTCTATGACAGCGTCGGGCTGTTTTCGGCGCCGCGGGTCTGGTGGACGTTCCGCGTCTTCGGCGCGAAAAAAGTTTTCATCCTCGACGGCGGATTGCCGAAATGGAAAGCCGAGGGCCGGCCCCTTGAAAAGGGTGAAACCAAACGCGATCCCCGGAAATTCACGGCGGACATGAATGTCGGCGCGGTTGCCATGCTCGACGACATGCGCATGGCGCAGACCGACCGTAGCGTCCAAGTCATCGATGCGCGCTCGGCCGAGCGCTTTGCCGGCAAGGCGCCGGAACCCCGCCCCGGCCTGCGCTCGGGGCACATGCCGGGTTCGTTCAACGTCCCTTACGACCGTCTAATCGAGAACGGTCGGCTGAGGCCGCGCGAGCAGGTCTTAGCCGCGTTCACGTCCGCCGGCGTCGATCTCGACAGACCGATCATCACGACCTGCGGCTCCGGCGTCACCGCCGCGATTTTGACTTTCGCGCTTGATTCGCTCGGCAAGGAAGCCAAGGGACTTTACGACGGCTCCTGGGCGGAATGGGGCTCGCGGCCCGATCTTCCGGTCGAGCGGGATTAGTCGGGTCGGATTCATTGGCGGAAACCGCTCCGAATGCGTCGGCGGCGCCAATTCGCGGTTGACGGCGGCATCACGCGCGAGATGATCTAAGAGGAGTAATTCGGTCGAATTACGGAATAAAATCGGCCGGGGAGACTCAGATGATCTTCCGTCAGCTTTTCGACTCGACGTCAGGCACCTACACTTACATCCTCGCCAGCCGGAAGGGCGGCGAGGCCCTGATCATCGATCCCGTTCTGGAAAAGGTCGACCGTTACTTGCAGCTGGTGCGCGAGCTTGACCTAAAGCTCGTCAAGGCCGCCGACACCCATCTGCACGCCGATCACATTACCGGGCTTGGCGCACTCCGCGACCGCACCCAATGCATTACGGTGATGGGCGAGCAAACCCATGCCGATGTCGTGTCGATGCGCGTGGCTGAAGGCGACCGCATCGAGATCGAAGGTTTGCGGCTCGATGTCTTATACACGCCCGGCCACACCGACGATTCCTATTCATTCCTCCTCGCCGACCGCGTGTTCACCGGCGACACGCTGTTGATCCGCGGCACCGGTCGTACCGATTTTCAGAACGGCGATCCGCGCGCGCAATACGATTCCATTTTCAACAAGCTGTTGAAGCTGCCCGACGCGACGCTGGTTTACCCCGCGCATGACTATAAGGGCGATACGGTTTCGACCATCGGCGAGGAGAAGCAGTACAATCCCCGGCTCAAAGTAAACTCGATGGACGAATATGCCGAACTGATGAACAACCTGAACTTGCCGAACCCGAAGATGATGGATGTCGCGGTTCCGGCCAACATGCGCGTCGGGCTCGCCCAGCAAGACGTCGCGCGCCGGGGCTGGGCGTTATCCGCTGCCGAAGCCATCGCGTTATGCGGCTGTGCGGACGTGGCGATCGTTGATTTACGCGAAACCGGTGAACGCGAAAAGCACGGTGTCATTCCGGGCTCGCTGCACGCGCCCTACCCCGTCTTGCCGCAACATGTCGGGGCCGGCGGATTGCTGCACGATTTGGCGGCAACCTCCGGCAGACGTATCGTTTTTTGTTGCGCCTTCGGCGAACGCTCGGCGATGGCGGTGCGCGCGGCGCAGGACAAGGGGCTGACGACCGCCTGCCACATCGAAGGCGGTATCGACGCCTGGAAGAAAGCGAACGGACCGCTGGCGCGCTAGGGCATGAATTCATTAAACGTCGCCCCGATGTCGCTTCAGTTCGAAAGCGACCGGATGGCTGCGTCGTCGCGACATCATAACGAAGCTCCACCACTCCAATGATCGGATGATCCGATGATCCGATGATCCGATGATCCGATGATCCGATGATCCGATTATCCGATGATCCGATGATCCGATGATCCGATGAAGGAACAAGACCTGAAATCGATTCGAAAATGTTACGTAACAATAGCAGTCTCGGCCATCATGTAATAAAGTTTTGCGAAGAACGTGGAGAACTGAGACCTCTTTGAGGACATCGTTGATGCACGCGAGGGCTTCGTTTCCAAGCTCGGTTTTCGGATCGGGCGTCGTCGGAATGGCCGCGACTTTTGGGGCGGTGGCGGCGGGCGCCGTGATCGTCGAGGCGGCGCTCATTCCCGGGTTATTGTTCGGGGGCGCCGCGGTGTTGGCGCCACGCCTGCTTCGGCGTGACATGTTGAGCGCCTCGGGGAATAGACGACGGCGGGCCGCGCCGTCCCCGGTGGCGGTCCGCTCCGCGCCAACCGCGCATTCCGCAGCGGCGCCGGCTATCGGCGAGCCCGCGAGCTTCGACGCGTGGCGCGCGGTCGTCAAAACCTTCACCTATCGCGTGATGGTCACAACCGTCGACTTCGGCGCGAATTATTTCGTGATCGGTGAGTTGGCGACCGCCGCAGGGTTGTCGGGCTTGTCGCTTGTCGCCGGCCCCATCGCCTATTTCGCTCATGAAGCGGCTTGGCACTATTACGGCCCGGCCTCGGCGCGACATCCCAACCCGCTCGCGGCCACGGTGCGTGTGCCGATTCCTGGTGCGGCGGAGGGCGAGGAAAATGCGCGGGCGAGTTTCGCGAACCTCAAGGTGAGTCGGGCATTGGCCAAGACGGTCACCTACGAGGGCGTGACCGCGGTGTCGGAATTTGGCGTCAATTATCTATTCGTCCGCGATCTCGCGGCCGCCGCGGGCCTGACCGCCTTCAGCATCGTGATCAGCCCCTTCGTTTATTACGCGCATGAAAAGGCGTGGGACTATTACGACGCCACAAAAGCCCGCGCGCCAGTGGTCCCAGCCCTGAAGTTACTGCCGGCGGCGGCTTAGAGCGTACTGCCGAACAAAAAAGCCGCAGGAAACATGTCCTGCGGCTTTGCGTTTTGTGGCGCCGGCGGGCGGCAACGATTGGCCGGCGCGCGGCGAGTGACCTCTAAATTAGAGTTGCGAAGCCTGATCGCTGTCGTTGCTCGACCGCTGCATTCTGCCGCCGGGCCCAGTATCGTTCTGGCCGAAGCGGTGGCCGCCGTGGCCCCAACCGTGACCGTCTTGGCCATCGCGCTGCATGTGATGATGCGGACGCAAGATGCGCGCCAGCTTCATGAAGCGGCCCTTCTGCGAATCGTCGAGGCTTTGGTAAAGCGGCGCTCCGGCATCGGCGACGTGCTTGAGCGCGGCGCTGCTCTTGGCCATGGTGTCGGCGCGGCGCGCCAACCGGTCGAACGGTGAGGTCGCGGGCTGTTGAGTGCCAGCCTGGCGGGCCTGCATCCGCTGCACGCGCAGCTGGACCATGTCACGCACCGCCTGCTCGAACGGCGGCCAATTTTTCACCTGGTCCGGCGTCAGTTCGAGGCCGGCCTTCAGCGCGGCAATGCGGGCGTCGGTGAAGGCCGTCATATCCGCGGCGCTCGGGCGATGCCGGTGCTCGGCGCGGGGGCCGTCCCCGAAATTACCGTGGCCGTGGCCGCTGTAACCCTGTTGCGCGTACACATACGAAGAGCCGGCGATGGCAAGTAGCGCCGTCGCGGCGATTACTGGCTTGAGCATGTCATCCTCCTCAGATGGTGTGGTCGAACATGCGCTAAGTAAAGGACGGACCAAGCTGTTAAACAAGTTAAACTTTCTACAGGTTCACTATTGCTTAAATTACGACTTTGTAATCTTGAAAAATCAGGCAATTAGGCTCGCGCTGTGTAGTATTCTTAGAGTATTGATTTTGAGGGCCGCCGCGACTCGACGTAGTGCAAACGTCAAATGCCCCGCCGTTAACGCAACACTTGTTGCAAGAACAGCCGTGTACGTTCGTGCTGCGGGGAATCGAAGAAGTCTTTAGGTTCATTGATTTCCACGATCTGGCCCTCGGCCATGAAGATCACGCGATCTGACACTTGTCGCGCGAAGCCCATTTCGTGCGAAACCACGAGCATGGTAATGCCGTCGGACGCCAGTTCGACCATGGTATCGAGCACTTCCTTGACCATTTCCGGATCGAGCGCCGAGGTCGGCTCGTCGAACAACATGATATTGGGGTTCATACACAGCGCGCGCGCAATGGCGACGCGTTGTTGCTGTCCGCCGGACAGCCGGGCCGGATATTTTTGCGCTTGTTCCGGAATTTTGACCCGCGTCAGATAGCGCATAGCGAGTTCCTCGGCGTCTTTCTTCGGCATGCGGCGCACCCAGATCGGCGCCAGCGTGCAGTTCTCAAGCACGGTGAGATGCGGAAACAGGTTGAATTGCTGAAATACCATGCCGACATCGCGGCGTACCGCCTCGATCTGCTTAGGGTCGTCGGTCAGTTCGATGCCGTCGACGACGACGCGGCCGCGCTGCCAGTCCTCGAGCCGGTTGATACAGCGAAGCAGTGTCGACTTGCCGCCGCCGGAAGGCCCGCAGATCACAATCCGCTCGCCGCGCGCGACCGTCAGATTGATGTCGCGCAGCGCATGGAATTCGCCGTACCATTTGTGCAAGTCGACGATTTCCACGGCGATTTCGCTCCTGACGGCGTCGGCGCTGGTCCGGTCCGAAGGATTTTCCATCAAAATCCCCTCAGCGCCGGTGAGCGCGCGCCAGGCGCGCTTCAACGCGTCGGGCGTAGCGCGACATGCCGTAACAACAGACGAAGTAAAACAGCGCGGCGAAAGCGTAGCCGGTGACGCTGGTATTCGGCGTCGCCCATTTCGGATCGGCGCGCGCCGCCTCGATGGCATGGAGAAAATCGAAAATTCCAACCACAAAAACCAGGGTGGTGTCCTTAAACAGTGCGATAAAGATATTGACGATGTTCGGCAGTGTCACGCGCAAGGCTTGCGGCAGGATGACGAGCGCGATCGTGCGCCAATAGGGCAGACCGAGCGCCTGCGCCGCCTCAAATTGCGCGGGCGGGATGGCCAAAAGTCCGCCGCGCACCACTTCCGCCATATAGGCCGAAGCGAACAGCGCGACGCCGATGAGGGCCCGTAATAGTTTATCCGGAGCAAAACGTTCGGGGACAAATAGCGGCAACATCACGCTTGCCATGAACAGCACCGTGATCAGCGGGACGCCGCGGACAAATTCGATAAAGGTCACCGCGAACAGCCGCACCACCGGGATTTTGGAGCGGCGCCCGAGCGCCAGTATAATGCCGAGCGGCAGCGAAACCGCGATGCCCACCGTGGCAACGATGACGGTGACGAGAATGCCGCCCCACAGCGACGTTGGAACGCGAACCAGCCCGACGAGCGGCGCGCCGTTCAGAAGGATGATCGACAGGATCGGCAAGACGACAAAGAAATAGACGGCGCCGGTGCCGCGGCGCGGCGCTGACAGCCACGCTAGCCAGGCGACACCGAACGCCAGCGCCATGAAGAATAAATCGACCCGCCAGCGCTGGCCGATCGGGTAAAAGCCATAGACGAAATAGGAAAACCACACCCGCACGAAGGCCCAACAGGCGCCGGGACGCGGCATTTGCGGCGAAGCAAGGCAGGCCGCGCGGTCGGATCCCGACCAAACCGCATCGATCAAGAAAAATCGCAGCACGGGCGGCACCGCCCAGGCCACGAACAACCCGCACAGGAGCGTCAGCGCAATATTGCCCGGCGACGAAAAAAGATTGGCGCGCAGCCAGCCGAAGGCGCCGCCGCGCGGCGCCGGCGGCGACAGCCGCTGCGCCGGAGCTTGGCGCAGAAAAACAAGCGGACTGTCGGACAGCGCTGCCATCGGGTTCTAACGCTCCGCAACGGCGACGGTGCGCCCGTAGAGGTTCATCAACAGCGAGGTGAACAAACTAATGGCCAGATAAACGGCCATGGTTACGGCCACTACTTCGACCGCCTGGCCGGTGATATTGAGCACGCTGCCCGTGAACACCTGAACGAGATCGGGATAACCGATAGCGACGGCCAGCGAAGAATTTTTGATTAGATTGAGATATTGATTGGTCAGCGGCGGCACGATGACCCGCATCGCCTGCGGCACGACGACGAACCGAAGCGTCGTCGCCGACCGCAAGCCAAGCGCCTGCGCCGCCTCGGTCTGCCCGATCGGCACGGCCAACACGCCGGCGCGCACAACCTCGGCAATGAAGGCCGCCGTATAGATCGACAGGGCGAAAAGCAGCGCGGCGAACTCCGGCAGTATTTCGACGCCGCCCATGACATTGAAACGGCCCACTTGCGGAAAGCTGAACGACAACGGCGCGCCCGCCAGCACGAACACAACGAGCGGCGGCGCAACAATCAGAGCAAGCGCGAACCATAGAATGGGGATCGGCGTGCCGGTGCGTTTCTGGTAGCGGCGTGCCCAGGCTCGCAACAACAACGCGGCCACCATCCCGACGAGCAAAGCCAAGACAACAGCGCCAAAACCTTGGGCAAATTCCGGCCTTGGCAGAAACAGTCCGCGATTGTTGAGAAAGCCGCCGCCGCGCAGCGGAACGCTGTCGCCCAATTCCGGCAGCGATCTGAGCACGGCATTGTACCAGAACAAGATTTGCAGCAAGAGCGGCACGTTGCGGATGAGTTCGACATAGCCCCCCGCCAGCCGCGCCACCAGCCAGTTCCGCGACAACCGTGCGATGCCGACGAAAAAGCCGAGCACCGTCGCCAGCACAATGCCGATGCCGGCGACTAACAGCGTGTTGAGGAGGCCGACCCAAAAGGCGCGGCCGAACGTCGAAGTGCTGGCGGAGTAGCTGATCAGCGTCTGGCTGATGTCGAAACCCGCCGTATTATTCCAAAAGCCGAAGCCCGAGGCGATATTGGCATGGGCGAGATTCTGCGCCGCATTGACGACGGCGGCATAAACCAAACCGCCGGCGACGGCGACAACGGCGAATTGGAGCGCGATGTTGCCGACCCGGCGGGCGTTGCGTGGCGACGGCTGGATGGCATCGGTCATGGTCTAGCCCGCGACGGCGCCGGCCGACGCGCATCCACGTCTCAACGAATCGGCAGGCCGTATTGCAAGCCGCCTTTGGTCCATAGCGCGTTGAGACCGCGCGCGATCTTCAGCGGCGAGCCCTGGCCGACATTGCTCTCAAAACTTTCGCCGTAATTGCCGACGGCTTTGATGATGCGATAGGCCCAATCATTGCTCAGTCCGAGCGGTTGGCCGAACTGGCCCTCGACGCCGAGCAAGCGCCGGATGTCGGGTGCGTCCGATTTCAGCATGGCGTCGACATTGCTTTTGGTGACGCCAAGTTCCTCGGCGTTGACCATCGCATAATGAGTCCAGCGCACGATATCTTCCCAGGCATCGTCGCCTTGGCGCACCGCCGGGCTGAGCGGCTCCTTGGAGATGATCTCCGGCAACACGATATGCGCGCTCGGGTCGGTCATCCGCAGCCGTTCGCCGTAAAGGCCCGATGAGTCGGTAGTGTAGGAGTCGCAGCGGCTGCTGTCGTAAGCCTTGACCGCCTCATCCGCCGTCGCGAAGGTCACGGTTTTGAGCGACATGTGGTTGGTGCGGAAATAGTCGGCGAGATTAAGCTCGGTCGTGGTGCCTTGCTGCACGCACACCGCGGCGTCATTGAGCTCGAGCGCGGAGTTCACCTTCAGCGATTTGCGCACGATAAAGCCCTGGCCGTCGTAATAATTGACGGCGGCAAAATCGATGCCGAGCGAGGTATCGCGCGACATCGTCCAGGTGGTATTGCGCGACAGCAAATCGACCTCGCCCGATTGCAGCGCCGTGAAGCGATTGGACGCCGTCAAAGGCACGAACTTGACCTTGGTCGGATCGTTGAAAATCGCCGCGGCGATAGCGCGGCAGAAATCGACGTCGAAGCCGACCCAATTGCCCTGCGGATCGGGCAAGCCGAAGCCGGCCAGCGTGCCGTTCGCGCCACAGACCAGTTCGCCGCGGTCCTGGACCGCTTTGAGCGTCTGCGAGATCGCGGCTTGCGTGCCCCATCCAAGCAACATGGCAACAGCGAATGCCGTAGCGAAACGTTTCATGACCAAGCCTTTCAGCATGAGGCGCGCGCCAAAGCCCGCAGCCCGGCGGGATCGATACGACTTATTCATTCGCCGGCATCTGAGGACGATCGCATTGCTAGGTCAAGGGGTTGACGCGAGCGCCTAATGCTAGCGGTATAGGTGACTGGATTATGAGGCTTACGAGACATCGGCATGAACGACAAGAGCGATGCGCCTTCACCCCGGTCCCGGCGCTCCGACACCACAGTGGTCACGGCCGGACGCGATCCCGCCTCCTACCATGGCTTCGTCAACCCACCGGTGTTTCACGCCTCGACCGTGCTTTATCCGAGCGCCGAGGATTTCGTCGCCCACCGCGCCCGCTATCAATACGGGCGCCGCGGCACGCCAACCACCGAGGCGCTCGAACTCGCGCTGCAGGAACTTGAAGGGCCGCAATGCGCCGGCGTGTCGCTTTTGCCGTCAGGGCTTGCGGCGATCTCGGCGGCATTGCTCGCGGTGGTGCACGCCGGCGATCATGTGCTGGTGACCGACAGCGCCTATGGGCCGACCCGGAATTTTTGCGAGCAGATATTGTCCCGGCTTGGCGTCACCGCGACGTATTTCGATCCCCATCTCGGCGCGGCGATCGGCGCGCATCTGCGTCCCAATACGCGGGCGATCTTTTTGGAGTCCCCCGGCTCGCTCAGCTTCGAGATGCAGGACACCGCGGCCATCGCCGAAGTGGCGCACGCCAACGGCACGCTGGTGCTGATGGACAATACTTGGGCGACGCCGCTCTATTTCCGGCCGCTCGACCATGGCGTCGATCTGGCGATCCAGGCCGGCACAAAATATATCGGCGGCCATTCCGACGTGATGCTCGGCACGGTGTCGGCCAATGCCGAGACCGTGGCGCGGCTTAAAACCACCGTCCGCCTGACGGGACTGTGCGAGGGCCCCGACGATGTCTATCTCGCGCTGCGCGGCTTGCGCACGCTGTCGGTGCGGCTGGAGCGGCATTACAAATCCGGGCTGGCGGTGGCGCGCTGGCTCGAAGCCCGGCCCGAAGTTTTGCGCCTCCTGCATCCGGCGCTGCCCGGCCATCCCGGGCACGCCATCTGGAAACGCGATTTTTCCGGCGCTTCGGGACTATTCAGCATGGTGCTCAAGCCGGTGCCGCAGAAAGCGGTGTACGCCTTTCTCGATACGCTCGAACTGTTCGGGATCGGCGCGTCGTGGGGCGGCTATGAAAGCTTGGCGATTCCGTTCGACTGCGCGCCGCTTCGCACCGCGACCGCCTGGGCGCCGGGCGGGCCGACGGTGCGCTTTCATATCGGGCTGGAAGATGTCGCGGATCTCATAGAAGATCTCGAACGCGGATTTGCGGCGCTCGCGGCGGCGGCAGCCGAATAAATGCGATTAGGCGACAGACGCCGTCGCCCTGCGTTCGCGCAAAACGAACCAAAGATTGCGCAGATAGACGAACACCCCGAACGCCTGACCGGCGATGAAGACCGCATCCTTGCGGTAAAGCGCATAGACCAGAAGCAGCAAACCACCGAAGATCGAAAAAATCCAAAATGCCAGCGGAATGACGCTGCGGCCGGCGCGTTCTGAGGCGATCCACTGCACCACAAAGCGCATCGTGAACAAACCCTGGGCGACGAGGCCCAAAATCACCCAACCGTCGAGCCGGGTAAAGAAAACATCGATCAAGTAGCCGCCGACCGCGTGCGACATATCAATGAGCAAGGGTCACCTCCTGCGACTTGGCGATGTGTTTTTTGCGCCGGATCAGCCACCACACCCCGGCGAGGTCGAGGATGCCGACCCACAGCCGGTCGAAAAATCCGTAATTCGACGTGCCGTGACGGCGCGGGCGGTCGACCACATCGACATAGCCGATGGCAAAACCTTCGCGCCGCACCAGCGCCGGCAAAAAGCGGTGCAGCCCGTCGAAATAAGGCAGCGACAAAAACAAATCGCGGCGGAACGCCTTGAGGCCGCACCCTGTATCGCGCGTGCCGTCCTTGAGGACGGCGCCGCGCACGGCATTGGCGACCCGCGATTGCAGTTTCTTAAATCCGGTCGCCTTGCGGCCGACGCGCTGACCAGCGATGAGCCCGCTGCCCGGCGCGCCGGCTTCAAGCGCCGCGACCAGCGCCGGAATGAAGGCCGGATCGTTCTGGCCGTCGCCATCGATCGTCACCACGATAGACCCTTGCGCCAAGTTGACGCCGGTGCGGATCGCCGCCGACTGGCCGCAGGATTTTTCATGCCGGATTTGGCGCAGCCATGGATATTGCGCCATCAAGCCGCGCAATTCCGCTTCGGTTGCGTCGGTCGAGCCGTCGTTGACATAGACGATTTCGAAGGCGCGGCCGGCCAGCGCGGCGGCGATCTCCGCGACCAATGGCGCGACGTTGCCGGCTTCATTGCGCACCGGCACGACCACGGATATTTCGGGACGATCGCGCCCATTGCCTGGCAACATGCCGCAAGCTTCTAATGGGCATCCGGGCCGGGTTCAATCGGCTGGCCGGCAGGGCCGACCCGAGCCACCCGGAAGGAGGCCAAGACCTCACGAAACGCCACTTTGATCCGCCGGAACGAGGGCCCCGGAAAGGGCCGCAAGTCGCTTGCGCAAAACACCAGCCGCCGTGCCGCGAACCAACGCCGCAGCAAAAGCGCGCCGGCCGAGCCGACCAGCGCGCCGGCAATAACGTCGCTCGGATGGTGGGCCAAAACGACAACCCGGCTGAACATGATGATGATCGCATAGAGCCACAGCACGCCCCGCGCGCGCGGCCAAATCGCCCCGATCGCAACCGCGGCCGACGCCGCGGTGGTGGCGTGGCCCGACGGCATCGAGGAGAATTCGGGCCGCCAAATGAAGGGCATATAGGCGAACGGATCGTCATGGCCGCCGACATAGGGCCGGGCCCGGCCGATCAGGCGCTTGAGGATGGTGACGAATAGGCCCGGCACGGCGATCGCCAGGAATAAAAATCCGAAGCGGGCGGCCAGCGCCGTCAGCACCCCCCGCGATGCCCGCGACAGCGCGGGCGATATCGCCGCCGCGAGACAGACGAGAACGAAGCCGAAAGGCACCAGAAACCAGCCCGACAGGCCAAAATTGGTGATTTCCTCGAAGGCGCCGGTGAACCAAACGGGCAGCCGGCGCGCCCATTCGCTCGCCGCGCTGTCGAACCAAAACATCGACACAACGATGACAATAAACGAGGCGACCGTCGCCGCGACGGCGGGTAAATGCGGCCGAAAGATACTCGCCGGCGGCGCCGGCGCGACCGCAAGGAACCAGTGCTTGAAATTTTCCGCCACGTTCCGCGCCGGCACGGCCCAAGC
>Ga0181537_10004027_pt1 | contig 12315 bp, 8 predicted proteins | sample PEATcosm2014_Bin_39_FD_119765 | JGI IMG/M metagenome (GOLD analysis project Ga0181537, IMG submission 119765) | Peatland microbial communities from MTU Mesocosm Facility, Houghton, MI, USA - PEATcosm2014_Bin23_10_metaG | ecosystem: Environmental > Terrestrial > Soil > Wetlands > Peat | place...
CGATGGTGATCGGAAATACGCCGGAGATTCACCGGTCGCTGCTGTCGAACGGAAGCTCGATGGCATCGGTGATCGCCAACGAGTATGCAGAGGCAGTGACGGACATGCACTATAGCGCGCTGACGGAGATTGGACTGGCGCTGTTTCTGGTGACGATTGTGGTGAACGGGCTGGCGCAAGTGCTGGTGTGGATGGTGACGCGGGGAGCGCCGGCGCAGCAGCGCTGAAGGGACGAAGTTGAACGCAGAGACATTCAAAATGAGATCGCGCATGCGGGCCGTGACCGATGGCACGGTAACCGCGTTGTCGATATTGGCGACGGTGATCGTGGTGGCGCCGCTGATTGCGATCTTTGTGTATCTGCTATACAAGGGCGCGAGCTCGCTGAATCTAGCGTTTTTTACAGAGACGCCAAAGCCGGTGGGCGAAGCGGGCGGCGGCATGGCCAACGCGATTGCCGGCTCTGCGGTGCTGCTGGGGCTGGCCAGCGCGATCGGAGTTCCGATTGGAATTGGCGGCGGAGTTTTTTTGGCGGAGTTTGGGCGGGGCACGAAGTTAGCCAATGCCATCCGATTTACGGCGGACGTGCTGAACGGCGTTCCATCGATCGTGATGGGCATGGCGGTTTACGTTTTGATTGTGCATGAAAAACTGCCGTTCATTCCTTTTTCGGGGCACTTCTCGGCCTTCTCAGGCGGCGTGGCGCTTGGGATCATGATGATTCCCACGGTGTGCCGGACGACGGAAGAGATGCTGCTGATGGTGCCGCATGCAGTGCGGGAGGCAGCACTGGGACTGGGTGTGCCGAACTGGCGGTCGGTGCTGTCGATTACGTTGAAGACGGCTTCGCCGGGCATTATTACCGGATGCATGCTGGCCTTTGCGCGCGTGGCGGGCGAGACGGCGCCTTTGATTTTTACGGCGCTGGGGAATCAATTCTGGAGCTCGAGCCTGAACGAGCCGATTGCGGCGCTGCCGTTGCAGATTTATGTCTACGCATTGTCGCCCTATGACGATTGGCACAGGCTGGCGTGGGCGGGCTCGCTGGTGTTGATCATTCTGATCGTGCTGGCGGTGTCTCTGGTGAGATTTGTAACGAGCAGAGGGGTATTGAAAGGGAACAGCTAAGGGGTTTTGCAGCGGGGATGGCATTTATTTTTGTAGGCCCTTTGGATTTTGGTTTTTTGCGGAGTGAAGAAGGAGAAATGCGCACGTGGGCGTCGGCATCGAGGTAAAGAATCTGAACGCGTGGTACGGGACGAATCACACGTTGCAGGACATCACGCTGAATATTCCGGCCAATCATGCGACGGCGCTGATCGGTCCGTCGGGCTGCGGCAAGAGCACGTTTGTGCGCTGCCTGAATCGGATGCATGAGACCAATCCGATTGCGCGGGTGACAGGCTCGGTGCGCATTGGCGACCTGGATATTTACGCAGACGCAAAGCCGGTGCAGATCAGGCGGCGCGTGGGGATGGTGTTTCAACGACCCAACCCGTTTCCGACCATGTCGATCTACGACAACGTTGCATCGGGCCTGAAGCTGAACGGCTATAGCAATCGGCGGGCGCTGGATGAGACGGTCGAAAAGTCGCTGAAGAATTCGGCGCTCTGGGATGAAGTGAAAGACGATTTGAAAAAGAAGTCAGGCGCGAGTCTGTCGGGCGGGCAGCAGCAGCGGTTGTGCATTGCGCGGGCGCTGGCGGTCGACCCCGAGGTGCTGTTGATGGACGAACCGGCGTCGGCGCTCGATCCGGTTTCAACGTCGAAGATTGAAGACCTTATCTTTCAGCTCAAATCGCAGTACACTATCGTGATTGTGACGCACAACATGCAGCAGGCAGCACGCGTTGCCGAGAAGACGGGGTTCTTTCTCAACGGGCGCATGGTGGAGTTCGACTCCACGCACAAGATTTTCACGAATCCGAGCGACAAGCGGACGGAAGACTACATCACGGGCAGGTTTGGATGACGCGGATAAGGTTTCAACGGAGTCTGGATGAATTGAAGGAGAACCTGCTGGTGATGGCCGGGCTGGCCGAGCAGGCGATCCAGCGCGCGATTGAAGCGTATCGGGTGCGGGATCTATCGATCTGCGACCTGGTGAGCCGCAGCGAAAACGCGATCAACAAACTGGAACGCGACATCGATCAGGCGGCACTGGATCTGCTGGCGATGGAACAGCCGATGGCCATCGACTTGCGGTTTATCTTGAGCGTGATCAAGATCAATGCCGATCTGGAGCGCGTGGGCGATGCGGCCAAGAGCATCAGCGACCGGGTGCGCAGCATGGAGCAGATGGCGGTCGTCGAATTACCGGTGGATATTCCGCGCATGGCGGGGTTGTCGACAGAGATGGTGCGCAAGAGCCTGCAGGCCTTTATTGAGGCCGATGCGGAGATTGCGCGTGTGGTGCTGACGATGGACGACGCGGTGGATGCGATGAATCGCGCATCGTATAAAGCGCTGACCAAGGTGATGGAAGAGCAGAGTCAGTTTGCACCGCAGGCGCTGAACGCGCTGATGATTTCGCGGGCGCTGGAGCGGGTTGCGGATCACGCGACGAATATTGCGGAGGACGTGATCTTCTGGGTGCAGGGCGCGGACGTGCGGCACGCAAAGAGCGTGGCCAAGCTGGCCAAGTTGAAGGCTGCTCAATCGACTCAATCAACGCCGCCGGCGTCGTAGAGTGACGAAAGCCTAGTCAGGAATTTCCCACCAATCGAACAGGGACATGCGCGGATAGTAAAGGCCAGCGCGGAGGGGTGTGTGTGCGCCGTGCAGGTTGCGCAGGACCGCCGCATAGGCCTCGAGCTGGGGCGCAAAGATGCGGCGCAGTTGGGGAAGCACCGTCGAGGGGTCGAGGTTGCCGGCGTAAGCGGTTTTGTAGTCGACAATCCACCAGGCCTCGTCGTTGCCGGAGAGCGGCTGAAGGCCCGCGCGAAAGACGCGATCGACACGAACCGTACGCACGACGCCCGCGACAACGCTCGCCCAGGCAGCTTCGCTCGATGCATCGACGTGGGGCGAGAGGATCCATTGGCCGTGAGGATCGTGAGTCGCCTTGAGGGCCAGATCGAGCGCGGAGGCGGCGAGGGATTTGGCCTCGGCAAGCGGGACGCCGGCAGCGCGAATCGGCGCGAGAATCTGCGGCTGAAGTTGCGCGAGCGCGGCGCGGGTAGAGGGCCAGTCCTCGGTGGCGTGGAGGCGAGCGGCCTGCTGAAGGAGTGAGTGAACGGCGGTGCCGAGCGCGCGCGAAAGGGTTCCCCCCTCGTGACGTGTGTAGAGTTGGGTGTCGTCGAGACCGATAGGAGACGGAGTTGCAGACGCGGCTGATGACATATCGGGTTGCTGCGGGCGGAAGTCTGCGGGGAGACGGCGGAGAATGGCGGGCGTGGGGGGAGCGGGCATGACGAGCAAGTTGTTCTCGTCGCCGGCGGCGAGGGTGTCGACGAAATATTGTTTCGCGGATGCGGTGGGAGGAGAATTCCACTCGTCAAAGCGCGATTGAATTTGTGCAGCGAAGGCCGGCCATGCGGTGGCGAGCAGGCAGTTGGTGGGATCGACGAGAGTGAGGGCTCCGGAATCATCTTTGTATTCGGGGCGGGCGAAGAGATGGAGTTCTTCGCGGGCGCGCGTGGCGGCAACATAGAGGATGCGGCGTGTCTCCTGCGTTTCGCGATCGCGGCGCATGCGATCGACCCAGGCTTTGGCCTCGCCACGATCGGCGCCCTTGGGCTGGATGGGGGCAACGAGAAATTCGGTGATTTCGCCGGAGCCGTCTGGCAGAGAGAGTCCGCGCTCGAGCCAGGAGAGAAGCTCGCCATTGGAGCGGCCGCCGCCGGCCTGCAGATCGGGCACAAGGACGACCTCGAACTCGAGACCCTTGGACTTGTGGATGGTCATGAGCTGAACGCCGCAGTCGCTGTTGGCGTCAGGGTCGGGCAGGGCGGTCAGTTTCTCAAGAGCGGAGTCGAGAGCAGAGCTGAGGAAGTCGGTCTCGGCGTTGGGAAGAGTATCGAGGGAAGCCCAGAGAAGATGCAGGTTGGCGCGCGCCGTCGCGTCGACGCAGCTTGCGCCGCCCAGCGAGAGCCACACCTGCTCGAGCAAGGTGCCGAGCGTGGCAGTGGGAAGCTGATTGCGCAGACGAGAGAGGGCAGCAGTCGCATCGAGGACGCGCTGAACTGCAGAGCGGCCCTGGGCGTCGAGATGATGAATGTGTTCTACCAGCAGATCGGGAATGGACCGGTTGAGCGATTCAGGGTCGTCGATGGCGAGGGTGTGCAGTTCGGCGAGAGAGAGCCCGCACCATGGCGCGCGGAGAACGCCGAGCCACGCAACGCGGTCGAGGGGATTGAGCAGCGCGCGGCCGAGGGCGAGTGCGTCGAGGACCTCGGGGCGGTCTTTGAGCTTTTCAAGCTCGACGGCGAGAAAGGGAATTGCGGCCTGGCGCAATGCGATGGCAAGCTGCTCGAGAGATTTGCGAGTGCGCGCAAGGATGGCAATACGATACTTTTCGCCGCGAGCCTGGGCTTGCGTCATTCGATCCTGATGAGCGCGGATAACGGCGATGAGCTCGGCGGTCTGGGCGTCGATGGCAGCCTGGCGTTGCTGCAGGGTCTCGAGGCGGCGCGCGGCTGCGTCAGCATTGGCGGAGTTGCCGCGCTGCGATTGCGGCATGAATTCAAGATGAAGGACGAGCCGGGGCGCCGGGTCGGAAGCCGCCGGACGAAAGGCCTCAGCGGGCGAAAAGGTGACGCCGCTTCCGTCGTCGTCGGCGAAGATCCGGGTAAGAGATTGGTTGAGGCTGTCGATGAGAGAGGGCGTGGTGCGAAAGTTGGCGGTGAGCGGAACGAAATTGAAGATAAGAGTGTCGTCGCCGGAGATTTCGAGACCGAGAGTGCGGACGCGATCGAATAGCTCGGCATCGGCATCGCGGAACGAGTAAATGGATTGCATGGGATCGCCAACGACGAAGAGAGTGCGGCCGTTCTGATCGGGCCATGCGGCGACAAGCGCGGCGAGCAGACGATGCTGGCGGCGACTGGTGTCTTGAAATTCGTCGACAAGCAGGTGACGGATGCCCTCGGCGAGGGCGATGGCGGTTTCGCTGGGAAGACGGTCGTCGCCGGCAAGGACGCGCTGCGCGATCCGGGCTACCTCTACGAAGTCGACAACACCAGCCTCGGCGAAGACGATTTGCAATTCGCCGGCGGCATCGCGCAGCAAGCTAAAGCAGGCGCGAACGATTGCCCAGTTCTGGTCAGTGTAGCGGGCCGGAGGCAGGCAGCGGAGGGAGGCGAGAGCGGCTTCGAAGCCCGGGATTTTGCGGAGATCGTCGATCAGCGCGGCGTGGCGGTCTTTCTCCGATTTGCGGTCGGCGGGGAAGCCGTTACCCTTGTCGATCTTTTTGCGGAAGCCACCCGCACTGGTGAGAAGCAACTCGGCGAGGCAGAGATGAGCGCGGCGCGCGGCGTCTAACGATTCGGTGTCGGCAAAGGGGCCAACGGGGAACTCTGCAAGCTCGGCGAGATCCTGATGCAATGTGCCGCCGGTCTGCGAGCAGGCAAAACGCGCAAGCAGATGCGCCTCCAGACGAGCGTGGGGGACTTGATCGAGGAGGTGGTCGATGGCCGCCAATGCATCGGCGATGGCGAGGATGAAGGGACGCTCGAGGCGCTCGCGCAGTGCGTCCCAATCGGGCTCACGGGAGAGAACAAAGTCGTGCATCCAGCGATCGCGCTGGGCGAGCATGTTGACGAACAGGGCTTCCAACTCGTGCCAGTTGTTGTCGCGCCAGAGCAGGAGAGACTCGATGGCGGCATTGAGGCGCGAATTGGTCTGGGCGATTTTTTCGAGCGTGTTGCGCGCGGCCCGGCGATAGAGATCGCGAGGCTGCTCGGTGATGGCGAGGTCGCTGCCGAAGCCGGATAGAAGCGGCTGCTGGATGGCGAGATCGCGGCAGAAAGAATCGATTGTGGAGATGCGAAGCTGCGCGGGGAGATCGAGAAGCTGCCAGCCGCCAGCCTGCGATCGTGCGAGAGCGCGGAGGGCGAGAGACTGCATGGAGAATTCATCGGGATCGGGAGCCGGGTTGGCGGAGGCTTTTTCAAGTTCAGACAAAATGCGGTGGCGCATCTCGGCGGCAGCAGCGCGGGTGAAAGTGATGGCGACAATCTGACCGGGGTCGTCGACCTCGCCGAGCAAACGCAGGAAGCGGCGGGTGAGGAGATCGGTTTTGCCTGAGCCGGCGGGCGCCTGCACAAGGATCGAGCGAGTAGCATCGAGGGCCAACATGCGCTGGGGCTGATCGGGAGGCAGTGCGTTACTCATCGGCTGCCTCGTCGGCGTCTGGCTCGTCGAGCGCGAGGAGGGCCTGGTTCTCGTGAACGCGGCAGATGGTGTGGAGGCCGCACTGATCGCAAGTGGCTGGATATTCGCGGGGGTCGACGTCGGCGCGGCCGGCAAGAAAATCGCGGGCGAGCTGGGTCAGAAATTTTCGCCAATCCCTCATCTGGTCGGGAGTGAGCTTATCTTTTGCCAGCGCGCTGCGGGCAGACAGGTCGGACTTGAACGTATCAGTGGCATTTGTCATGCGGCCAACGCACTCTGACTGACCGGCGCGCAGTTTGGCGAAGAGCAGGCCGGCGGGCTCCTGGCCGAGAGCGAAGCCGGCGTAGAGCGGGAGTTGCACGTCATCGGGCCGGGGCAGGTTCCAGGACTTGGGAGAGACGTCGCCGGTTTTGTAATCGATGACGAGAAGAGAACCATCGATGAGTCGATCGATGCGATCGAGACGGAGGCCGAAGGTGAGATCGGCGATTGTGGCTGTACCCGTGGCTTCGGTCTGTTCGACGGTGAAGGGGACGCGCGTGGCTTCGTAGTCCAGCCATTCGGCGATGAGACGAGTGAGGCGAGTCTCTTCGAGCGCGAGATAGCGCTGAGGCATGCGATCGCGCACCTCGGCAGGCAGAGCTTCGCGGACGGCGCGCTGCACGTGGGTCGCGACGAACGACGGGCGGTCGGAGATTGCGAGCAGATCGGTGAGAGAACGAAGGCCGAGGGGAGGGCCGCCCCAAACGGAGTGAAGCACTGCATGGAGCAACTGACCGCGCTGCTGGGCGGTGAGACCAAACTCAGCGGGGTCCCACGATTGGGCGTCGAGGCGCGCGGTGGCGAAAGCTTTGAAAGCGCATTGCGACTGCCAGGTGAGGATGCTTGAGCCACCGCGAATTGAAGTTTGGGCGAAGGGAATTCTGCTGGAGTCGAGGAATTTTTCGGTGAGTGGCTCGGGGAATGGGGACCGCGCAAGTTCGACGGGAAGTGGCTGTGGAGTGCCGGCGGCCTGGGTAATGATGCGGGAGGGACGGGCCGCAGTGCCTGCCGATTGACGGGCGAAGCTGAAGTGAACGGCAGGTGCGGAGGCGAGCAGGCGCGTGGTCTGAAGCTGCGCGAGATCCCAGTCGGCGCGCGGAGTCGAGTGAGGCATTGCGAATTCGCGCTGGACTTGAAAGGGGATCAACGGATGGCGCGAGCCGGCGGTGGGCCACGCATCTTCGGTTGCGCCAAGGAACCAGATGGCGTCGGCGATGAGGCCGGCGGACTCGGCGGGACCTGTGATCTGGATGGGAGCATTGGCGGATTCGGGTGCGAACAGGGTCTCATCCAAAATGCGGGAGAGGTCGGAGAGAAATGCGGACCAATTGATGCGACGGCCGTCGAAGCCGAGCGAGGCGCAAGCGTCGAGTGCCTGCTCAAAGCGTTGCCAGGCCTGGAACTCGGCGCTGGAGAGACGACGATCGCCGGGAAGACCGATCAACTCGAGAAGCTGGGGAACGAGGCCGGCCCAATCGAGAGGACTTTGCGGACGAGGCTTGAGCGCGGTGAGCCGCTGGCGTGCGGCGGTGAGGCGCTGCAACCAGGAAGCGGGGAGAGGATCGAGCGAGGAGCGGGGCGCGGTGAAAGCGGTCAGAGACCAGTCGGGGCGGGCAAGGCCCTTGCGGCGCAGGGTGCGCATGTGGGATTGAAGGGCGAGGGATTCAGCAGAGGTGGCTGCAGTGAATCCAGTGGAGAGGAGCCAGTCCAATTCGTTTTCGAGAAGGGAACCGTCGAGCCAGCGGAGCAGGGAGGAGGCTGCGCGAATCAGCGGCACCTGCGCGAGAGGAATGCCCAGGGAGAATTCGAAAAGTGAGCCGGCGGAAGGAGCGAGGGCGCACAGGAAGGCGCGCTCGATCTGGCCACGGCGTGCGGCGATTTGCTGGGTGATGACGAGAAGGCGGGTGTGCGGGTTGGCGGCAAGCTGCTGTGCGGACCATGCGGCACAAGCGACGAGTTCAGATTGCTCGTCGCGGGCAGCGTAGTAGTGGATTTCAGTCGCAGGGGTCGCTGCCGGAACTTGTTGCCAGCGGCCCCAGGCATCGAGCACTTCGCGCTGCACGGGAAGAAGGCGGTCAAAGCCCGCGAGCAGCAGTGGCGGACGCTTGGTTGCATCGGAGAGCAATTGCTCGATCAGTTGGAGCGGAGCGCGGCTGGGGCTGAGAACTTGATTTTTAGAGCACGCGGCGTCAAATGAGGAAAGCCATCGGCTGAATGCAGCGGAATCGTTGTCCCAGGCGGCGCGTGCGGACTCTTTGAGGTAGCGCGGCGCATGGGAGCAAAGCAGATCGTGTGCGCCCATGGCCAGTTCTGCGAGGCGGAGGCGCGAGGGTTCGATGAGGGCGGCGAGATGCTGCTCGGTAGCGACGATTGCGGTCCAGAGCGCGCGCTCTTGCGCGGGGTTGAGAAGCATGCGGCCGTCAGAGCGATTGAAAAACTCAGAGCGGATGAAGGCAGGCCATGCGAGGATGCTGGGTGCAGGCCACGCGGCAAGACCCTCGTCGCGACGGCGCTGATGGAAGGCGGTTTGGAGGGCTCGGGCGGCGCGGTCGGTGGCCGCGAGGACGAGGCCTCCGTCGCGAAGCCAGTTGTCGATCTCAAACCCTGCGGCGGGCCCCATGTTTGCGTTATACGCTGCCGCGGCGGGCGGCGTCACTGTGCGAAAGACGGGGCGCAACGCAGAGTTAAACTGAGGTGTGACCCGTCGATCGCTCGCCTCGCTCTTGTTTGCTTCGCTGATGCTGGCCGGCTGCCATGCAGGGCAGACACCGGCCTCGGAGACGGGAGCGGCGCCTACATATAAGGTGTACAAATTGCGCGGCAAGGTGGTGTCGACGAATCCTGCGACGGGCGAGGTGACGCTGAATCATGATGCGATTCCAGGCTTCATGGACGCGATGACGATGCCGTACAAGTTGAAGGACGCGGGCATTCTCGGCGAGCTGCATCCGGGCGATGTGATCACGACAGACATATTGGTTTCGCAAGACGAAGACGCGAGCGTACTGCTGGATCATATTGTCGTTGTCGCTCAGGGGAAGCCTGACTACAAGCCGACGGTGATCTATCACGTGCCTGTGCCAGGCGATATGGTGCCGGATTTTGCGCTGCGCAACGAGGATGGGAGAGCGATTCATCTCGACCAGTTTCGCGGGAAGGAACTGCTGATCACGTTCATCTACACGCGATGCCCGCTGCCAAACTTTTGTCCGCTGGTGACGCATAATTTCGCGGTGATCGAGAAGCAACTAGCGGCGAATCCGGCGCTCTATGCGAAGACGCATCTGCTCAGCGTGAGCTTCGATCCTGATCACGATACTCCGGATCGGCTGCGGGCCTATGGAGCGCAATACATTGGAAGCGACGCGAAGAACGCGTTTGTGCACTGGGACTTTGCGGTGCCGCAGAAGCCGGTGCTGACGGAGATGGCGAAGTATTTTGATGTGGGCATCACGGCTGGGGCAGACGACACGATCAATCACACGCTGTCGACGACGCTGATTGGGCGCGATGGCAAGGTTGTGCAGTTCTACCCCGGAAACGAATGGACGCCGGAGCAGGTGATGAGCGACATCAAGCAGGCGGCGCCGGGGCTTGAGAAGTGACGTCCGCGAAAGTTGGAGCAGGAGAACAATGAGTGACGAGTTGAAGATTCGCAAAGATGGGGTGTTTGATTTTGTTTCGCTGGGCGCGCTGGTGCACCGGCTCGACCCCGGCGTGATTCCCTTTAGAAAAGCGTCGGAGTGCCAGATTCATGTGAGCGGCGGCGAGTTTAACGTCGCGGCGAATCTGTCGGATTGCTTTGGCATGAAGACGGCAATCGTGAGCGCGATGGTCGACTACCCCATTGGAGATTTGATTGCGGAACAAGTGAAGGCGATGGGGGTGACGCCGTTTTACAAACGATTCAAACACAACGGCGTAACCGGGCCGAACATGGCGACGGTGTATAGCGACCGCGGATTTGGTGTGCGCGCGCCGGTGGTGTTTTATAACCGCGCACATGAGGCTGCCGCGGAGTTGAAGCCGGGGGTCTTTGACTGGAAAGCGATCTTTGCGGGCGGAGTGCGCTGGGCGCATTGCGGCGGAATATTTGCGGCACTGTCAGCGAACACGGCAGCGCTGGCAGCGGAGTTTATTAAAGCGGCGAAGGATGCGGGCGCGGTGACTTCGTTTGATTTGAATTTTCGCGAGAAGCTGTGGAAGATTCACGGCGGCGACGCGCGCGCGGTAGAGACGATTGCAAAGATCGTCGCCAATGTCGATGTGCTTGTGGGGAACGAAGAGGATCTGCAGAAAGGGCTGGGGATTCCCGGGCCGGAAGTGGCGGGGAAATCGAAGCTCGATCCCAGTGTTTTTGTGGGCATGATGAGCAGCGTGGTGAAGAAGCTGCCGCATGTGAAGATCGTGGCGACAACGCTGCGGGAAGTGCACTCGACCAATCGGCATAGCTGGAGCGCGGTGGCATGGATCAATGGCACGACGTATTCTGCGCCTACGGCGGAACTGGATGTGCTGGATCGCGTGGGCGGTGGCGATGGGTTTGCGGCGGGGTTGTTTTATGGGCTGCTGACCGGCGAGTCGCCAAAAGAGGCGGTCAGGCTGGGATGGGCACACGGAGCGCTGTTGACGACGTTTCCAGGCGACACCACGATGGCGAGCCTCGATCAGGTACGGGCGCTGGCTAAGGGCGCAACGGCGCGGATTCAGCGATAAGGCGCGGGGCAAGGGGCTGCCCCGGTTTCTGAATCAAGTGGCGGCGGGTTTCATCCAATTGGTTGATAATTTAGGCGTGTCTCAGGAAGGGATTGCATGGCGAAGGTCACGTTGGTGTTTGCGGCGTTGTTGATTGCGCTGGGATTGGGGAGTTATTTCGGAACGGGGAGTCTGCATCCAACGGCGCTGATTCCGACCTGGTTTGGCGTGGCGCTGGGCGTGTTTGGCTGGCTGGCGATCAGCCCCAGCGAGAAGCGGCGCAAACTTTTCATGCACATCAATGTGACGATCGGGCTGCTTGGTTTTCTCGGCGCGGGAATCCGGGCGATTCAGGAATTTGTGCATGCAAGCTCGACGGGGAAGGCGATCGATCCGATTGCAGTGGGCGCGCAGTTGACGATGGCGGGGCTGATGCTGATCTATGTGCTTCTATGTGTTCGCTCGTTCATCACGGCACGGCGCTCGGGGAAGGTCTAGCGCATGGGGACGATGCGTGGCAGCGCGATGAACCTGGGTGCGCGAGCTGAGCGCACGCCGCACGGGCGAGGCGCACGGGCTGGGCAACCGGACGCGCCCAAAAAGAAGATCGACGTAAAGAAGCTTTGGCCGCAGATCTGGACACTGGTTGCTCCGCGCAAAGGACTGCTGGTCGTCGGCCTGATTTTGATGGCGATCAATCGGGTGGCGGGACTGGTGCTGCCCTACACTTCTAAGCCGCTGTTAGACAAGGTGCTGTCGCCGCATGGCGATCCCGCACTGTTGCCGAGGTACATTGTCTACGTGTTTTCGGCGATGCTGCTGCAGGCGATTACCTCATTTTCTCTGACGCAGCTGTTGTCGAAGGCAGGGCAGCGGCTGATAGCAGAGATGCGCAGGCAGGTGCAGCGGCATGTTGGGCTGCTGTCGGTGGCCTATTACGATGAGAACCGCACCGGCACGCTGGTGGCGCGCATCATGAGCGACGTAGAAGGCGTGCGCAACCTGGTGGGCACTGGGCTGGTGGAGTTTGTCGGCGGAATGCTGACGGCGGTGCTTGCTTTCATCTACCTGCTGCATCGCAGCGTCACGGTGACACTCACGGTGTTCGCGGTGGTGGGCGCGTTTGTGTTTGTGCTTCAGTACGCGTTCAAAGTGATCCGTCCAATTTTTCGCGAGCGCGCCAAGATCAATGCCGAAGTGACGGGACGGTTGACGGAGTCGCTGGGCGGCGTGCGGGTGATCAAG
>Ga0181537_10004028_pt1 | contig 12315 bp, 12 predicted proteins | sample PEATcosm2014_Bin_39_FD_119765 | JGI IMG/M metagenome (GOLD analysis project Ga0181537, IMG submission 119765) | Peatland microbial communities from MTU Mesocosm Facility, Houghton, MI, USA - PEATcosm2014_Bin23_10_metaG | ecosystem: Environmental > Terrestrial > Soil > Wetlands > Peat | place...
CCCCGGGCGGACGAACGTTCGGATTGTTCGAGGTCGCGGGACCCGGAACGAATACCGCGCCCGGATCGCAGCCGCACACCTGTTTGCCGTTCAGAAGATAATAGCCGGTGGGCGGTCCGATGGGATTGAAATAGGGCAACGCCGTCAGATAAAACCAATCGGTCTGATCCTGGATGAGGTAATCCTCATAAAACAACCCACCGACGCCGCGAACGCGCCAGTGCTCGGGCGTGCTGAGCCTGAGCTCCTGGCTCTGGTGCGTGTTGCGCTCCTGCGTGCGCCAGAACGAGCTCGGCGAGAAGCATTGCGCCGTCGCCGAGGTGTTGCCCGGATTGACGCACTGATAGTAGTCCACATATAACCCGCTGCGCGCGTAGTTCGTGTAGTCCTGGACCTGGTCGACGTTCCGTACGAGGTACGACCCCGCATAGACGACCTTGAGGTCACCCACCCGGCCATCTACGGTCAGTGCGGTGTTCTCGAACCGGTCTTTGTCGTATGACGGGTTGAACAGTTGCACCGTGAGATCGGGTAGCGGCTGGCCCAGCGAGGTGGCGGCCTCCTCGGCGAACACGCCTTGTGCATCGAGGTTCTGGTACGACTGGGCGAGTAACACACTCCAACTCGGGTTGATTTGATACAGGGCCTCGACTCTCATGCCCTGATACGTGACGGGATTGATGGCTTTGCCGACCAGGTTCGCGTTGCCGAGGACGACGGAGTCCGGTGGCACCTGGCACGGGTTGCCTTTTGCGCCGCAACCCATCGGATAGTTGGCATAGGAGATGCTGTTGTCCGTCGCGGCGCGCGCGAAGCTGCCCGGTGTGTTGGCGATATAGCCGCCGCGCCTCTCGTTGTAGATGACACCGCGCACCGCCAGGGTATCGGCGATGAGGGGAAGGTTGAGGACCGCGTCGAGCGCGCCGCTCGGGTCTCCATGTGCCGTCGTCGCGTAGCCGGCGTGCACCTCCGCCTCCGTGACGTCGAGCTTCGGCTTGTTCGTGATATAGCGCAGCACTCCTGCTTGCGCGCCCGCGCCGAACAACGTTCCCTGCGGACCCTCCAAGACTTCGATCCGATCCAGGTCGGCGGCGTACACATCGAGATTGCGGCCGGGGAGCTGGGCGGATTGCTCATCGAGGTAGATCGCGACGTTCGGGAAACTGCCGCTGAAGCCCGCTCCCTGATTCGGGGTTTCGCCGGTCGCGAGGCCGCGTATATAGATGTTGTTCTGAGCAGGGCCCACCCCGTGGGCGGTCACCCCGGGCAGGTGGCTCACGTAGTCGTCGAACGTCGTCGCATTCAGACTGTGCAATGTGGCGCTCGTCAGCACCTGGATCGTGATCGGCACGTCCTGGAGGGACTCTTCGCGACGGTTCGCCGTGACCATCACGGTGGGCAACGGCTCACCCGATCTCGGCGCAACGGGCTCGGGAGTGGTCAATTCGAGTATGCGAACGGTGTGCTCCGTGAGGCGCTCGAACCGAAGGCCTGTTCCTTTCAGCAACCGGGTGAGCGCCTCTTGCGGGAGAAGGCCGGCCGGCACCGCATTCGAGGTCTGGTTGCGCACGACGCCCGACACATAAACGAGCTGAAGTCCCGTCTGATCCGCGTATATCTCGAGTGCGCGGGCGAGTGGTTGGGCGGGGATGTCGGCGGCGAGCTGCGTCGATTCGGCAGCCCACGCCGGCGCGCTCGCGGCCCCTGCGGGCATCGCCGGCGCAGCGAGCGTGAGGGTCCGGAGAACTACGGCGACAGCAGTTGCGACATCCAGCGTTGGGTGACGCGAGCGAATCCGCATGCGCTACCTGACAGGTCGTTTCTCTAACAGGTAGTGTAAAGGGCAAAGCCGGCCTAGTCCCGCCTCACGCGTATGCGCGTCGCAGTGACCTCCACGTGCACGCCCTCGAGGCTGCGCAAGAACGCGACGAAACCGTCGATGTCGTCTGTGGCGAACACGCCGCTGATTTCCATGTCTCGCAGGGTCGGCGTCTCAATCTCGATGGGCTTTGACGAGTAGCGATTGAACTCCGTCGCAACGCGCGCGAGCGGCTCATGATCGAAGGAGATCTGCCGGCGCAGCCATGATGACGTGCGGTGCGCATCGACCGCAATCGGCGCGGCAGGCCATACCCCTTGCGCGACCCTGATCTGCTGGTCGGCAGCCAACTCGACGAATCGCGCCAGAGGCTCATGGCCAGCGTCCGCATCCGCGTGCAGCATCGAGGACGGGCCCACTGCGACACGGCCTTCAATCACGGTGATCACGCTCGAGCCGTGCTCCAGCCGCACATCGAACTGCGTTCCGATGTCGACCATCTCCGCCGGTCCGGCCAGCACCCGGAACGGGCGCCCGGCATCGGGGATGACTTCGAAATCGGCCTCGCCGGCCGTGAGCAGGGCGAGGCGTTCGGAATTGCTGAAACTGATGGTGAGCGCACTATCCGTGTTGAGATGCAGGACAGAGTTATCCGGGAGGCGGCGTGTTTGCTGCTCCCCATGCCGTGTCTCGAAGTGCAGTGTTGCGACCGTGCCGGGAGCAGGAAGGCGAGGTGCGGGCCGGAGATTCCACCATGCGACCAGAATGAGGCTGAGCATCGCGGCGGCGGCGAATATCACGGCGGCCGGATATCGCCGGGGTGGGTGCGCCCCGCGGCTGCTCGGAAGGTGGGGCCAAAGTCTGAGGACCGGCTCCTCCGGCGCGGCACGGGCGCGCGCAACCAGCAAATCGATCGAGGGCGCGGACCCGGCACACGCGTCGCGAAGATCGTTGGCCATGCCGGCAAGCCCGAGGTACTCCCCGACGTGCAGGGGGGATGCCTTGAGCCATGCCACAAAGTCGTCTTGTTCTCCTGCAGACAGCCCGGCGCGGTTGGCCACGAACCAGCCGACCGCCTGCTCGGCGATGAGGTCGCGTTCACGCTCGTCGTTCGGATTCATCGCGCTCATCCCAACCGCGCCATGCGGCGCCGACAGTGCATCAGAGCCTGGCTCAGATACTTCTTGACCATGTTCGTCGACACTCCGAGTCGTCCGGCAATTTCCTCGTAGCTCAACCCGTGCCAGTACTGCAGCACGACTGCTGCACGGCATTTCGGGGACAGCTGGTTCAGCACTTCGCTCAACCGCTCGACGCGCCGCTGTCGATCGAGCTGGCTGCCGAACGCGGGTAACTCTGCCAACTGCTCCTGGACCACCGGATCGTCGATATCGAGACTGCTGGATTCGCGCGGCCCTCGATGGCTGTGTTCCTTCGCAAGATTGCTCGCGATGGCGTACAGATAGGCCTCGGGATTACGGACCGTCGTCATATCCGGAACCCGCAACATGCGCAGGTACACCTCCTGTGCAAGCTCCGCGGCCTCCGAATGCCGGCGCACGCGCCGATAGAGGAATGCCTGAAGGGCGCCGCCGTGCTGCGCAAACAGCCGTTCGACGAGTGATTTTTTCGTTTCGGCCATGGGCACCCGAGCGCTCGAATCGACGTTTCGAACCCGCCGCAATGTGTAGGAGTGACCCGGTGTGGGTCTCGGGTACCAAAAAGTGAACATCGTGGTACCCGAACCCGGCGACCGCCACTCCTACTCTACCGCGGGTGCTCGAAACAGCCTGCCTCGCTCCATCGGCACCCTCGACAGAAGGGCCTGGGAGCCTGTCTGAGTCGTGTTTGTGGCTCACATACACGACTCAGACAGGCTCCTGCCCCCGGCTACCGATCAATAACACTAAGGAGAAGGTCAATGAAGGATGTGTATCGAAATCCAATCGTCGATATGAGCAGTCCCGCTCGGGTGAAAACCAGGCGGAACGCCCTGCAACGCACCTTGGTGCGGGCCACGGTCGTCGCCGCATTGGGCTTGGCTGGATTCTCGGCACACGCGGGCTGCGTGGATCCGAGAAGCACGAGCCAGCTGACGACCCAATCCAATTTTGAGGCGGAGTCCATGCCCAGCCGTGCCGGACACGAGGCCGGCGAAAACATCGTGGGAACCTGGTTCGTGCGCTATACCACCGAGGGAGGCTCGCCCGGGGAGGCCTTCATTCAGTGGCACAGAGACGGCACCGAATGGGAGAACATCAATTACCCCGTACTGGGCGGGAATATCTGCATGGGATCGTGGAAGCAAGTCGATCGCTCGCATGTCTTTCGCAACCACTATGGTTGGCTGTACAACAACGGAGTGATCGCGGGATATTTCAACGAGACGGAGACCGATGAAGTGGCGTGGGATGGGAACTCGTACAGCGGACTCAATACCACCACACTCAACTTTTACCCGGTTCCACCCGCCACGACCCCGACGGTGATCGTATTGATAGGGACCGCAACGGCGAAGCGGATCGCGCCCTAGCCGGGGCTCGGGTAGGGCCCGGGTGGCGCCGGGGTCGACCCGGTCGGTCCCGGGCGATCACGGTCGCCACTGCCTGTTCAGCCAGGATCCCTCCGGACTCGATATCGAGTCCGGAGGGACTTTTCCATCTTCAACAGGGCTAAGCGCGCGCGCGCTCGCGGCCCGCCCACCATGGCTGGGCTTCCTCGAGCTGTCCCGCGAGCCGCAGCAGCAGTCCCTCCTCCCCATGGCGCCCGCTGAACATGATCCCGATCGGGAGTCCCTGTGAGCTCTCGCCGAGCGGCACGCTCATCGAGGGCTGGCCGGTCTCATTCGCGAGCGCCGTGAAGGGGCTGAAGCCCGCCATCTCGCGTCGAAAGGCGGAAAGATCGAGGGGCGACAGCGACAGCAGCCCGAGCGCGATCGGGGGCTTGGCGAGGGTGGGTGACAGGAGCACGTCGAACTGTCGCTGCAGCTGCGCCACCGCGATCGCGGCCCGCTGGAACGCATCGTTCGCATCCGCGAGCGCGAGCGCCGGCAGCTTCGCGCCGGCCTCGGCGTGTGCCCACGTGATCATCTCGACCTCCTCGGCGGATACCGGGCGCCCGCGAGCGGCACCCCGATCACGCAGCAGCTGAGCGACGCTGGTCTGGATCACCGCGAGCAGGCCCTGGTTGAGCGCTCCGCCCTCGAGGTCGAGCGACACCTCCTCGACCCGGTGTCCGAGGGATTCACACAGGCGTGCCGCGGCGTGCGCCGCCGCGCCGCACTCGGGGTCTACCACCGCACCGTTCGGTGCCGGGAGCACGCAGCCGATGCGCAGCGGCGGGGTGGGCTCCTCGAGCTCGGCGAGGAAGCTGCCGCGTCCCGGGGGCGGCGCGCCATAGCGCGATCCGGACTCGGGACCGGCCGTCGCGTCGAGCAGCGCGGCGCTGTCGCGAACGCTGCGGGTGACGGCATGCGCGGTCGCGAGACCGAGCCATCGCTCGGTCGCGCCCGGTCCCATCGGCATGCGACCGCGCGAAGGCTTCAGTCCGAACAGCCCCGTGCACGCGGCCGGCACGCGGATTGATCCGCCGCCGTCCGAGGCGTGCGCCATGGGCACGATGCCGCTCGCGACCGCGGCCGCCGAGCCACCCGAGGAGCCGCCGGCTGTGCGCTCGAGGTCGAAAGGGTTGCGCGTGAGGCCGAACGCCTTCGATTCGGTGGTGTAGGTGAGTCCGAGCTCCGGGCTCGTCGTCTTGCCGAAGATGACGAGCCCGGCCCGTTTGTAGCGTGCCACCAGCTCGCTGTCCTCGGCGGCGACCGGGCCGTCGAGAAACGCGCGGCTCCCCGAGCTCGTGACCGTGCCTCTGAGCTCGACGCCGAGATCCTTGAGGAGGAACGGCACGCCGCGAAAAGGCCCCGCCGCAAGGCCGGCAGCGATTTGCGCCCGCGCCAGCTCTTCGTGTCGATGTGCGATGCAGTTGATGCGCGGATTGACCTCATCGAGGTTGCCGAGCGCCCAGGCGAGGAGCTCTTCGGGCGAGACCTCCCCACGGCGCACGAGCCCGGCGAGTCCGAGGCCGTCGTAGCCCGAGTAGGCGGTCGGCTGGGCGAAGGCGCTCTGCGGCATGGGCTGCGCGTCAGCTCATCCCGGCCATCAGCTCGGGCATGCGCGCCTTCGAGCCGAGCTTGTGCCCGAGCTTCTTGAGCTCGCCGAGCGCCGCATCGAGCTCGGACTGGGTCGGCTGCAGAGGCTTCAACGTCGCACCGAGTGCAGGATACACCTCGCGGCGCAGGTAACGCGCGTTGCCCGTCGCGAGCGCGGCGATGAGCGCGGCGGCGCCCGCGAGGAATACCGCCAGAATCACGAACGCCACATCGTCCGGCGCCAGCCGCCGGCCCGCCACGATGGCGAGAATGACGGCCAGCACCGCGCCCAGCAGCGTGAGTGCGGATTCGCGGTCGAAATGAGTCGCGCTGTAACGCTTCTCCACCTTGGGCGAGATCAGCATGAACGACTCGAGGATGAGCGCGCGGCGCTCGGCGCCGGAGAGCGAGGCGGGCGATTGGCGCAGGCGCTGCTCGAGCTCGAGCCGCGGAGCGTAGGCCTGCTCGAGCGTCGGGAAGGTCTGCGTGATGAGCTCGCGGATCGGCGCCGGATGCGGAGCGATCGCGACGTAGCGCGCCGGCTGCGCCGTGAGGACGATGCCGCAGTGCTGGCAACGGCGCTCATGCCCGACCAGCTGACCCCGGCCGAGCGGTAGGTAATAGATATGCTGGACCTTGTTGACCTGTCGCAGCTCGAATGCCTCGGGCGCGCGGCACTTCGGGCAGAAATCGGCCACCCAGCCGCGCGCCTTGCGGATGAGCTTGGTACCCCAGACGAAGAACATGCTGACCTCCTTGGTCGGTGGGTGTCGTGTGCTCAGCGCTTCTCGAGCGCGTCGTGCCGCGTGAGAACCTGCGGATAACCCGGGCGAAAGTGCTCCGCGAGCTTCTCCGCGATGTAGACCGAGCGATGCTGGCCGCCGGTGCAGCCGATCGCGATGGTGAGATAGCTGCGGTTCGCCTGCGCGAATTCCGCGATGCGCTGCGTCAGGAACTCGGTGAGTGCGCTGATCATCGTGCCGACGCTCGGCTGTGCGCCCAAGAACTCGACCACCGCGGGATCGGTGCCGCTCAGATGGCGCAGCTCCTGCTCCCAGTATGGATTGGGCAGACTGCGCACGTCGAACACGAAGTCGGCATCGCCCGGGATGCCGTGCTTGTAGCCGAAGGATTCGAACATCAGCGCGAGCCGGCCTTCGCGCCGCCGGTCGATGCGCGCGCGCAGCCGCTCGCGCAAGCTGTGCACGCCCATGCTCGAGGTGTCGATGACGAGATCCGCCGCGCTCGTGATGGGCTCGAGGAGCTCGCGTTCGGTCGCGATGGCCTCGCGCAAGCTGACCCCGGCCGACACGAGCGGGTGCTTGCGGCGGGTCTCGGCGTAGCGCTTGAGCAGCACCTCGTCGCTCGCCAGCAGGAACAGCAGCTCGCAGCGGATGCCGCTGCGGCGCAACTCCGCCGCAAGCGCCGGTACCGTCTCGATCTCATCCGGGGGGTTGCGTGCATCGAGGCCCACCGCGGTGCGCGGGTAGGCCTCGCCGCCGCGCACGGTATAGGCGATGAACGGCTTCAGGAGCGCGGCCGGGATGTTGTCCACGCAATAGAAGTCGATGTCCTCGAGCAGGTGCAGCGCCACGCTCTTGCCCGAGCCGGAGAGGCCGCTGACGATGATGAGTCGCATCTCTCCGTGTTCCGCGCGCTCCGGTCCCGCGCTACGGCGAGGATCGGGCTTTGAGCACCTCGCCGGCGTGATGATCGTTCACCTTTTCCTTGTGCTTCTTGACGCAGCGGTCGAGCTTGTCGGTGAGCGCGTCGATGGCGGCATACATGTCGCCATCGGTGGCGTCGGCGTAGATCTTGTTACCTCGCAGCATGAGCGTCGCTTCGGCCTTGTGGCGCAGCTTCTCGACGGTGAGAACGCAGTGCACGTCGATCAGTTGCTCGAAATGTCGGGAGATCCGCTCGAACTTCTTCAGGACGTAACCGCGAAGGGCGGGCGTGACTTCCACATGATGGCCGCTGAGATCGAGCTGCATGAGGTTCCTCCTTCTACTGAACGCCTTTTACGAAGCGCGGGCCGCAGCTCGCTTCCGCTCGTTGGACGGAGCGATCTGCATGCCCTCGCGATACTTGGCCACCGTGCGCCGTGCGACCGGTATGCCTTCCTGCGACAGGATCTCCGCGAGCTTGCTGTCGCTCCACGGAAATTCCGGGTTCTCCTGCGAGATGAGCTTGCGAATCTTGGCGCGGATGGCGGTCGAGGACATCTCGGTGCCGTCCGCGGCGGCGACGTGGCTCGAGAAGAAGTAGCGGAATTCGAACACGCCGCGCGGCGTGTGCATGTACTTGGCCGTGGTGACGCGCGAGATCGTCGACTCGTGCATCTCGACCGCCTCGGCCACGTCCTTGAGGATCAACGGCACCATCGCCTCCTCGCCATACTCGAAGAACCCGGTCTGCCGCTGCACGATGCAGCGCGCGACCTTGATCAAGGTCTCGTTGCGGATCTCGAGGCTGCGCATCAGCCAGCGCGCCTCCTGCAACTGCGTGCGCAGCATCGCGTGGTCGGGCGCCCGTGAGATCAGACTCGCATAACTCTGATTCACGCGCACGCGCGGCACCGTCGCCTGGTTGATCTCGACCACCCAGCCGTGCTCGGTGCGCCGCACGAACACGTCCGGCACGATGTACTCGGCCTGCGTCGGATTCACCGCCGCGCCGGGCCGCGGATGACAGGAGCGGACCAGCGCGAGCGCCATTTCCAGGTCATTCTCGTTGCAGCGCAGCTGGCGGCGCAGCAGCGCCAATTGCTGGCTCGCGACGAGATCGAGGTGCTCGAGCGCGACGCGAATCGCAATGTCGCGGGCCGGCGTATCGGGATGCAGTTGCCGCAGCTGCAGGGCGATGCATTCCCCGAGGGTGCGGGCGCCGACGCCGGCGGGCTCGAGCGATTGCACCGCGGCGAGCGCCCGCTCGATGTCGGCGAGTGTCGCCTCGATCTCGGGCTTCAGGCTTGCGCGGATCTCCTCGAGATCGTCGAGCAGGTAGCCATCATCGGTGATCGCATCGGCAATGACGCGGGCGATGGCGAGATCGGTGGGAGAGAAGCGCGCGAGCTCGAGCTGCTCGACCAGCTGCTCCTGCAGGGTCTGTCCGTGCTGGTCGGAGAAATCGCTGCTGCGGTCATCGTCCCCCGACCAGGGCGTATCGGAAGGCCCGCTGGCCTGCTCGCCCCAGGCCTCGTCGGCGATCTCGACATCGGGCTCCGGGCGCTCCTCGCGCGCCTCGGCACTGGCCGCATGCGCATCGAGCTCGGTGAATTTCTCCTCGCTGGTGGCTTCGCCGCGCGCCGCCTCGGGTGCGATGGCCTCGAGCTCGTCCTCGGCCTCGAGCATCACATTGCTCTCGAGCGCCTCGCGCACGTGCGCCTGCAGATCGAGCGAGGGCAGTTGCAGCAGGCGAATCGCCTGTTGCAGCTGCGGTGTCATGGTCAGCTGCTGACCGATCCGAAGCTGCAGGCTTGGCTTCAACATGGGTTCATCATCAGTCCAAGTCTACAGTCGGAAGTCCTGGCCCAAGTACACCTCACGGACCTGCGGGTTGGCAAGAATCTGATCCGCAGATCCCGAGGCGAGTACGGTGCCCTGGCTGACGATGTAGGCGCGCTCGCAAATGCCCAAGGTTTCACGCACATTATGGTCGGTGATCAGCACACCGATACCCTTTCCGGATAAGTGCTTGATTATTCGTTGGATATCGGCGACCGACAACGGGTCGACGCCGGCGAACGGCTCATCGAGAAGAATGAACTGCGGGTCCGCGGCCAGTGTGCGGGCAATTTCCACGCGGCGCCGCTCGCCGCCGGAGAGACTCATGCCGAGACTGTCGCGCACGTGACCGATGTGCATTTCGGCCAGCAGCTCCTTGAGTCGGGCGTTGCGTTGTGCCTCATCGAGTCCCGGCCGCGTCTCGAGGATCGCCATGATGTTCTTCGCGACCGAGAGGCGGCGGAACACCGAGGGCTCCTGCGGCAGGTAGCCAAGGCCGAGCTGCGCGCGCCGGTGCATCGGCAGGCGGCCGATGTCGCGATTATCGAGAAAGATCTCGCCGTGCTCGAGGCGCACCAGCCCGACGATCATGTAGAAAGCGGTGGTCTTGCCGGCGCCATTCGGGCCCAAGAGCCCCACCACCTCGCCGCTTTCCACCTCGATCGAGAGGTCGCGGAGCACCTGCCGGGAGCGGTAGCTTTTGGCGAGGTTGAGCGCTCGCAGCACGCTCATGGTTTGGCGGGCGGCGGCGTGATGACGATGTGCACGCGTTTCGAGCCCTGCTCGGCGGCGTCGGCGATGATGCTCTGCGCCAGCACGTTGTACTTGAGGGACTCGCCGCGGATCTCATTCTGTCCATCGCTGATCCAGGCGTTCTCGATCAGGCGCACCACGCCGCGCGTCGCGTCGTAATCGATGGTGTCCGCGCGGCCCTTGGCGAGCTTGCCGGTCTTCTCGATGCGCTGCTCGAACTCGGCCGGCCGCCCGTGGGCGATGGCGATGCTCAGGAGCTTCTTGCGAAAATTGATCTCGGCGTTGTCGGCGAGCAGCTCGCCCTGGTCCATCGTGATACGCACGTTGCCGCGAAACAGCCACACGCTGTTGTCGAAATTCAGACCCGAGGCCTGTCCCGTGGCCTGGCCCTGATCGGCCGTGATCGAGGTGGTGCCCTGCGCAATGCGCACTTTGCGGAAGGTGACGTTGTTGCTCTTGAGGTCGAGCTCGGAGGATTGCGCATCGAGGGAGATCGTCTCGTGGGGGTTCGCGGGCGTGGCGCCGCGGCCCACGCCCGCGAGCAGGGCGAGAGCGAGCATGCCGAGACCGAGCACCTTAGGGTTGAAAGCGGCCATTGACCTTCTGATCCAGATGCAGGGTGCGATCATTCAAATTGGCGACCATTCCACGCGCCGTCAAGGTATGGGCGCCAAAATCGACACGCACGTCGCTCTGGGTGCTCGCGAGGCCCTGCGGCACGTCGTAGCGCAGCGTATCGGTGCGGATCACCGCAGTGCCTTGATGCCCCTCGCTCTGACCTTCGATGCGCACATTCCCCGCCACGTTCACCACATTGCCCCCGGGCTCGACATGCGCCGTGTCGCCGAACAGCACCCAGGACTGGCCGTTCGACGACTGGTAGTCGATGCGCACATGATAAAGCGCGACCTCCGGCCCATGGTCGATCTGATCGATACGCTCCGCCCGGATGCGCAGGCTCGGCGCGCCGGCGAGATCGTAATCGGTCAGTATGGCGTCCTTGAGATAATAACCCGGCAGGGCGGCCTGCATTTCGGGCGATGCGGTGTTGCGCCGGTGCGGGCTGCTGAGGAACCAGGTGCTGATGGCGAGGGCGGCCACGGCGATGATCGTGAACAGGCGGATCAGCATCAGCGTGCCGCGCCGGCAGCACGCGCGCGCAGCAGCGTGTCGGCCAGCTCGCGCACCGCGCCGCGACCGCCGGGCGCCCGGCTCACCCAGTGCGCGGCCTCGAGCACCAGCGGGTGCGCATCGGCCACGGCGGCGGCGAGGCCGACGCTCGCCATGAGCGGCAGATCCCCCGTGTCGTCCACCAGGCACGCGCAGTGCAGCGGATCGACGGCGAGCTTGCGGGTGAGATCCTCGAGTGCCTGCACCTTGTCGCGACAGCCCTGCACCAGGTGCCGCACACCGAGCTCGCGCATGCGGCGCGTGACCGCGCCCGAGCGCCGCCCGCTCACGACTGCGAGCTTGACGCCGCTCGCGGCCAGGAGCTTCAAGCCGTGACCGTCGCGCACGTGAAAGCTCTTGAGCTCCTCGCCGCGCGCCGAGAAGTACAGCAGCCCGTCGGTCAACACCCCGTCGACGTCGAGCAGCAGCAACTCAATGCGCGCGAACGGCGTTGCCCGGCGCGCCTTCAAACCACACCGGCGCGCAGCAGATCATGCACATTCAATGCGCCCACCAGGCGCTCATCCGCATCGACGACCAGGAGCGCGGTGATGCGATGCTTCTCCATGAGCAACACCGCCTCGGCGGCGAGCGTCCCGGGCCGCACCGTCTTGGCCTGGCGTGTCATCACCTCGCTCATGCGCGTGCGATGCAGATCCGCGGCGCGATCGAGCGCCCGGCGCAGATCCCCGTCGGTGAACACGCCGATCACACGGTCCTCGCCCTCGACGATCGCGGTCATGCCGAGTCCCTTGCGCGTCACTTCCAGCAACCCCTCGGCGAGCGCGGTGTCGGCAGCGACGCGCGGCACGTCGCTCCCCGTGCGCATGACATCCCCCACCCGCAGCAGCAGCCGGCGACCCAGCGTTCCGGCCGGGTGCGAGCGCGCGAAGTCCTCCTCGGTGAAGCCGCGCGCCTTGAGC
>Ga0181537_10004029_pt1 | contig 12314 bp, 12 predicted proteins | sample PEATcosm2014_Bin_39_FD_119765 | JGI IMG/M metagenome (GOLD analysis project Ga0181537, IMG submission 119765) | Peatland microbial communities from MTU Mesocosm Facility, Houghton, MI, USA - PEATcosm2014_Bin23_10_metaG | ecosystem: Environmental > Terrestrial > Soil > Wetlands > Peat | place...
GCACAACAACCCGCCTCCCTGGCCCATCTGCTTCGGTTTGGAAACGGAATTGGGCATCACGGTGATGGAGGACCCCGAGGCGGACGTCGTCGAAGAATCGATTGCGCTCGTTCGCTCCGCGGCCCAGCACGGCGTGGCCAATCTCTGGGATTACGCGACCGAGGACCCGCATCGCGACGCGCGCGGTTTTCGCGTCCAGGAATTGATGCAGGACACCGACGAGGCCAACTATTATTCCCAGGACGCCTCGCGCGAATTGACCTTCCAGGAAATCAAAAGCGATCTCGTCCTGCGCAACGGCGCGCGGTTCTATAACGACCACGCCCACCCCGAATATTCGACGCCCGAATGCGCCACGCTGGTCGATCTCATCGCGCAGGACAAGGCGGGCGAACGGCTCCTCGAGGAATGCGCGCGGCAGGTGACGCGCCGGGGCAGCCGCACGGTGAAGCTCTACAAAAACAACACCGACTTTCGCGGCCATTCCTACGGCTGCCACGACAATTATCTCATCCCACGCATCATCCCGTGGGAACGGCTCGTCCAGGCCATGACGCCTTTTCTCGTCACGCGCCAGCTCTACTGCGGAGCGGGCAAGGTCGGCTGGGAATGCGAAAACACCGGCGGCACGGGCGGCTTCCAGATTTCCCAGCGCGCCGATTTCTTTTCCGAGCTGGTCAGCATCGACACGATGAACCGCCGCCCGCTGATCAACACGCGCGACGAGCCGCACGCCGATCCGACCCGCTTCCGCCGCTTTCACGTCATCATCGGCGACTCCAATCTTTCCCAGTTCGCAACGTGGCTTAAAATCGGCACGACCGCGCTCATGCTCGAATCGCTCGAACACGAAGGCGCGCCCGACTGGTGGTCGCTGGCCGATCCCCTCGAAACGCATCGCTCGATTTCCCGCGACGAATCGTTCCAGTGGATCATCCCGCTGGCCAACGGCAAAACCATCCGCGCCGTCGATCTCCAGTACGAATTCATCCGCTGGGTCGAAAAGCGGGTCGACCTGGAACACGAGGAAAAGCGCGCGGTGCTCGCCGATTGGAAGGCGACCGTGGAAAAGCTGGAAAGCGATCCGCTCTCGCTCCACGACCGGCTCGACTGGGCGGCCAAGCGCCAGTTGCTCGACGCGTTCCGCGAGCAGGAAGGCCTCGAATGGAGCAGCCCGTGGCTGCAAAGCCTCGACCTCGAATATCATTTGCTCAAGCACGACGAGGGCCTTTTCTTTGCCCTGGAAAATTCGGGCCAGATGCGGCGCCTCATCGGCGAGGCGGAAATCATCCACGCTGTCCAGCATCCGCCCGCCTCCTCGCGCGCCTACCTGCGCGGACGCAGCGTGCTCAAGTTCGCCCGCGAAATGAAAACCGCCCAGTGGGACAACCTCGTTTTCAAAGTCGGCGACCAGATGTACCGCCTCGACATGAGCCAGGCCTTCCCCGGCCTGCGCCTCGAGGAGATGATTACCGCCATGGACAAATCGAAAACCATCCACGACCTCATCCGCGAATTGAACTTGAAACCGGTGTGAGAGGGAGGAAGGCATGACCAAATTACCAAATTTCACCAAATTAACGAAATTTCTCGTGGAACGGGTTCCTCGTTCCCAAACTCCATTTGGGAACGCGATTGTCTGCGCAATTCCATTGCTCAACCGCACTTTTGCGCCAACCCTGGGCTATATGCTTGCAACCCTTTCAGGGTTGACGAAGAGTTGAACTGAACTAAACCGGAACTAGATTTATCTTATGCCCGATCAAAATCAAAAAACTCGCCCCACCGGCGGAGGCCCCGACGCTCCCGCTCCCGGCGGCGGACCCTCCGCACCCAAAGTCGACCGCCCCAACGTCGATGACCTGCTTAAGCGCATGCGCAAGGTCGATCCCGACCAGGCCAAACGCTACCGCCAACGCACCGGCCAATGAGCTCGTTGGGATCTCGCCCCGGCGGGGCCGAAGGCACCAGTGTCGTCGGAACCGGGGACTTCTCCGAGTTGCTGCGGATGACGGGAAACGGTCCCGTTACGGCCGAAGCTTTTCGTGCTTCCTCCGGCCACGCTCTCACGAGCGCATCTGAACCACAGACGCAGGCCACCACCGTCCTCTCCTTTCAATATAAGGACGGCGTGCTCATCGCGGGCGACCGCCGCGCCACGGCGGGCAACGTCATCATGTATGACCGCGCCGACAAGGTGATCGAGCTCGATCACGACACGATCATCGCCATCGCGGGTTCGCCCGCCGTCGCGTTCGAGATGGCGCGCACACTGCAAACTTCCTTCCAATATTATCGCCGCAGCCAGCTCCAGGCGCTCAGCCTCAGCGCCAAAGTCCGCGCCCTCGGCAAGCTGATCAAGGACAACTTGCCCATGACCATTCAGGGCATCGGCGCGGTCGTCCCCATTCTCGCCGCGCGCGACCCACATCATCAGCCCGAACCGAGCCTCTATTTCTACGACGCCCTCGGCGCGCAATTCCAGGCGGTCGATTTCGCCGTCTCCGGTTCCGGCTCGCCCGCCGCCCGCAGCGTCCTGCAATGGATCAATCGCTGGAGCGGCCAGCCCACGTCCCAGCGCGACGAAAAGGCCGCGGTGCAACTCGCGCTCCAATTGCTCGATGTCGCCGCCGAATCGGACAGCGCGACCGGCGGGGTCGACCGCCGCTCCCACGTTTTTCCGCAGGTGAAAGTGCTCACCCGTGACGGCCTGCGTTCCGTCTCCGTGGAAACCCTCCGCGAATGCTTTACCGCTCTCGAAGCCGCTCAAAAATAAACCTCAATCCCAACAAGCACATTATGAAAACACTCGGCACTATCTCAGGAACCACCACCGGTGGACGTGACGGTCACGGCGAAACATCCGACGGCCTGATCAAGGCTGATTTTAAATCCAAAGGCGGCGGCCCCACGCCTGAGCACTTCTTCGCGCTCGGCTACTCCGCCTGCTTTGGCAGCGCCCTCGCCGGCGTTTCACGTCTCAAGCAGATGCAGCTTCCGCCCGATTTCAGCGTCACCGTCAAGGTTGACCTAAATGTGGGCGATAATCACGATTACTCCCTAGCTGCCGAGTTGCAGGTCAAGCTGCCTGGCATCGAGAAAAGCGTCGCCGAAGAATTAGTCAAGGCGGCTGACCAAATGTGCCCTTACTCGAAAGCCATCCGCGGCAATGTGCCCGTAAAGTTGACCGTGCTCTAGCCCATGACCGAAGAACCCTACCGCTGGTTGGAGGCGATCACCAATCGCCGCGAATACATCGAGGACCAACTCTCGCCCGGGCTACCCGTGGTCGCGCTGAGCGCCGGTCCCGGCATCCTGCTGCTGACGATCCGGACCTCCACGCCGAAGCTCTTCGAGATCTACGATCACCTCGCGCTCGGCACTGTCGGTCATCCCGCCGACATCGAAAAAGTACGACAGACGGCCATCGACGCGGCGCATCTGGAAGGCTTCGCGCGCTCCCCCAACGACGTTACCGCGCGGCGGCTTGTCAGCTACAATCTCGCGCCCGCGCTCAAGGCCGCCTTCGAGCAAATCTTCGCCGCGCCGCTGCTTTTCCGCGGCATCCTCGCCGAACTCGGCCCCACGCCGGCTGATGACGTGCTCTGGCGCTTCGACTACGACGGCTCGTTCGTGGCCCAGCGCGGGTCCGAGTCGGCGCATGGCACGGTCATCAGCGGCCCGCGCCAGGTCACCAAAGATTGGATCGCGCAAAGTCCGAAGCCCACGCTGGAGCGCGACTCGCTGAAATCCGCCGCGCGCTCCGCCCTGCGCCTCCTCGTCTGGGCAAAACTGGCCGGCATGAAGGACCAGGGCATCGAATTCGCCGCCGTTCCCACCGAAGTTGCCCCGCTCAAGGAAAAGCTCGGCGCGGAAGAACTTGAATTTGCGCTTCTCGACCGCTCCCTGCTCGGCAAACCCATTGCCTACCGCGTGCCTACGGCGGACGAGTTGGGGATATAAATACAATTAGCCACCAAAGAGCACAAAGATCGCAAAGACAACTCTGCCTGCTTCTTTGTTTTCTCTGTGTTCTTTTGTGGCCAATGAATTTTACTGCCGTGCGCAGCACCAAAAAAGTTTTCCAATCGTGGCGGAGGCGATAAGGTGAGACATGATTCGAGCCCAAGTCATCGTTCGCCCACGCAAAAGCATCTTCGACCCCCAGGGAGACGCGGTTTGCCGCGCCATCCAGCACCTCGGCGTCTCCGCTGTTAAACAAGCCCACGTCGGCAAATGCATCGAGCTGGAACTGGAAGGCGACGACGTCGCTGCCGCGCGCGCGCAGCTTGAGACGATCTGCAAAGACCTCCTCTCCAATCCGGTCATCGAGGATTACGTTTTGACCCTCCAACCCGCGGACAAGAAATAGCCATGCGCTGGGCTGTCATCCAATTTCCCGGTTCCAATTGCGACCAGGACGTTTTTCACGTTTTGAAAAATGTGCTGGCGCAGGAGGTCGATTATATCTGGCACAAGGACTCGTCGCTCAACGGCGCCGATGCCGTCGTTGTGCCCGGCGGCTTTTCCTACGGCGATTACCTTCGCTGCGGCGCGATTGCGCGCTTCTCTCCCGTCATGTCTGCGGTCAAGGAAGCGGCCGCGCAGGGCAAAACGGTTCTCGGCATCTGCAACGGCTTTCAGATTCTCTGCGAAGCGGGACTGCTGCCGGGCGTGCTCGTGCGCAATACGAGTCTCCACTTTCGCTGCGAGACGATTCCGGTGAGGGTTGAGCATCCGGGCAGCCGGTTCACACGCGAATATCTCACCGGCCAGGTCTTGCGCCTGCCCATCGCCCACGGCGAAGGCCACTACGTAGCCGACGACGCGACGCTCGATTCGCTCTTCCAGCACAAGCAGGTGCTTTTCACCTACAGCGACCTCCAGGGCCGGACGACACCCGAGGCGAATCCCAACGGCTCGCAGCGCCACATCGCAGGCATCACCAATCGCGCCGGCAATGTCCTCGGCCTCATGCCCCACCCCGAGCGCGCGTCGGAAAAAATCCTCGGCAGCGACGATGGCCTCGGCCTTTTTGCGTCGATCTTACTAAGTATAAAGGGATAAGACGTTCAAGGTCGCAAATTGCGACCTTAAAGAAGTTATGACCGGCTCTTCTCTATCCACACAAGACATTCTTCCGCTGATTTATACCATCAGAGGGCAACGGGTCATTTTGGCTTCCGATTTAGCGAGGCTTTATTCGGTGTCCACCAAACGGCTGAATGAAGCAGTAAAGCGCAATAAGATGCGCTTCCCGAGCGACTTCATGTTCCAACTAACTGCGGATGAGGTGGATGCGCTGAAAGCTTTAACATCGCAAATTGCGATGTTAAAGAGGGGACAGCATATGAAGCATCGCCCATTCGCCTTCACCGAGCATGGCGCCATCATGGCGGCCAACGTCCTGAACAGCCCTCAAGCCGTGGCCATGGGCGTCTTCATCGTGCGAGCCTTCGTCCAACAACGCGAAGTCATCGCTGCCAACGATGCCATCCTGAAACGCCTGGCCGAAATCGACAAAACCCTGCTCCTACACGACAAGGCCCTGCGCGATATTTATCAGAAACTTCTCCCTCTCCTTCAGCCGCCGCCCGATCCGCCCAAACCGAAGATCGGCTTTCGTGAACCCAAGGTCAGATATGGGTTAACCAAAAGTTTACGAACGATCACGTATTCCACAGTTAAAAAGATTCCGTTAATTCCGTAATTCCGTCTAAATTTTCCCTACTGCCGTGCGCAGCACCATGCCCGATCCCGCCGTCACCCCCGAACTCGTCGCCAAACACGGCATCACGCCCGAGGAATTTTCGCGCATCAAGGACATCCTCAAGCGCGAGCCGAACTTCACGGAACTGGGCATCTTTTCCGTCATGTGGAGCGAACACTGCTCTTACAAAAACTCGCGACTTGAATTGAGGAAATTCCCGACCACCGGACCGCGCGTGCTGGTCAAAGCGGGCGAGGAAAACGCCGGCGTCATCGACATCGGCGACGGTTGGGGCGTCGCGTTCAAGATGGAATCGCATAATCACCCGAGCGCGGTCGAGCCGTTCCAGGGCGCGGCCACCGGCGTTGGTGGCATTTTGCGCGACATCTTCACCATGGGCGCACGGCCCGTGTTCCTCATGAACTCGCTCCGCTTCGGCGACATCCGCCCGGGCAAGCCAAACGCCGCGACCAATCGCCGCCTGCTCTCGGGAGTCGTCGCGGGCATCGCGCATTACGGCAACTGCATCGGCGTGCCGACCGTCGGTGGCGAGATTTATTTCGACGCCTCCTACGACGGCAACCCGCTCGTGAATGTCTTTTGCCTCGGCACGTTGCGCACGGACGAGATTCGGCGCGGCGCGGCGACCGGCGCGGGCAATCCCGTTTTCTATGTTGGCGCTCGCACGGGGCGCGACGGTTTGGCCGGGGCGGCCTTTGCCTCGCGCGATTTGACCGAGGACTCGAAGGCTGACCGGCCCGCCGTGCAGGTAGGCGATCCATTCATCGAAAAACTTTTGCTCGAGGCTTGCCTCGAACTTTTCCAGCATCCCGAGGCGGTCGTCGGCGTCCAGGACATGGGCGCGGCGGGTTTGACCTGCTCGACCTGCGAAACGGCCAGCCGCGGCAACAGCGGCATCGAGATCGACCTGGCGCTCGTGCCGCAGCGCGAACCGGGCATGACGCCCTACGAGACGATGCTTTCCGAGTCCCAGGAACGGATGCTCATCATCGTCCGCGAAGGCCACGAATCGACCGTCACGAAAATTTTCGAGAAGTGGGACCTGCCCTGCGCGCTGATCGGCCGCGTAACCGAGGACGGCTTCATGCGCGTCAAGAATCACGGCGTCACCGTAGCCGAAATCCCGGCGAAGAAACTTGCCGACGAAGCGCCGCTTTATAAACGCGAAGCGCGCCGTCCTGCCGATCTCGACGAGCGGCAGAAGCTCGATCTCGCGTCGATACCCGAGGCCGATCCTCAGGCCATCCTGGGAAAACTTCTCGCCACACCCGACCTCGCCTCGAAGCGCTGGGTCTATCGCCAGTACGATCACATGGTGCGGGTCGGCACCGTGACCGCGCCCGGCAGCGATGCCGCCGTCGTCCGCATTCCCACGGGCGAAAGCACTTGGAAATATCTCGCCGCATCGGTCGATTGCAACGCCCACTACGTCGCGCTGGAACCGAGGCTCGGCGCGCTCATTGCCGTCGCCGAGTGCGCGCGCAACCTCGCCATGACCGGCGCGGAACCGCTCGCGCTGACCGACAATCTCAACTTCGGCAATCCCCACAACCCCGAGAATTTCTATCAACTCCAACAGGCCGTGGATGGACTGGCCGAGGGTTGCCGCGCGTTCGACATCCCGGTCACCGGCGGCAACGTCAGCCTCTACAACCAATCCCCTGCCGGTCCGATCGACCCGACGCCGACGGTCGGCATCGTCGGCATTATTCGCGACGCGAAGCACATCACGCCGTCTCATTTCCAAAATCAAGGCGACGCGATTATCCTTGTCGGCAACGTCGGTGAGGAACTCGGCGCGAGTCTTTATCTGCGCGAAATCCACGGCCTGAAACGGGGCCGCCCACCGGAACTGACCATCGAACGCGAAAAGAAAATGCACGACGCCGTGCGCGCCGCCATTCGTCTGGGCGAAATCCGCAGCGCGCACGATCTGGCCGAGGGCGGCCTGCTCGTGGCGCTGGCGGAATGCGCCATCGGCGGAGCGAAACATTTGGGCGCAACCATCACGCTCGATTTACCCTACGCCCGCCTCGATGCGCTTCTCTTCGGCGAAAGCCAGAGCCGCGCGCTGATCACCACGCGTCCCGAAAATGCCTCCGCGTTGGCCGCCCTGATCGAACTTCGCGGCGTGCCTGCGCGGCGCATCGGCACAGTAGCCGGAAAAGACCTGGTCGTGAAGCTCGGCGGATCCGCTCCCCGCGAATTCACCTGGGAAGTTTCCGCGCTTCACCACGCCTGGGATATCGCGCTCGACTCCTATTTGGCCTAAGGTTTTTCAGTTCTCGCCCGAGTGATGGAATGGCAGACATACAGGACTTAAAATCCTGAGAGGGGAAACCCTCGTGCGGGTTCGACTCCCGCCTCGGGCACCTTGTTTGTTACTCTCCCAATCTTGAGTAGCTTCTAGGATACCCATTTTATTATCATTCTTGGACAGACTCATGGACAACAAGCGTTTACTTCCTTTGCCGATCCAAAAGGTGCGCGACGGCGTATGGGAAAGTTGTCAGGACGAACTTTCCATGGAAGAACCGCTAGAAATTGAGTTGGAGGCGGAAACGACGACAGGCCCCTTCTGTAAGCCAGTGGCCATTACGATGCGGACCCCGGGCCATGATAGCGAGCTGGCTCTCGGTTTTTTGATCGGGGAAGGATTGGTGCACTCTCTTGACCAGCTTGAAGCGGTGAACAGTCGCGGTCCGCAATTTGGCAATGGGAAATGGCATAATAAAGTCAGGGTCTGGCTGAAGCGCGGCCAAGTGGTAACGCTGGGTGGGACGGAACGTAATTTTTACATGACTTCAAGCTGCGGTGTTTGCGGCAAAGCTTCCCTCGAAGCGCTTCTCGCCCTGCCATTCCCTCCCCTGCCTCCTGCATCCTGGCAGATCGACGCTGCCATGGTCGTGCAGCTACCGGAAAAACTCCGCAAAGCCCAGGATGTCTTTGACCGGACAGGCGGCCTGCACGCAGCTGGCTTGTTTAGTCCCGAAGGAGAAGTTGTCCTGGTGCGCGAAGACGTGGGGCGGCACAACGCGGTGGATAAAGTCACCGGGAATCGGTTTCTTACCGGCCAATGGCCCCTGTCTGACTTCATACTCGTCGTCAGCGGTCGGGCCAGCTTTGAGTTGGTCCAAAAAGGCATAGCGTCACGGATTCCCATGCTGGTCGCCGTTGGAGCACCCTCCAGCCTGGCCGTTGAAGCGGCGGAACGCTTTGGCCTCACCTTGATCGGCTTTACAAAAGCTTCCGGTTTTAATCTCTACACCGGTGCGCAGCGCGTCGCTAAAGGTCAACCGGCCGGTTGATATTTCGAAAGAGAGATCGGTTCTCTTCCGTGACCGGATAGAGGGAAAGCAGGCCATCGGCCATTGCCTGACGCGCGAAACGTTGGAGAGAGCGATCGTTGCTGGCGAGATGTTCCCTGCATAAGCCTGCGACCGAGCGGGGATAGATCGCGGCAAGACTTTCATAAAAACCATCGAGTCGCGGAATCAGACCGCAACGTTTCGCCAGCGCGGTATCGTAAAGATTCTGAAGAAAAGCCGTCGTCATGTCTGGCAGGTCAATCGCAAGGACAACGAGCCATTCACCAGTCATGGCCTGCAGGGCGGCATGAAGGCCCGACAATGGCCCAAGTTCGGCTTTCTCGTCGTGGAGCACCCGCCAAGGTCCGGAAGGCAGGGAGAGCTCGCGAGGAATAGAGAGAAACAATTCGTCCGGCTTGAGCGCCTGAAGCTTTTCCATCTGCATCTTCCAGAACGGCTGCCCCGCGTAATCAAGAAGCGCCTTGGGCTGCCCCATGCGAGTCGAAGCACCGCCCGCAAGAAGCAGGGCGGCCAAGCCGCGGGGAAAGCTGAAACTGGGCATTGAGTTCACCAAACATACTTATACGTCGACGAAGCTGAGTTGAGAATAATGGAATCCCAATGTAGGTTCAAAGCAATGAATGCGCCATGGCTGCCTTAACCTGAGTCATCCCGGTACTGTTACTTACACGCTGAAACGACTATGAAATTAAGGCTCCAGTTCAATTCGATCCGGTTGCGCCTTAAACGAAGCGAAGTGGAGCAGTTCGTTCGAACCGGCCGACTGGAAGAGAAGATCATCTTCGGAGATACGGGCGACGATGCGCTCCATTACGTGCTGGAGGCCACCGAAGAAATCTCGTCTCCACGTGCTGGATTCAATGCGGGCGGCATCCACGTCCAAGTTCCAGCCAAGATGGCGTTACGTTGGGCTTCCGGCAGCGAAATTGGCATTGAGGGCGATCAGCCGGCGGGCAACAAAATGAGGCTTCGAATTATAATTGAAAAGGATTTTGCCTGTCTCGACGGCACGGAAGAGCAAAACTTTGATACCTTTCCCAATCCCTTGGCGGGAACAAAGTGTTAAACGAGTTCTTACCCGGCTCGAATTTTGCAATCATCGCAATTTAGGGTATGCTAATCCATGGCCGGAAATCCAGTCGGAGCAGCAACGACAGGGACATCATCCATGAACTCGAAACGATGGGGTATAGCCGCGGCCGGCGTTCTATTACAAGTTGCCTTGGGAGCAGTGTATGCCTGGAGCGTATTCCGCAAGCCGTTGGCGGCGCAGTTTCACTGGAGCATCCCGCAGGTAACGCTAACCTTTACGATCTGCATCTTCGTCCTTGGCTTCGCCGCTTTCTTCGGGGGACTCTGGAATGTTCGCAGTGGTCCGCGCGTGGTCGCAATGACAGGCGGTCTGCTTTATGGCCTGGGTACGTTTCTGGCCAGTTTTACCAACGGTCATCTCTGGTGGCTGTATCTCAGCTACGGCGTGATTGGGGGCATCGGCATTGGGTTCGGCTACATCATCCCGGTGGCTGTTCTGCTCAAGTGGTTTCCGGACAAGCGCGGCCTCATGACCGGCGTCGCCGTGGGCGGGTTTGGCGTCGGAGCGCTTGTCACCGCGCCGCTCGCCACCCATCTGATCCAGACGGTCGGCGTGATGAGCACGTTCGCCTACCTGGGGGTGGGCTATCTGGTGGTCTGTGTGTGCGCTGGATTCTTTATGGAGAACCCGCCCGCGGACTGGGTTCCCGAGGGATGGACCCCCAGCGTTTCGCAGAAGTCCAACAGGGTTGCGCGCGACTTCACCTTTGGCGAGGCCCTGAAAAGCTGGCAGTGGTACGCGCTGTGGTTGCTGCTGTTCCTGAATACTTCAGCCGGCATCTCCGTCATCTCTCAGGAAGCACCCATGTTTCAGGAGCTGGCTGGCGTCTCCGCAATTGTGGCGGCGGGCATGGTAGGGATTGCGAGCATCGGTAACGCGTTCGGCCGAATTTTCTGGGCGTCTATGTCGGACTATCTCAGCCGCCGCTATACTTTCCTGGTCATGTTCCTGCTGCAGGTGGTTCTGTTTTGGCTGCTCCCGAGTATCACCACCACTGTTCCGCTGACCGTGGTCACATTCATTGTCCTGATGTGTTATGGAGGAGGCTTCGGCACCATGCCGGCATTCGCGGCTGATTACTTCGGCCCGCGCTATGTGGGTCCCATCTATGGCTTGATGCTGACCGCCTGGGGTTTTGCCAGCGCCTTCGGGCCGCTGATGATCGCGTACATGCGGCAGGCCAGCGGCACCTATGCCAGCGGACTTCATGTCCTAGCCGTCATCCTGCTGGTGTCTGCCTTGCTGCCTTTCCTGGTCCGCCCACCCAAGGCTCCCACAGAACATTAGGGCATGTCGTGTCTTCCTACGTCCGCAGGCTTAAAATATAGAACTCCATCTCGATGCGGTTGTATGTTGTTTCCAACTTCGGAGGTCCCCGATGATCCGATTAACCCTTGATGGCCAGGAAGTGGAAACGAAAGCGGGCGAACTTCTCATCGACCTGCTTTTGCGGAATGACTCCAAAGTTCCGCACGTCTGTTATCATGCCCAGCTCGGGCAGATTCAAACGTGCGACACCTGCCTCGTGGAAGTCAACGGGCAGTTGGTGCGGGCCTGTGCCACCCCCGTTTCCGCCGGCCTCAAGGTTGAGACCAAGTCCGCCCGCGCCGACGCCGCGCAAAGGGAAGCCTTCGACCGGGTCCTCAGCAACCACATGCTCTATTGCACGGTCTGCGACAACAACAACGGCAATTGCACGATTCACAACACAACAAAGATGCTTGAGGTGGAGCACCAGAAAATTCCCTTCAAGCCCAAGCCCTACGAAATCGATGCCACGAATCCTTTCTACCAATACAACCCGGACCAATGCGTGCTTTGCGCCCGCTGCGTCGAGGCCTGCCAGAACGTCGAGGTGAATGAAACGCTCTCAATCAACTGGGACGATCCCCATCCACGGGTGCTGTGGGACGGCGGAAAATCGATCGGCGAATCGAGCTGCGTCTCGTGCGGTCATTGCGTGACCGTCTGCCCCTGCAACGCGCTCATGGAAAAAACGATGCTCGGCCAGGCCGGATTCATGAGCGGCCTGCCGAAGCCCGCGTTGGACGGCATGATCGATATCATCAAGGGCATCGAGCCCGATACCGGCTACGGATCGATCCTCAAAGTCTCCGAAGCCGAATCGGCCATGCGCGAATCGCGCACCCGCAAAACCAAA
>Ga0181537_10004030_pt1 | contig 12312 bp, 8 predicted proteins | sample PEATcosm2014_Bin_39_FD_119765 | JGI IMG/M metagenome (GOLD analysis project Ga0181537, IMG submission 119765) | Peatland microbial communities from MTU Mesocosm Facility, Houghton, MI, USA - PEATcosm2014_Bin23_10_metaG | ecosystem: Environmental > Terrestrial > Soil > Wetlands > Peat | place...
CCTTGCAGGCCGCTTGACTAATCTTGCGGTTTTTCCCCGGATCAAGTTTCCCCGCGGGCGGCGGAGCGGGGGGAATTATTGGGGACCGGCAGCCCTGGACCGGTCGGCGGGTTCAGCTTCGGGAATGATGGCGGAAGAGGCGGTCGCGGTAGTAATACAGATAGGTGAGCATGAAGGTGTTCAAAATCAGGATGACAAAGACGAACCAGGTGAATCTGCGGCCCAATTCATAGACCTCGATGGGGATGAAAAACGCCGATTCGCCGATGGACAGCCAGCCGGCCCACGGGAAGCGGCCCATCAGCCCCACGCCTTCAACCACGGCGAACATGCTGTAAATCAGCGTGGCGATGGCGAAGTGGACAATCCTGGCCTGGGTCAGGCCGTCCATCTGGGCGATGAGGTTCGCCCAAAATTTTCCCTCGGGATTGAGCTTCATCCACTCGAGCAGGTTGCTGAATTCGTGCGCGACGTCGCGGTCCGAGTGGTTGTAAATGATGAGCGCGAGGATGGCGAAAAAAAGCCCCTTGAAGAGCTTCATGGCGATGATGGCGTAGAGCGTGGGCGCCGGCGGGAGCGGGACCTTGGTTTTCTGGGAGTTCGGCATCAGCGGATTTTTTCCAGCAGCAACGGCACCAGGTCCGCGATCTTCACCCGCGTCTGCTGCATGGTGTCGCGGTCGCGCAGCGTGACGGTGTCGAGCAGCTCGGGTTTTTCGCCGAGCGTGTCGAAATCAACGGTGACGCCGAACGGCGTGCCGATTTCGTCCTGGCGGCGGTAACGGCGGCCGATGGCGCCGGCCTCGTCGTAAAACACCGTGAGGTGCGGGCGCAAAAGGTCGCGGACGGCGAGCGCTTTTTTGACGAGCTCGGGCTTGTTCTTGAGCAGCGGAAAGACGGCGACCTTGACGGGCGCGATGCGCGGATGAAATTTCATCACGACGCGCGTTTCCAGCTTGCCCTTGTCATCCGGCGCCTCGTCCTCGCAGTAGGCGCTGCAAAGTATGGCCAGGAGGATGCGGTCGATGCCGACGGCCGGCTCGACCACATGCGGGACGTAACGGCGTTTGGCGGCTTCGTCGAAATACATCAGCGAGGCGCCGCTGAACTTGGCGTGCTGCGTGAGATCATAATCGCCGCGGGCGGCGATGCCCCAGAGTTCCTGCACCCCGAACGGAAACTGGAACATGATGTCCGTGGTGCCCTTCGAATAGAAGGCGAGCTTTTCCTTCGGATGATCGAATTCGGAGAGCAGATTGGCGGGCAGGCCGACGCCGAGCAGCCAGTCGCGGCACCAGTCAATCCAGTAGCGATGCCATTTTTGCCAGTCGTCCTGGTCGCTGATGAAATACTCCATCTCCATCTGCTCGAATTCGCGGCTGCGGAAGATGAAATTGCGCGGCGTGATTTCGTTGCGGAACGACTTGCCGATCTGGGCGATGCCGAAGGGCACCTTGACGCGGCCGGTGTCCACGATGGCCTTGAAATCCACGAACATGCCCTGCGCCGTTTCCGGTCGCAGATAGGCGACCGACGATTCATCGCGCAAGGCGCCCACGTTGGTCTCCAGCATCATGTTGAAGCCGCGCGGCGGCGTGAGGCTGCCGGGCTCGCCGGTGGCGGGCGAGGGAATCAGCGGAATCTCCTCCGGCTTGGCCTCCGTGAACTCGCGCGCATGCACCGGTTCGAGTTTGCCCTGGATGGCCTTCTTGCGCTTGAACGTCTCCGCCTTTTCCTGCAATTCCTCCGCAATCCGTTCGCTCTCCAGCGCGCTTACGTAACCCGCCGTCTGGCCGTCCACCACCACCGCCGCGAAAAATATCTGGTCCGCGCGAAAACGCTGCTTGGACGCCTTGCAATCCACCATCGGGTCTGTAAAGCCGCCCACGTGCCCCGAGGCCTCCCAGACCTTCGGATGCATGATGATGGAGGATTCCAAGCCGACGACGTCGTCGCGCCGCCGCACCATGTCGTCCCACCACCGGTCGCGGATGTTTTTCTTGAGCTCCGCGCCCAGCGGGCCGTAGTCCCAAAAGCCGTTGATGCCGCCGTAGATCTCCGAGGATTGAAAAATGAAGCCGCGTCGTTTGCAGAGCGAAACGATTTTTTCCATCAGCTCGTTGGTCTTCGGTTCGGCCATAGGAGGGGTCAGTTTTGTTCATGCCCCGGCTCATGTCAAGGAAGCCGTGCCCCGGCGCGGTTGCTTTCGAATCTCCTTCCCCCGCAGCTCCGTTCAACCCGCGGTTTCCAAGACGGGTTCGCGGACGTTTTCCAGCCGACCGCGGAGCGCAAGCGCGAGCGCTTTCACGTTCAATTCGCTGCTCAGGTAGGACTTGGAAATGAAATCGTTGCCGCCGCAGCTCTCGGACTTGGCCCGCATCGCCGGCGAATCGTCACCCGTCAAGAACACGATGGGCGTCTCGCTGTTCGCCGAGTCCTGCCGGATCCGGGTGCAGACTTCGAAGCCGTTGAGGTCCGGCATCTGCACGTCCAGGAAAATCACGTCGAACTCGTTTTCCATGGCCAGCGCGACGGCGGATTTGCCATCGGACGCGCTGACCGGCTTCGAGAACCGCATCTGCAGTGCATTGCTGATGGCCCGGAGAGCGAAAGGATCGTCGTCCACCACCAGCACGCGGATGGGGGGCTCAAGGGCGAGATTCGGGCTGGGTTGTTCCAGGCAGAGATCTTGAATCAGCTCCGCCGCGATCGCCACGGCTTGCAGCGTGGAGGCGGAGAAGTTCGCGGATTTCTCAAGCAGCTTCTTCAACAACCCTTCCAATGCCGACGACATCAGGGCGATGGACTCCTGGCCGCAGGCCTCGGCGCCCAGCGCCAGCATATGGATGCCCATGCGCAATTCGGTCGTCATGTCCTTCTGGACGCGCGGATCCTCCGATTGCCGGATCAGTTCCACCAGCTCGCGCATGATGTCGATCTGCACCTGCGCCTGGAGGAAGAACCCGCCCTCCGGCTCCGACAGCGTCAACTTGTCTTCGCCCATGGGCGGCGGGACCGGCAGCTTCCGCTGGCGACGTCGTGCCGGCACCGGCTTCGGCAGCGCCTCCGCAACATCGTTTGCCGGGACTGGAACCGTCTCCGGCGCGGGTGCCGCGGGTTTCGCCTCTTCCAAATCCGCCAGCGTGGCGTCGGCCAATCTGGCGCGACCGCGCAGCCGTTCCGTCGCCACCAGCGTCAGGGCCTTCACCGTGAGTTCAAAAGTGAGAAACGGCTTGGCGATCAGGTCCCGGCCGCCGCAAAGAATGGAATTGGCCCGCGCGTCAAAGTCGCGCATGGAGGTCACGAACACCACCGGGCTTGCGTGGTTTGGCAGCGTCTCATGAATCTTCGCGCAAAGCTCGAATCCATCCATGCCCGGCATCTGCACGTCCAGGAAAATCAAATCGTAGGGGCGCTCGCCCGCCAGCCGGAGGGCCGTCTCCCCGCTCTCGGCGACGTCCGGCTCGCTCAGGCCGCGCTTGAGCGCGTGGGACAATGCGAAGCGGCTGAAGGTTTCGTCATCCACCACCAGCAGGCGCAGCGGCGGTTCGCTCAACAAATCCGATTTCAACCCCGGCTGGCAAAGTTCCTCGAGCACGGTGACGCCAAGGGCCGCGGTGCGGAGCGTCGAAGAAGTAACGTTGCTGGCCTTCTCCGTGAGTTGCTGGAGCAGCATCTCCACGGCGCAAGTCACCTGCCACAGGGGAAGCAGCTCGGCCGGCTTGGCCAGATTTTTCAGAGGCCGTATCCGCGTCTGCACATCGATCAGCAGGCTCCGTTGGACGGCCTGCGCCGCGCTCGCGCGGGCTTCCTGCAGCAGCTTTTGCATTTCGCGGATGTACCGCTTCGCCTGGGCAAACGGGCCGCCTTCGGCCACAATCTCGTCCGCCGTATCGTCCAGCCCCGAAGTGCGGGTGCCGGCACAAAGCGCTTTTTGGAACTCCGCCACCGCCTTCTCCTCGGCCAGCAGCGCCACCAACTGGCCCCCGGAAGCGCCGGGCTTCAAGGCCCTGGCCGGCAGCCAGCTCACCATGGATTCGGTCAATTCGGGCGCCAGCTTCCGCGCAATCATCATCCAGATGATGGCGCCCGCAAAAACGCTCAGCAGCTTCAGGACGGACGGGGTGAGCATCTCCTGGCGGAGTGCCGCGGCCGCCTCCGCGCTCCGGTCGCGTTTCGGCAGGGCATGCGGCCGGGTGGCGAAGGCCGCCTGCGGCAGGGCAACCCGCATCCGGTAGCGCTCCGTCTCTTCCCGGGCGATCCGCTGCATTTCCTCGCGCTGATAAGAATCCAATTGCGGCGGTGTGTCGGATGGCGGAGCGGTCGGGCGTCCACCCGGCCCCGGATCCGCGGCGAGAATCCCGACGGTCAGGCACCCAAGGCAGCCAAGAAGCAGAGGACGCAGCCAGCGGCGGCGGCCGATACGCCGGGCGGCCTGGAAGGCGCGAACCACCAAGGCGATTGGCGATACTTGGAAGCTCATGGCCCTCCTTCTACGCGATCAAGGAGCGCTGGTCTGGTTGGGAGCAAGCGCGGCCCACTGGCTGCGGGAGACCACCTGCAGGCTGGGGGTCAAGGGGGGAAGCGACGTGGGGATGTTGAAATTGGTGTCGTAGGTCCAGTTTCGGTAAGGAGGATTATAAACATTCGTTTGGCCCCAGACATTGGTTGCGTAAAGACTCGGGAACATTTTTACCATGGAACCATTATAGGTATTGGTGGCACTGCTCCAGCTTTCCAGGAAGCGCGGAAAGTTCTCCATCCCGCCACTGTATTGCCCGGCGGTGGTGTCCATTTCCCCCGCCAGAATCGCCGCGTTCACCGTCGTTGCGGCCGCCAGCCGCGAAGTAAGCGCGCTGGTGCTGTTCCCGTCCGTCCAGGCGGTGGAAAGGAAAGTGATGGCGTCCGCGCACAGCGAAGCCGGCAAGGTGGTCGAGACATTGGCGGTGCCGAGGTTGGTAGTGACCGGCTGGTTGTAATTCCCGAGCACGTACATCGGCTGTCCGGTGGCGACGGTCAGCCCCAACGGGGGCAACTGCGCGCCGTTGACCATGCGCACGGCTCCGAGGCTCCCGGCGGGCAAAGTCCTCTGATCCCAAACATAGATCGAATCGATGTCCCTCCCCAAGATGGAGCGCAGATTCACATTGGTCGAATTGGTGCTGGTGCACCAGGCAACGAACGCAGCCACGTTGATGTCGATGGGCCGGATGGTCATGTGTTCACGGGCGTCGGTAAAACTGGCGTTCGTCGAGATAAACAGCGTCACCTGGTTTGACGGCACATTTGGGGCCCAGAAGTTGAAATAACCGCCGTAGACAAAAATGTTTGTATTCACCACGCGCACGATCAGGTCGCATTGGTTGATGTACCTTTCCCGGCCGATGGGAGAAGTCGGATCTTCCAGCGGCGGTGGCGGCTCGATGATTTCACGCACCGCCTGGGGCGTGTTTGTCGTCCCAATGGGCAGGGTCAAGGCGGGCTGGCCTGATCTGGGTGGGACATGGTAGGTCACGGTCCCGCCGGGCGCTCCGCGTGTATCCAGCGGGTCGCGCTGAAACAGTACCTGGCCAACGGCCGTGACGGCGGATAGAAATGTCAGCGCGTTGTCCGGTTCGACGTAAAGCTGGCCGTTGGAATGAACGGGTCCGTTCACCGTGAAGGGCTTGCCGCAGCTTACTTCCATCTCGCCCGAACTGTACATCGCGAATTGAAAAATGGGTATGCGCGTCAACTGGATGGCTTCGAGGACGCCGGCCACCACGTTCTGGATGTCATTGGTCTCCTGGGCGTCGGAAACCACCGTGTAAGTGGAGGCAAAGCCGGTAAGCCCGGCGTAGGCGCCGGTCAAGACCGAGAAGTTGCTGACACTTCCCTGCTGGACATAGGTGCTGCCGATGTTGCCCTGGGCATCGCTGAACTGCCAGTTGGTCCAGTACGAGGAATCCGATCCCGTGGGCACCATCGTGCGATAGGAACTCAGATTCGCGACCACTTGCACCTCGCCGCCGTTGAGATAATCGCTCGACATCCGGCTGTTCACCTTCTCCGTTGCCGCTTCCGCGGCGGCCAGGGCCCGGGTGTAGGCGTTGGAGCGGGCGGAGAGCCGGGCGTTGCCCGAAGACCACGAAAGGATGCCGGCCAGGAGGATGAGCGCCACGGCCGTCATGATCATCGTCATGACGAGGGCGTTCCCGGCGGCGCGGAGGCGGAATGGGGTTGCTGTTTTCACGTTCAATTCTGGGACCGCGGAGCCACCGATGTCTGCAGTTGGTAAGTTTGGATTGACGGGTTTTGGGGAAGCGAGGAATAAAACTGCAGCGAACAGTGGATCACGCGGTTGTTCTGGTTGTTGGTCATCACGTTCCCCAGGCAATCCTGAACTTCAAAGACATCCGTGTTGGTCACCGTCTGGGCGATGACGGTATTCGTTCCCCAGTCGGTCGAATAGCGGACGAAATCCTGGTTGGTCGAATTGAGAAAGTAGATGACATAAGTGTTCGTGTTCGTGCTGGTGTAGATCAGCAGTCCGTTGCCGGTCTGCGCCTCCCCGTCAACGGGCGCCAGGAAGATGCCGTTCGAAACGTTGCCCACGATCGCGTTGTTGCAGTTTCTCAACTCGTCGCTCATCCGGCCGATGGCTTCCCGCGCCGCGTCCGTGGCCACCATCTTGGTCTGGCCGATTTGATACCATCTCAGGCCGAACAGATTGACGCTGACGACGCCCAGCACCAGCAGCGAAAAAAGCGCCGTTGCGGTGAGCGCTTCGGGCAAGGTGAAGCCGGCCGTCGTCCGGCCGCGCGCGCGCGAATTGAAATATGTTTCCGGGAGCTTCATTGGTCGGGAGCGCGGCAGGTTTCAATCGTGTTGGTCATCAGCTGGTAGCCCCGGTAATTCCAGACGCAATCCACCCGAATCCGCCGCAGCGGCGGGTTGCTGGAAATCGTCGTGATTTGCGGGTAGTTGGTGGCGTAGACGAAATTGGTTCCGTTCCCGGACAATTCGAGCGCGACCACCTGGGTCGGGAAGTTCGTCACGTTCAATTGATCGATGGGCGGCCAGCTGGAAATGTCCCACGTGGCGCTCCGCATCTGCTCCATCATTTGGGACGCCTGGGCGTTCGCCGCCAGCGAGAGCGCAAACTTCTCGGCGGAGGTGTTGGCGAACACATAACCGCTCACCATTCCCGCCAGCGCCAGTCCCGAAACCAGAAAAGCCACGAGTACCTCAACCAGCGTCACGCCCCGCTCGGTGCGCCGCAGTTGCTGCCCTGATTTTAGCCGTCCGGGTTTCATCAGTTTTGCCCATCAACACAAACTCGCCCTGAATCCGGTGATGGAGGCCGGAATCAGGCGCCGTTCGCCGTTTCCCGCCATCCGATGTAACCAATAATCATGCCAATCACATCTGCAACCTGCCCACTTTTGAACATATTGCCGGATGACCCGCAATTTGCTTGGCGGCAATGGGGCCCGGATTGTTGAAGGTGAAAAAGTGCTTAGGCCGACACCCGTACTTCGCCCGACGCGCCCCGCTGCCATCCGGGTTTCACCTCGGCGAGTGTCCCGATTTTAGACAACGAATCAGGCCCAATCCTTGCTTCGGTTACACGGGCGACGTTCCACATTCCCGTAGAGACGGACACTTGCGGGTCAAGATTGAGAAAGAAAATCATCTCCGAAGACACATCGTTCAGAAAATTCTCACTGCTGGTATTTTCGTGTCATCGCCACGATGCATTTCGCGCTCCTTGCCATTATCCGGTGTGGTCGCCGGGGACGGAACAGTGGTTTGTGCGAAAAGCTCGCGAGGCTCCTTTCAAGTCCGCTTCGAGCCCGATGCTCAGCCTCCAGCTGGCCTCGAAACTGCTTTTCCTCGGGCAGGTATGAGAAAACCAATTACCATAAAATGCGCCAAATTGTGTGCTGGCACCTGGTTGGTCCCGCGCAAAGCCATCGCGCATTTTTTGGCTGCCGTGTTTTGTGTGCTTGCGCTCCAAAGCCGTGCCCAGTCTCCACCCGTGGTCTGGTCAAAGCAAATCGCAGGGCCGTTTCAAACATCCCAAAACGCGGGCGTCGCATTGGATCAGCAGGACAACTTTTACTATGCCGCCAACTTCGTGCCCCGGACTTTTACCATCGGCAATCAGACGCTCACCAATCGGAGCGCGTACGCCGGCTATTGGGCGGAGAATGGCTTTATCGCCAAGTTCTCCCGGGCGGGCGATTTTCTTTGGGTGCGGCAAATTGGCGGTACTTGGTCCGACGGACCGACGGCTTGCGCCACTGATGCCGATGGGAGCGTTTTGGTCACCGGAGCTTTCGCCAGCTCTAATGTAGTATTTGGCGGGACCGTGTTGACCAATTCGGCGCAAGACGTGGCCTCCTGCTTCCTGGTGAAATACGATTCACAGGGTGATGTGCTCTGGGCGCGGCAATCATCTTACGGCCCGGCGCAAGAAACGGGCGGTACCACCGTCATCGGTTTGTCTGTTGCGGCCGATGCCGTCGGCAATGTGTGGCTGGCTGGCTACTTTGATTCGTCCAACGTCATCTTCGGAACCAACGTGCTGATCAATACCGGTTACGGCGGTTCCACTCCGGTTACCCAGGATTTCCTGCTAAAATACGATAGCGCGGGAAACGTTCTTTGGGCGCAAACAGTCGCGGTAAATGACAACCTCTTTAACACACCTTCCATTGGCTTGGACACCAACGGCAACGCACTTTACAGCGACTACTTTTCGGGCGTTGCGCTTGTGGGAACGACCACCGTAACGAACGTTTCCGGGAATGCCTCCGGCGTGTTGCTTGCGAAGTTCGATGCGGGCGGCAATGTGCTATGGGCCGAGCAGGCGGCGTATTGCGGCAACGGCGGCGGAATATCTTCAGACGCGCTGGCCGTGGATTCGCAGGGCAACTGCCGGATAGCGGGCACTTATTGGAACGGCGCCGCGGTATTCGCCTCCAACTCTTTGCCCGTGCCCGTCTCGGATGGATATGGCGGTTTTGTCGCCAATTTTGGCGGCTCCGGGGCTTTCCTTTGGGCCAACACGTCCGCCGACCAATACGGTGTCAATGTCTCGATAGATGCCATTGGCAACTGTTATTTGGCCGGCTTTGCTGCCATTTCCAAGTACGCCACCAATGGGACACTGCTTTGGACGACGAATTCCCTCGGTTTCTTCGGCCCCGAAGTGGGCGCGGTGGACCCCGCTGGAACGTTGTTCGTCGTTGGCGCAACCGACGGGCTGGCTGATGGTTTTTCTGCCGCTAAACTGAGCGGGCCCACGCTGAACATTCAGCCCTCGGGAAATCAGGTCGTCGTTTCCTGGCCCACGAACGAGGTTGGTTTGAGTCTGGGCTCTGCTCCCGGCCTCTTCGGCCCTTGGTCGCCCGTCACCAACCCGTCGCCCGCAATCATCGGCAATCAATACTTTGTCACCAACACTGTCTCCCCCGGCCGCCAGTATTTTCGTCTGGGAAATTTCTAATTCCCCCACACGGCCCCTCTCGACTGCGACGCGCCTTCGCGTAAAGGTCTCCTGAGCCCGCTGGCCGCCGCGCCGTTTTGCGCTCCCCGCTGGACCGGAGTGAATTTACTTGGTTCGCGGGTTGGGTTTGATGAATATCGCCACGCATGACTTCCAAGCCGGCCGGAGATTTCATACGCGGAAAGGAGGAAGCTGTTGAATGGTTTGTGCCGCGGCGTTTTGCGCTGTTGCTGGGTCTGCTCATTGTCGGGAGTTTTCCCCTGGTTGTCGCGGGATGGCAGGCGTTTTCCTACTTCGACGCGGCGCACTTCGGTTATCCGGTCGCTTTCTTCGATCGCGAATCGTTCTGGCGCGGTGAAGCTCCCCTGTGGAACCCGTACAACAGTTGCGGCATACCGTTCCTCGCCCAATGGAACACAATGACACTGTATCCGCCGACGCTTTTCTACCTGATTTTTCCACTGCCCTGGTCGTACGGCGTCTTTTGCCTCGGACACCTGTTTCTCGCGGGAATGGGCATGTATTTTCTGGCGCGGCGCTGGAGCGGGAGTTCGTTGTCGGGAGCCGTGGCCGGCGCGGTGTTCGCCTTCAACGGGCTGAGCTGGTTTGCCTTGATGTGGCCGAACATCACGGCAGCACTGGGATGGATGCCGTGGGTCGTGCTCGCGGTGGAACGGGCATGGCGCGAGGGAGGGCGCCGCGTGGTCCTGGCGGCGCTGGCGGCGGGGATGCAACTGCTCTCGGGCGGGGCGGAGGTAATCGTCCTGACCTGGCTTTTGCTGGGCGTTTGGTGGCTGGCTGAATTGTTTCGGGGCGAAATACCGCGGTCAAAATTAACGGCCCTCATGTCCGCTATATTCGTGCTGGCGGCGGGCTTGGCAGCGGCGCAATTGCTGCCCTTTCTTGATTTGCTGCGGTACTCGCAGCGGAGCACGGGTTACGGCGATTCGAACGCGGTGGCGATTCCGGCCACGGGCCTCGCCAATTACCTCGTGCCGCTTTTCCATTGTTCCATCGGCCCCGAGGGAGTGCCGTCCTTTTCCAATCAATCCACCTGGATCAGTTCGTATTACCTGGGCGTGGGCGTGGTGGCGCTGGCGCTGCTGGCGGTCGTCGGGGCCCGCACCATTCGGATCCGGTTGCTGGCGGGGCTGGCTTTGTTCAGCCTGTTGATGGCGCTGGGCGGCCGGGGACACATATATGACTGGGTCAAGATGGTGCTGCCGCTGCTGGGGTTTATACGGTTCCCATCAAAGTTCCTGCTGCTGGCCACGTTTGCCGTTCCGCTGCTGGCCGCCTGCGGGCTGGGCCGTCTGCTCGCGAATTCGAAGGAGGACTCCCGCACGCAGTGGGCGCGAACTGGTTGGATATCAGCGGGCCTGCTGGGCCTGATGCTGCTGATCATCTGGTTCGCGGTGAAATTTCCCCTGCCGACCGATGACGTCACGGCGACCGTCAAAAATGCGTTGATGCGCATTTTGTTTTTCGCCCTGACGGGCTGCTGTCTCGTTCTCTTGCGCCGGGAACAGGGATGGAATTCGCAACGTCTTTTTCAAACGTGCCTCGTCCTGCTGCTGTGGTTTGACGTGCTCACGCATGCGCCGGAGCTAAGCCCGACCGTCGCCAGCGCCGTTCTGCAGCCGGATACCATCCGGCAATTTTTCAAATGGGACCAGGAACTCCGGCCGGGCGTGTCGCGCGCCTTGCAGAGCCACACCTCATTCTTTCAAGTGCTCACCACGGGCTCCACGAACACGGAACTGGAGTTGTACGGCCGCCGGCTGGCGCTCTTTCTGAATTTGAATCTCCTGGATCATGCCGCCAAGACCGATGGCTTTTATCCGCTGGACCTCCGGCAGTGCTACCGGGTTTGGGGAAAGGCGTTGCTGGGCACAAATCAGGCGCCCGGGCTCAAGGATTTTCTGGGGGTGTCACTCACGAGCGATCCCGCCAATCCGGTGGGTTGGAAACCCCGCGATTCGTTTCTGCCCATGGTGACCGCCGGCCAGAAACCGGTGTTTGCCGGCGACACCGAGACTTACGACGCCTTGTTCGATGCGGGGTTTGAGCCGTCGCGTGTAGTCTATTTGCCGGAGGAAGTCCGCGGCGAGGTCCACGCCACGAACGCGGCGAAGGCCCGCATCACCTCCACCGCCGTGTCCAACCAGCGCGTCATTTTCGAGGCGGAGGCGAACGCGCCGGCGATGGTGGTGGTGGCGCAATCCTATTACCACCCGTGGCACGCTTACGTGGATGGCCAGGCCACCGCGCTGTGGCGGGCGAACTACGCTTTCCAGGCGCTGGAAGTCCCCGCCGGCAAACACGAGGTAAAACTTGTGTACGAGGACGATAAGTTCATTTGCGGCTGCATCGTGTCGCTGATCTCGCTCATCGCCTGCGTGGTATTATGGTTCCGGTGGCAAACTCCTCCGGCGCCCTAAAGCCTGTCTGAAAATTCCGAGCGGTCCTGTTTTCGGGCCAAGGGTTGGCTGGCGAGGCGCGACGAGGGAGAATAACCCTCGTGGATCTTCGACCGAGGAGCAACAAAGCCAGACGGCCCTTGGCCCGAAAACCCTCCGGGCGGCGGGTCTTTTGACAGTGTCCGGCGTTGGCTCGTTCCTTACAGCCCGCTGCGGGGATGCTCGGAACTCGCCGACTTGGCCACCGCCAAAATCCCTTGCCGCAGGCCCGCTCGTAATTTTCAGACAGGCTTTTAAGTGTAAAAATGCCCGAGCTCCTTCAACGATGCGTAGTCCTGGGTACGTGCCTTTGAGGGGCGCCCGAGGATTTATGCTGAGTGCTGGATTATGCCAAGTTGGC
>Ga0181537_10004031_pt1 | contig 12310 bp, 11 predicted proteins | sample PEATcosm2014_Bin_39_FD_119765 | JGI IMG/M metagenome (GOLD analysis project Ga0181537, IMG submission 119765) | Peatland microbial communities from MTU Mesocosm Facility, Houghton, MI, USA - PEATcosm2014_Bin23_10_metaG | ecosystem: Environmental > Terrestrial > Soil > Wetlands > Peat | place...
CGAGCATCCGTTTCCGGCGGCAGTCGATGATGCGCAGGCCTGTTATAGGGGACTGGTCGGGAAAGGCTTTGGAAAAATCGCTCTGGCGGGCGACTCTGCCGGAGGCGGTCTCGCGCTTGTTCTGATGTCATTATTAGCGGCCAAGGCGCGGGACGGCGCCGCGTTGCGTCCTGTGGGTGCGGCGGTGATGTCGGCCTGGACCGACTTGGCGCTTTCCGGCGTGAGCATGGAAACGCGTGCTGAAGCGGACCCGCTGTTGACCAAGGAGTCGCTCGCTTCGACGGCGCGACTCTACCTCGGCGGACACGACCCGCGCGACCCGCTTGCGTCGCCTTTGTATGGTGATCTGGCCGGGCTGCCGCCGGTTAGAATGCATGTGGGTGAAGACGAGGTTCTCCTCGACGACTCGCTTCGCTACGGCGAGCGCATCGAGAGCCAGGACGGGAACGTCCAGATCCACACGTGGCAGGGCATGACCCACGTCTTCCCCTCCAACGTCGCTCTGCTGCACGCAGCCAAGGAAGCGCTCGACGATATAGGCAACTTTCTGCGGGAACAATTCGTCGGCGACACCGACGATGCAGGCAATTTGATTAACCGCCCAACAGCGAGCATCGAGGGGAGATTGCGATGAATGACATTTCCTTCGATGTAAGGAGCAGTTTAACTTGAGCCAAGAAACATCTAGGCCTAAAGAGTTGGCGGCGTTTCGGAGCGCCACGACAACGGTAAACGCGGTCCGTCTTCACTACTGGATCGGGGGAAATCCGGATGGTCCTCCCGTCCTGCTGTGGCATGGTTTCCTGGGAACCAGCTATTCGTGGCACAAGGTGATGCCATTACTCGCGGAGGCTGGTTACGCCGTCCTTGTTCCCGACATGCGCGGCTTTGGGGACTCTGACAAGCCCGCAGGCACCGAGGGATATGACGGGCGTGCGCTGGCCGAAGAGTTCCGCGCCTTGCGGCAGCACATCGGTTTCGGGGCCGGCCGGCCGCTGACTCTCGTCGCACACGACATGGGCGCGCCGCCGGCGTTGCTCTGGGCGGCAGATCATCCCGATGAGGTTGCTGGGCTCATTTACGTGGAAGGGCCCGTGATGCTGCAGGCAATGCTGGGGAAGATCATCGCCTACACGCCTGAAGCTATGGCAAAGGGAAGCTTTTGGTGGTGGGTTCTTCCGCTCGCCCCGGGCGTGCCGGAGATTTTGATCGTGGGGAGAGAGCGCGAGTTTCTCAACTGGTTTTATCAAGGCCCGTCAGGTGCCACGAGTGAAGCCATTTCACCCGAGTCCGTGAATGAGTACTTGCGCACTTTTTCCGGCAAGGATGGCGTATTAGGAGCGGAGGGCGTCTATCGCGCCGCCTTTACAACCATTGCTCAAACAGCCCCATTGCAGGACCGCAAGGTCAAGATTCCGGTTGTGGCAATGGGCGGCGAGAGGGGGCTCGGGGCGAAGGTGGGTCAGTTCGTGTCGATGGTCGCGAGTGAAGTCAGTAGCCTGGTGCTTCCGGGTTGCGGCCACTTCATTCCCGAAGAACGCCCCGACGCGGTGGTCGACCAAGTGCTGCGGCTCACTGTCTTGTCAGGAGCTGTGAAGTGATGAAACCGATCAGTCGTCCAAAAATCTAAGACGAGATCGCCAAAGCCCTTCGTGACAGGAGAAATTCTTCATGGATGTGAACGTCACCCCTTTCGAAATTGAAACGAAGACCCGTGACGGCGACATGGTTCGTGCCGATGTTTACCTTCCGCGCAACAGCGCGGGCCCGTTTCCCGTCCTGCTCGGTGCCTCGCCTTATCAGAAGTCATTGCGCTATCTGCCGCCGGTCCCAGCCACGTTTCCGTTCATCGAGTATGGGCCGATCCAGCTCTATCTCGATGAGGGCTACGCCTATGTCGCAATGGACACACCGGGCATGGGCCGATCCGAAGGGGCGTGGGACCCCGTTTCGCGCACCGAGGGCGAGGCGATTCACGACATGATCGAACATGTGGCGGGTCTCGATTGGTCGACCGGCAAGATCGGCATGATCGGGATGTCATATTATTGCTGGAGCCAGTGGAACGCGGCGCGGACGAAGCCGGCGCACCTGACCTGCCTTGGCGCCTATGACGGCGCAACCGATATGTACCGCGACTGGATGTACCAGGGCGGCATTCCCATTCAGGGGTTTCTCAATAGCTGGCTGTTCGGTTCGGTGCTGCTCCAGCACATGGCCAAAGGCCTGCCGATGACCGAAAACGGCCGCGACCGCGTGATCTACGACATGTACGCCCATCCCTTCGACGACGAATGGCAGCGCTGCCGCTCTCCCTTCTGGGAACTCGACCAAGTCGACATTCCGGTCCTGTCGATCGGCGCCTGGGGCAAGGCGTCCCTTCACCTGCGCGGTAATTTCGAAGGCTATCGGCTCGTGAAGGGGCCAAAGCAACTGCTGATTGTGGGAGCCCAAACCTTCGCGGAGACACAGACCCTCTTTGGCCAGTCCGACTTCCATCGAGCCGAACTGCTGCCCTGGTATGATCACCATCTCAAGGGCCTCGCCAACGGCGTGATGGACCGGCCCAAAGTGCGGTTTTTCGTCCAGGGCGAGGGCAAGGTTCGGGAAGCTCCCGACTGGCCGCCTCCCGATGTCACGACCGCCGAATTCTTCCTGAGCGGCGCGCGAAGCGGACACGTCGAGTCGCTGAACGATGGCTCATTGACCGAGAACGCCCCTAGCGCCGCTGGCGGGGCAACCAGTTGGACATACCCTGATCCCAAGTGGATGGCGGGTGTGACGACGATCGACCGGCAAGGAATACCGCATCACTTTGCCCGAGTCGTAACATACACAACTGCGCCGTTGGAGCGCGACCGTGAGTTCACCGGCCAAGGTGTCCTCCACCTGCACGCCTCGTCCGATCAGACCGACATGGACGTCATCGTCAAGGTCTCATTGCTGCCCGTTGGTACGGACAAGCCGCCGACGATCCGGGTGACGCAAGGCTGGCTGCGCGCGTCGCATCGCGCCGAAGACCCGGAATTGACCGCCGAGATGCGTCCGTTTCTGCGCCACGATCGTGAAGAGCCTATCGAACCGGGCCGTCCATATGAACTTCGCATTGAGTTGTTGCCGATGTCCGTGATGGTGCGTGCGGGCGAACGGTTGCGGCTCGAAATCAGCAACTGGGAGTCGACGATCACTGAGGCGCCAATGACGCATTGGTACGGCCAAAAGGTCGGCACCGACACTTACTACCACGATGCCGTACATCCCTCGCGCCTTCGCCTCCATGAACGGCCGCGTACGAACGGAGCGTCCAGTCAACAATGACCGACATCACGCAGGAGAGAAAGAAATGAATTCACACTGGACAGCCTGAGAAGGAGAGCCCATGGCTTCAGTAACCGTACTCCACGCAGTCGCGATCTTTTCTGTCTTCGCGGTCGGCCTTATTGCGGGCCAGATGCTGGCGATCGGCATAGCTAACTATGCGGCTCGCGGACTGCCTGAGACGACTTGGACGCTTCGGTTCCAATCGGAGAACAACCTTTTTGCTAAGACAATGCCTCCATTCTTGATAGCGCCGGCAATCGGTTTAGTTACTTTATTCTTTCTGGCACATGATGATGCCCGTGGAATGTTCGCCGCAGCCGCCGTGCTGATTCTGATCGTTCTGGCAATAACGATGGCGATCAATGTGCCGATCAACAGGCAGGTGCAATCCTGGACTGCAGGAGCTGCGCCGTCGACTTGGATGTCCACGAGAGACAGATGGCTCCGGTTTCACCTGCTTCGAACAGGTGTGGGGCTAATGTCCTTTGCCATCGCGGCAATCGGCCTGACTCGCTTATGAGCAGGGACCACCAGAATGAAGAGTGGTGCCACGGTGAATCAAGACCTCTGAACGGACGACTACGAAAGTATGAACCAATGTCACAAATCCTCCCCTCAGGCACACCGGTTCCCGACTTCGCTTTGCACGTGACTCCGGACCAAACCGTTTCACTCTCCGAGTTTAGTGGGCGTCCAGTGATCCCGGCATTCTACCCCGCCGATTGGAGTCCTGTTTGCGGAGACCAGATGGCGCTGTACAACGAAATACTGCCGGAGTTTAGGAAATATGGGGCCGAACTCCAACGGCATACGGCATGATGGTGAGGCCGACGTCGGGACATTGGCCGCGGCAATCGAACAGTTTCTATAACCGACACTAGCGAATCCGTCGCTAGAGGTGGCCCGCGTGAGGTGGTGTGGCCATTCAATCAATATCTTCGGGCTCGGACCGGTACGCGGCGAGATGCTTAAAGATCTTTCTTAGCGAAATCTTAGAGGCTGAATATATTTCGAAAGCCGAGGCCGTATCTGTCGGCTTCGTTGGTCTTCTTACTCCGTGGCCCGATGAGACTATTCCAACCACTCATTTCAGCACTGATTGCCGTCAGCACGCTGGCGCCGATGTATGCCCAAGATCCACCCCGCCCGGTGTACCAGTTCATGCGGTATGAGGAAGATTCGTCGGCGCTCTCCGATCCCTCGCGGCGCAGCGACTGGCTCGACCCCTTGAAGTATATTTCGTTTGGCGCACCCGGCTGGTATTTCACCTTCGGCGGCGAAATCCGCGAAAAGTTCGAGTTGCTCGATCAACCGGGGTTCGGCACCGGACCGGCAGACCGAAGCGGATACTTTCTGCAGCGCTATCTGTTTTCCTCAGACTTTCATCTTGGCCCTCGCTTCCGCGTCTTTACCGAACTACAAAGCGCCTTCGAGGAAGGTCGAAAAGGCGGCCCGCGGCCGACGGACGTCGATCATTTGGATCTGCATCAGGCCTTCCTTGACATCCAAATCGCTGGCACGGAGCCCGACGGGGTCACGCTACGCGTTGGCCGTCAGGAAGTCGAGTTCGGAAGCGGGCGACTAATTGCGCCGACCGAGGGGCTCAACGTGCGCAACAGCCTAGATGGCGCCCGAATTCGAATCAAGAAGGGAAAGGTTGACTTCAACGCCACCGCATTGCGTCTGGTGGCTATCAAGCCGGGAGTTTTCGATGACGTCCCCGATCACACGCAGACCCTTTGGGGCGCAGGCATCATCATGGCACGCCCGTTCTGGAAGATCGCCAATATCAGCGCCTACTATATTGGTTTCGACCACAAGAATTCCATCTTTGCAAAGGGCGTCGGAAGGGAGATCCGGGAAACCTTCGGAACGCAGGTCTGGAAACGCGGCGGATCGTGGGACTACGACGAAGAGGCCCTCGTTCAGACCGGCTCATTCCGTGGCGTGCCGATCCGAGCATGGGCGCTCGCGTCGGATGGCGGACATACGTTCAATCACGCGCTACTCCATCCGCGGCTGGGTATCCGGGCGGATGCCACGAGCGGCGACAAAGGCGCCGGTCATCGCGCGCTAGGCTCTTTTGACCCGCTCTTCTCTGCAGTACCGATATGGTCGGGGCCTTCGGCGTTGCTCGGCGGCACAAACCTCATCAATGTGACACCCTCGATACGAGTGAACTTTGCTTCGTCGCTGGGGTTGACCCTCGAATCCTCCACATTCTGGCGCGAAAGCCGGTACGATGCAGTTTATACTGCGTTCAACACCCCGCTGCGCCAGGTAAATCCAGACGCGAGGCGCTACGTTGCCACTGCGCCATCCGCTACTCTGGCGTGGCAGGCGACCCAGCACACTTTTTATTCCATTATCTATACCCACTTCTTTACTGGCGATTTTTTTCAAGCATCTCCGCCCAATAAGAACGTGAACTATTTGGCGGGTTGGGTCTCGTACCGGTTTTGAATTCCCCGTCCACGGGCCGCCCATCACGACTAATCGAACGCCCTAACTGTTGTTGTCAAAACTATCGAAGACGACGGTCCTCATATTGCGGCCCCGGTTTCCCTCGCGCATACGCAAATCAGGTTTGCGGATATTGAACGCGCGAGTGAGCCCTTTGGCACATAAATCACCTGCGCTATGGAAGATACTTACGTCATGCCTGTTTCACACCCTTCCTCGGCTCATCATTCGAAACCGCCGAATCGCCCGGCCATGACAGAGTTCGCCGACTCACGGAGCGGCAAGGACGAGGTATTCCCGATCATCTCGCGATCTCGACGAACTGATGGGATTGCAAAATGAATTGCAACATGACAGGAACCTCGATGCAGAAATTGTTCTGCCCGGGGAGATCGAATGTCTTCCCTCTTTCATTAAGAAAGCCATAGCCCTGGCTCCGAAATATCGAACGGAGTTGCAAGAAGCATAGATCGATGGGCGAAGAACAGTTTCACGAGCGAAGGGCGAAGGGGCGGCAGACGTCTCAACTGCATCCCCCCGCTCGGATGTGGACTTCCGTCCTCTGGTACTCAATTGTTCACGTTCGAGACAGGCCACTCGGGCTTCGACATTAATCAGGACGCGCAGCACAAAAGGAAAACATGAAACTGTTGACTCCGGTTGGAAGCAGGAAGTTATTTCTGAAAGCAGACGAAGACAGAATTATCGGATCGGTGTCAAAACGAATCAAAACGTCCGTCGGCTGGATAAATGTTCGGGTAGGCGGAAACGAAGGCGGACCGGCCATGGTGTTTTGGCCGAGTCTCATGATGGAGGGCTCCATGTGGAGTTATCAGTACGAGCACTATGCTTCGGAATATCGCGTTGTCTTGATCGATAGCCCTGGCGTTGGTGCTTCAGACCCGCTCCGCAAACCTGTCTACCTCGAAGACAGCGCGGAGATCGTGATCGCCATCCTTGATGCATTGGGGATCGACAGGTGCATCTTCGGTGGCAATAGCTGGGGTGCAATGCTTGCGGCTGTTTTGCCTGCGTGGTATCCGGAGCGCCTGATTGCCTCCATGTCTATCAACGGGACGGCATCCCTACCTACCATGCTTGAAACCGTTCAAATGTCAGCGATATCTGGCCTACTCTACCTGAATGCAACGATGCCACAGTGGTGGGCCAATCTGGCCAAAGGCGCGTTTGCCGGCGATACGGCGGAAGAAACAAATCCAGAGTTCATTGAATACATTAACTGTGTTCTAAATGAAGACCCGAAATCGATCCACTATCAGCTGCAGGGCATTCTGCTTGGCCGGGTGGACCGCCATGCGCTACTGCGAACTATCAAGGATGTCCCTGTACTCGTAATAGCAGGCGAGGAGGACAGACAGTTCGCGGTTCATATTGTCCGGAAAATGGCGAATGCAATCCAGGGCAGCAAATTTGTCGTTCTGCAAGAGACCGCTCATCTTGCCTCCCGCGAGCAACCGGCTCTCGTGAACGCTGAAATCGATGAGTTCCTGTCAGAACTGAAGCTTCCCGTTCCGCGCCAGCTTGCCAAGGACACCTCTTAGCCGCCTTGCCAAAATAGGCTCATCGTCTCATAAATTCATCTTCAATGTGACGCTTGGGTCACGACGATGGTCCATCCATCAATGCACCACATGAGTCACCCACAAGAAAGGTCATTATGTCTAGCAAGTTCTTGGAGAAGCAGGAAACACCGACGTGGATCGACCAGATGTTTGACGAAATCGACACTCTGGAATTTGGCGCTGGCTTCGAGCACCTTCAGAACGATGCGCAGATGCAGTTCGGAGCAACTGAGACTAACGGAGTAGATGCAATCAAGAAGTTCTTTGTCAGAATCGACTCTCCGCTCGAAATCAAGCATCAAGCCCTGGAAGTGTGGGGCGGGGACGGCACCAAGATCGTCCGTGGAAAAGCAACTTTTCGCAAGAAGGGATCCTCGGATGCCATGGTTACTGCCCCGTTCATTCAGATATTCACCACCTCCCCGGAACAGGATGACCTGGTCACGCATTGGCTTGTTGTTGCCGGCCCGCTGCAAACGGACTCCATCCTCTGAGGTTGGAGGTGCAGCTAAGCAGCCTGTCGCTAGAGTGTGAAAATGCAGCGAGAACCTATGTTGGAAGAATCACGAAGGACCCTTATGGGCAAACACGAAGCCCAATCTCTTGCCGGGCCAAAGATGTTGAAGCAGTTGGACGCGCTCAGCGAGATTTCCCCCGCCTTGGGCCGGTTGGTCCTTGAAGCGGGCTTCGGAGATGCCCTCGGCGGAGTCACCGTCGGCTATCGTGAGTGGTGTCTGATGACGCTCGCAGCCTTGATGTGTATGGGAGATGCTGCCGAACAAAGTCAGGTCTACCTCGAGGCCGCTACTCGGAATGGAGCCACCGAACATGAGATACGCGATGTGCTGAGCCTGTGCTATGGCTATGCCGGCGCACCGCGCGCTGTCACGGCTGCACGCCGTATCAAGGACTACCTTGACCAAGCGAATGAGCAGTTCCTTCCAGGATCTACTGAGGAACAGATTCAGCTTGCCGACCACACAACGATGATTTGGGACAGTTGCGGAAAGGGTCTAGCTCAAGAGGGCGTGCCCATGGTCTTGATCCATGCCTTGGATATGGATCATCGTTTTTGGCGAGAGGTATTTCCGGCGCTCGCGAACAAAGGCAGGACGATTGCCTACGACATGCGTGGGCATGGGCGGGCTCGTGGTGCCCCACTGACGCAGTCGCTTGAACAACTCGCGGGTGACCTCGCACATCTCCTCGATCGTCTAGAGATTCCAGTGGCGGACGTTTACGGAGCCTCATTTGGAGGCGCAGTCGTCCAGCAATTCGCCCTGCAAAGCCCGGCCCGCCTTCGTTCGATGGCGTTGATCGCAACCGGGGCCAAGGCCCCGAAGGAAGAGCTAAGCGCCCGCGCCACGGATGCCGAAGAGCATGGGATGGAAGCCCAAGTAGCGAAATCGGTCATCCGCTGGTTCTTGCCCGAGTCGATTGCACAAGATCTATGGATGGTTCGCTATGCCAGGAACTGTGTCCGTCGATCGCGAGTTGAAGAGTGGGCTGCGTCGTGGCGGGCTATGGCGGCTCTCGATATGACCGAATCCGCGAAGAAGGTGGAAATTCCCGTGCTCGTTCTTTCGGGAACGAAAGATCTATCGGCGACACCCGACGCAATGAGGGCCACGGCAAAGATCTATAAGAAATCCGAATTCGTCTCCATCGACGGAGGTACGCACATGTTGCCGATGGAGCAGTCCGAAAAGGCGAGTGAAGCACTGGGCGCCTTCCGAGATCGCGTGGAGGCTGAGTCCCGGGCGGTTAGATAACTTCCCGGCAGGAGTGAATGGATTACATCGTGGCCTCTCTAGGGCTGCCCCCTTAGCCTATCTTGCCAAAAGCGGGCAGCGAATGCGGTCCTGATCATGAAGTGAAGTAAAGGGGTGTGTATCCGGACTATGCTTGGGAACAATCAGATCCCACTTGCAAATTGTTCCGTTTCCGCCAAGGCTAATTACATGTTAACGTCGCGAGGCAGGGATTTGAGCCGTCGAACGATTGCGTTTGCGCATTGAGACACGTCGCATTGGGTGAGGGAGAACATCAGAAAATGCCCGGGATGCCGTTTCAGATTCACTTCGACAAAGTTCTTAGGAAGGATCTGCAATGCCGCCTTGCCGCTACTCGATGGAGCGATGCCGTTGCGTCGGATTGGCGATATGGGATGAAGCCGTCGTTCCTGAAGACGCTGGTAGAGTATTGGCAAACGACTTACAGCTTTGACGCTGCGGAACACCGCATGAACGCAATGACCCAGTTCCGTGCAACCGTTGGAGGATTCGGCGTCCACTACGTGCACTTGCGGGGACAAGGGCCACGGCCTAAGGCACTGCTCTTGATGAACGGATGGCCTTCGAGTTTCGGTGAATATCGCAGGCTCGCGCCGATGCTCGCTGACCCTGCCGCCTTTGGCGGTTCCGCGGAGGACGCATTCGATGTCGTCATGCCTGCGCTTCCAGGCTTTGGTTTCTCAGACCGGCCGACCAGCCCCAATCAGGTGAATGCAGAGGATTTGTTCAACACCCTTATGACGGAACATCTCGGCTATCCGACTTATCTCGCTTCGGGAACCGACATTGGGGCTGGTGTAGCGACTCGTCTGGCATTGAAATACCCCAGCGCAGTGCAGGGAATTCATATCGCTTCGGTTGTCGACCCGCCTCTAACCGGTGCGTCCCCGCCACCGAACGATGCCGAGAAGGCTTACAAAGCACGCTCTGTGCAGTGGGAGGACGAGGAGGGCGCCTATGAACACGTGCATTACACGAGGCCTCAAACACTTGCGTTTGCTTTAGCGGATTCGCCCGTGGGTCTGGCCAGTTGGGTTCTGGAGAAGTTTTATTTCTGGAGCGATCATGGCGATGACCTGCTAAGCACCTTTCCGCCCGACATGCTCATCGACAACCTGATGATCTACTGGGCTACAGAGACGATCGGATCGTCGATGCGCCTTTACTACGACCACCGTCATTTTCGGGCACCATTCAAGGCGACCGACCACGTCAGGGTACCCACCGCCATCTGCATTTGGCCGAAGGATCTGGTGATCGCTCCCAGGGAATGGGCGGAGCGGTTTTACAACGTTCAGCAGTATTCCTCGCAGAAGCACGGCGGCCACTTTCCAGCCTGGGAGGCACCAGATGCCTATGCTCACGACGTCCGGCTATTCGCGAGATCTCTTAATAGAAGCTAATTTCCCAACCTTCAAACTTCGAAAAGAATACGAAGACCACGCACGAAAGAAGGTGACAAGATGGCGATTCGCGTTGGTGTAGCTGGAGCAACGGGATGGACGGGTGTCCCGGCACTCGGCTCCGTGAGCCTCGCGGAACTTGCCGCCGTGCGTGGACGCATGGGACTTCCCAACGGCGCTCCAGAGCAGGAAAATCACCTAGTTGCTCGCTGGAGACCGGTCAGCAGAAACGTGGCGAACAAGGAACGTTTCGCGTCGGGTCGCCGCAGTTGCGCTGATGCTGGCGATCTAGACCGAGGAAGCTGATCGCGCAATTCCCGTGAAGTAAACAACCGTACTTAGAACGGCGGATGCAACACAGGCCGCCGCAGCGATTCAAATCGTAACGACTCGCCTGTGAGAGTGATACAGATGATGCCGCTCCAACTGCGCCACATCACACATTGTTCGCCTTGTTTTCGGACGTTTCTTGCAATCCGGCAGAAGATTGTTCACACTGCTCAAAGTCGCGGAATCGGAACACCCATTTCGTTCGGGATTTGGAAACTCTCCGAGCGCAGATTCTTGCAGTTCTTTGCAAACCCGTGCACCGTTCATTGGATAGCGTATTATGCCTTAACTTCGGTCAGCGAGATTCTCTAATCGTGGCTTAAGGCTCCAGTAGATTTCCGCGAACTTCGCCCGGGACCGTCTCAATCGTGCTGAAGCCGCTTTTGTAGTGATGCCCAACCGTGGAGCGATATCCCTCGGCTTCTCGTCCGCGAGGAACGCATTCAGATAGGGAACCTGATCCGGGAGAAGTCGGGATTCCAGAAGGGTGACGAGTTCCTGGCGATAGGTGGTCTCGAAAGGATCTGGGCGCGCGTCTGCAACTTGTTCCAACGAGATCGGGTCACAAAAACAGAGTCTCCCCTTGTTTCGCTGCTTGGGGAAAGCCGAGCCCCACTCGTTCATAGTCAGCGTCTTTGCTTCGCTGGTGAGCGATTCGAGATCTGCAGAATCCAAGCCGCGAAGGTAAGCCCGTACACGTCTGACAGTGTCTTTCGCGTGCGCGGAGACACGCGAAAACCGTTCCGACGACTTCCCGCGAGAATCGGGAGCCACGACTGGGGGAGGCTTGACCGGCATTTACAACTCCGATCGGAATGGGCTTATTATACGGCCAAAATGATGCCATTCCAGCTGAGCGAAATTGCAAAGCGAAATTGCAAAACTGTCTGGGTCTGACGAGCGGACGGAGCCGTCTGTTAGGACTCGGTTGATGTAACCGCTTGACGGACGGTTATCCAACCGGACCCAACCCCGCATACAAGCTTAGTTAGCTTCGGGAAACTCTTGATGGCACGAGGCTTGCGACGAAAACACTGCGTGAGCGTATAAGCGGCGGCCACGGACTCTAAGAACGCAAGACGGAAGGCTTTCGTCCGGATACCCGCGCGAAGCTTTGCGAAATGAAGAATATAAAGGAACACAACTGGTTCAAAAACCTGTAATCCGAGCGGCGAAATCGGCTTCTGCCAATGCCTATTTATATAGGGGCCTTTTTTCCGCGTGCGCGTGGTACCCGCGTTGAAAGCCCTGGGGATCGCAGTTGAGGGGTCTACTGATGAGCGCGACACGCGGGGCAAAGGAAAGTGCCGCCTGGACAAGGGAACTCGGACTCATCCTGCTGGAGGGCATCGAGGACGACAGGCAAGGGAAGCAACAGGCACAAGAGCGAGTGAAGGCTTTGCACCCGCTGCCGCCA
>Ga0181537_10004032_pt1 | contig 12310 bp, 13 predicted proteins | sample PEATcosm2014_Bin_39_FD_119765 | JGI IMG/M metagenome (GOLD analysis project Ga0181537, IMG submission 119765) | Peatland microbial communities from MTU Mesocosm Facility, Houghton, MI, USA - PEATcosm2014_Bin23_10_metaG | ecosystem: Environmental > Terrestrial > Soil > Wetlands > Peat | place...
GGCGACGGTAAGATTTTTGTGTCGACCATCGAGGAAGCTATCCGCATACGGACAGGCGAATCCGGAATTGACGCCATCTAAGGCGACGCTCTGACTGCTCGCGCTCCGGGAGCGGATTCGATCGGCGCGATCAAACACCACCAGCATAACGAAGGGGGAACGCACGTCATGACGACGCCGAAGAATGTCATGAAAACGATCAAGGACAACGACGTGAAATACGTCGATTTCCGCTTCACCGATCCGCGTGGCAAATGGCAGCACGTCACCTTCGACGTTTCCATGATCGAAGAAGATACCTTTGCCGAAGGACAGATGTTCGACGGTTCTTCAATCGCCGGATGGAAGGCGATCCACGAATCGGACATGTGTCTCATGCCCGATCCCGCATCCGCATGCATCGATCCGTTCTTCGCCGAGACGACGATGGTGCTGGTATGCGATGTGCTCGAACCCACCACCGGCGAGCCTTACTCGCGCGATCCCCGCGGCATCGCCAAGAAAGCCGAGGGCATGGTGAAATCCATGGGCATCGGCGACACCATCTTCTTCGGTCCTGAGGCCGAATTCTTCGTGTTCGACGACGTGAGATACAAGACCGAGCCGTACAATACCGGCTTCAAGATCGATTCCATCGAATTTCCGTCGAATTCCGATACGGCATACGAAGGCGGCAATCTCGGCCACCGGATCTGGACCAAGAAGGGTTACTTTCCGGTCCCGCCGCAGGATTCGGCGCAGGACATGCGCTCGGAAATGCTCGCCGCGATGGCGCGCATGGGCGTAAAGGTCGAGAAGCACCACCACGAAGTCGCCTCGGCGCAGCACGAGTTGGGCCTGAAGTTTTCGCCGCTGACGGTGATGGCCGATCACCTGCAAATCTACAAATACTGCATCCAGCAGGTGGCGCAGGTTTACGGCAAAACCGCGTGCTTCATGCCGAAGCCGATTTACGGCGACAATGGTTCAGGCATGCATTGTCATCAGTCGATCTGGAAAGGCGGCAAGCCGGTATTCGCGGGAAATAAATACGCCGATCTGTCGGATACGTGCCTGCAATATATCGCCGGCATCATCAAGCATGCTAAGGCGATCAACGCCTTTACCAATCCGACAACGAATTCCTACAAGCGGCTGGTGCCAGGCTTCGAGGCGCCGGTGCTTCTGGCTTACTCGGCGCGCAACCGCTCGGCCTCGTGCCGCATCCCCTGCACGACCAATCCGAAAGCGAAACGGGTCGAAGTGCGTTTCCCCGATCCGCTCGCCAATCCCTATCTGGGATTTGCGGCGATGCTGATGGCGGGTCTTGACGGCATCAAGAACAAACTTAATCCGGGCGAAGCCATCGACAAGGATCTCTACGATCTGCCGCCGAAAGAGCTGAAGAAAATTCCGACCGTGTGCGGCTCGCTGCGGCAGGCGCTGGAAGAACTCAACAAGGACCGCACCTTCCTTAAGGCCGGCGGCGTTTTCGATGACGACTTCATCGATGCGTATGTCGAGCTGAAAATGACCGAGGTTATCCGCTTCGAGCACACGCCGCATCCGGTCGAGTACGAAATGTACTATTCCGCGTAGGTGTCGCGCGTATCCATCATTCTCGCATTGCCTATACAACGCAACTTTCCAGAGCGCCGCCGTTCGCGGCGCTTTTTTCTTTGTCCCTTCTCCAGCGCTCGATGGCGACGCCCCGCCCGTCTTGGCGCTGCACGGCCTCGGCATCCGCTGCTTCCAGGGCCATCTCGACCCGGTTGCGTCCATTCGTCTTGGCCCGATAGAGCGCAGTGTCGGCCCGCGCAATGAGCAGATCCAGGGCGCTCAATGGCGAACCGCATGCAACCCCGACACTCACCGTTCCCACGACGGGTTGACCGTTACGGACGATGCTTGCTGCGGCGAACGCCACGCGCACGCGTTCGGCAACCCTGGCGGCATCGGCCGGAGTTCCCGGCAAGAGCGCGACGAACTCCTCTCCGCCGAGCCGTCCAATAACGTCGCTCGAACGCATGGTTTGTCGCACCACCCCGGCAAACAGCCGCAACATGGCGTCTCCCACCCCGTGGCCAAAGCGGTCGTTGATCGATTTGAAATGATCCAGATCGAAGACTAGGACACTGATCGGAGTCGGGTGGCGACGATGGCGCCATATGACGCTGTTCGTAGCCTCGAAAAATCCGCGGCGGTTGAGCAGCCCTGTGAGCGGATCTGTCACCGCCGCCATTTTATAGCCGTGCAGGGTGCGGTCCTTTGCAAGGATCAGCACGATAAAGGCGGTGCCGACGACGTAGAGTAGTATCTCGATGGCGAATACGGCGAGCCAGCCGCGCGCGAGATCGTGGGTGGCGTTGTCGCCGGCTTGTGAAAGCGTCGCCAGCGCACCGGGAAAGAGAAAAATGGCACCGTGCAGCATCGGCGCGAAAGCGGCGGGCCAGCGCCGGATCAGCGACTTGCGCCGCTCGCGCCGCAGCTCCGCGGCCGTCAGGAACGTATAGCCGGCGACAATGAGGGAGCTGACGACGATACGTGACGCGGCCGACTGGGCGAAGGCGGGCGCAAAACATGCAAGCTGCCAAAAGACCGCACCGAACAGCGTAGCGATCCAGAGGACCGGTCGGCCGTGGAACAGGCGTGCTGCACTCCAGATCAAGCCGACGGCGACAAACAGAATTGTGGTGGACAGGTTCGACAGCGGCCCGATCACGTCGCCGAACCGCCACAGCGCTCCCGACGCGCCGCCGATCAGATACGCCACGCCCCCACCAGGCGAGAGCCTGAATACGCTCCTGCATCCAGCAAAACAGCAGGAACAGACCGAGCAGCGAGGTCACGAAGGCAGCGATAACGAACAGGGTTCCAAAATCCAGCGACGCCGATGCTTGAACCAAGCTCATCGCCATCGATGGCACTCCGATTTGGGGTGTCCGGGCAAGATCTATCCGCAAAAACGCGTATCACGGGTCTGCGCCGAAAGTTTGCGTCTCAGCCTTTGCCAAGTGTATCGGCTGTGGAGCAGTTTTGGAAAAAATTACTGGAAAAGAACCGTAAAATGCACACGGCAGCGCCCGCGCTGCCGGCGTAGGCTGTCGCCCGGCTGATGGACGGCACCCGACGTCGTGCTGCCGCTTAGCGCTTGGAGAACTGGAAGCTGCGGCGTGCTTTGGCGCGGCCGTATTTCTTTCGCTCGACCACCCGCGAGTCGCGGGTGAGAAAGCCGCCACGCTTGAGAACCGCGCGCAGATCCGGCTCGTGGCGCATCAGCGCCTTGGACAAACCATGCCGAACCGCGCCGGCCTGACCGGACAATCCGCCGCCGGACACAGTGCACACGACATCGAATTGGCCTTGGCGATTGGCTGCGACCAGCGGCTGCTGAATGAGCATGCGCAGCACCGGACGGGCAAAATAAGTCTCCACCGGACGATCGTTGATCACGATCTTGCCGCCACCCATTTTGATCCATACCCGCGCGACTGCGTCCTTGCGCTTACCAGTCGCGTAAGCGCGGCCCTGCTTGTCGAGCTTCTGTACGTATTTGGGCGGTTGCGGCGCGGCTGCGGGCTTGAGCGCCGACAGCTCTTCGAGGGTCTGCACGGTCTCAGCCATCAGGCGGTCCTCTTATTCTTGCGATTCATGGCGCCCACGTCGAGCGGGACGGGCTGTTGGGCGGCGTGGGGATGCTCGGCGTGCGGGTAGACCCGCAGATTTCCAAGCTGAACGCGACCGAGCGGTCCGCGCGGCAACATGCGCTCGACGGCCTTTTCGACGATGCGTTCAGGAAAGCGGCCGGCGAGTATCGCCTTCGCCGTGCGCTCTTTGATCCCGCCGATATAGCCGGTGTGCTTGTAATAGATTTTTTGCTCGACCTTGCGGCCGGTCAGGACGGCCTTTGCGGCATTGATGACGATGACATTGTCGCCGCAGTCGACATGCGGGGTATAGGTTGGCTTGTGCTTGCCGCGCAACCGCATAGCGACAAGCGAAGCGAGCCGGCCGACGACGAGACCGTCGGCGTCGATCATCACCCACTTCTTGTCGACTTCGGCGGGCTTGGCCGAATAGGTTTTCATCGTCACATCCGTTGCGGAATACGCCAAAAGTCCGGCGTCTGGAGCGGCTATTTATCCGCGGTACGGTCATGGGTCAACACCAATTGGTGACTATTTTGCCAATATCTCAACCATTTGAGCCAGAGGTATTATTTAACCGCCTGAAGGAATTGAATAGGTCGTCGTGGCGTGGGCGACGAGGTCCTCCTCGCCGTCGGACCGGATCGCCACCTCCGCGACAGCTAGCCGCTTGCCGAGCTTGAGAAGGCGTGCCACGGCGAAAAGGTCCCGCTGCGGCGGCTTTTTGAGAAAGTTAATGGTGAGGTTCGTGGTCACCGCAAGCGGAACCCAGCCGATGCTCGCCAGGATCGCGACATAGGGGGCGAAGTCGGCAAGCGTCATCATTGTAGTCCCGGCAATAGTGCCGCCGGGACGCAACGAGCCGGTGTGGAAGCGCTTGCGCACGCGGCTGCCGCCGAACCAGACCTCTTCGATGCCATAGCCGCCCTCAGCATTGAACATCTGGGGAAATTCCGCGCCCAGAAGGCGTTCAAGCTCCTTGACCGTGAGTTTCGGCGCCGCCATGTGCGTCATGCCCTGCTCCCTGTATGAGGGATCGGATACAATGCGAGAGCTCGGTTGCCAATCGACACGGCAGGAACGGACTTGAAGGGACCGAAAACATGAATGCACATTCCGCCGCCGCCGCGACTGCGGCCTCTTCGCTGATCCTGTTGCGCGAGGACGTGGCTGGCGCGGCCGTGCTGACGCTCAATCATCCGCAGAGCCGCAACAGTCTGTCGGAAGCAATGCTGGAAGCGCTGAGTGACGCGCTCACCGCCATCGCGCATGAAGATACGGTGCGTGCGGTCGTCATCGCCGCAAACGGACCCGCTTTCTCCGCCGGCCACGATCTGAAAGAGCTTAGCCGGCACCGCTCCGATGCTGATCGTGGCCGCGCCTACTTCAAGCACATGATGACGACCTGCAGCAGGATGATGCAGCAGATCGTCGCATTGCCACAGCCGGTCATCGTCGCGGTCCAGGCGGTTGCGAGCGCGGCGGGCTGCCAATTGGTGGCAAGCTGCGACCTCGCGGTAGCCTCACGCGACGCCAAATTCGCAACCCCGGGCGTCGATATTGGCCTGTTCTGCTCGACGCCAATGGTGGCACTGTCCCGTAACGTGTCACCCAAGCACGCCATGGAAATGCTGCTCACCGGCGAGATGATAACGGCCGAGCACGCGGTGCGCATTGGTCTCATCAACCGCGTTGTCGCGCCCGGCCGCGAGCGTGATGAAGCGATCAAGCTCGCGCGCGAAATCGCCAGCAAGTCCTCGTTGACGGTCAAAATCGGCAAAGAGGGATTCTACCGCCAACTCGAAATGCGATTGGGCGAGGCCTACAATTACGTCTCCGAGGTCATGGTCGAGAACATGCTCGCGCGCGACGCCGAGGAAGGCATCAATGCATTCATCGAGAAGCGCGAGCCGAAATGGGAAGACCGCTGACTTCCGCCCCGCGATGAATCACGATTCCTATTCCGACGGTTACATCCGCGGCATCCTCAATACCGTCAAGACGATCGCGATGGTCGGCGCCTCGGAGAAGGAAAACCGACCGAGCTACTTCGTCTTCAAATATCTGCTCGAACGCGGGTACAACATGATCCCGGTCAATCCGGGCTGCGCCGGCGGATTGATTCTCGGCCGTCGCGTCTACGCAAGCCTAGGCGAGGTTCCCGAACCGATCGACATGGTCGATATTTTTCGCAGCGCGAGTCACGCGCTGCCGATCGTCCAGGAGGCGCTGGCGCTCATGCCGCGACCGCAAGTCATCTGGATGCAACTCGGAATCCGCAACGACGAGGCCGCCGCGCTTGCCGAGAGCAACGGTCTCAAGGTGGTGATGAACCGCTGCCCGAAGATCGAATATGGGCGGCTGTCGTCGGAGATCGCGTGGATGGGTGTCAATACCCGCACGATCTCGGCGAAGAAGGCGACTACCGGCGGAATCCAGCGCCTGTCGCTTGACCGTGTCTCGGCGCGAGGCGGCGAGACTGGAGCGACCGATGCCGCCGAACGCGCCGCGCGCGACAACGGCGAAGCTTGAGCGACCCCCGTAACGAGCGTGGACGCCCGATGCAGCAAATTAACAAGGCAAAAATGCGGATTGCTTAACCGCGAACGCAGGGAACTTTTTGCCGCCCTCGCCGATTTCCTTACGGTGCAACCGTCATGAGCCAACCGGCTCCACGCGAAAGCGTAAAGTGGAAGAGGAGAGCGAGCCATGAAAATGCGCTCGATACTGACGCTAGCCGTGTTTTGTACTGCGCTGGCCACCACCGCGGCGCGGGCGGAAGATCAGCAAACCCAGAATGACAATCAGGGCGCGTGCATGAGCGATGCGATGACCGTCTGCGCTCAATTCATCCCGGATCGGGCGCGCGTTGCTGGTTGCCTCATGAGCAATCGCGCCCGTATCTCACAGCCTTGTCGCGCACAGCTCGCGCACTGGCGTGGCTGATCGATAACGTCTCCACCGACGACGTAAGCGTCATAAACCGCCGCGCCCCCAAGCGCGGCGGTTTTATTTGTGACGGCCACGCCCGCGCCTTGACGGCTTCGGCCAGTCCTATAAACCGGACGGGCTCCTTCCCTCGAGATCGCCAGCGATCGGCGCGAAAGGAACGCCCATGAGCGAGCGCATTCCCGGGTTTTCCACGCTCGCCGTTCATGCCGGCGCGCAGCCCGATCCGACAACTGGCGCGCGCACGACGCCGATATACCAGACCACGTCGTATGTGTTCGAGAGCGTCGATCACGCCGCCTCATTGTTCGGCCTGCAGACCTTCGGCAACATCTATACGCGTATCGGCAATCCCACGACCGCCGTGCTGGAAGAGCGCGTGGCCGCTCTTGAAGGCGGCACGGCCGGATTGGCCGCCGCCTCCGGGCACGCCGCGCAAATGCTGATTTTCCATTGCCTGTTGCAACCGGGCGACGAGTTCGTCGCCTCGAAGAAACTCTATGGCGGCTCGATCAACCAGTTCAACCATGCGTTCAAAAATTTCGGCTGGAACGTGGTGTGGGCCGATCCCGACGACATGGCTTCGTTCGAGCGCGCCATCTCGCCGAAGACCAAGGCGATCTTTACCGAGTCGATTGCTAATCCCGGTGGCGTCGTCACCGATTTGGCAGCGGTTTCGCAGATCGCGAAACGCGCGGGCGTGCCCTACATCGTCGACAATACGCTCGCGACGCCTTATCTGTGCAAGCCGATCGACCACGGCGCCGACATCGTCGTGCATTCGCTGACCAAATTTCTCGGCGGCCATGGTAATTCGATCGGCGGCATGATTATCGACGCCGGCACCTTCAACTGGTCCCGCGAGCGCCGCTATCCGATGCTGTGCGAGCCGCGGCCGGAATATCACGGCATCGTGCTGCACGAGACTTTCGGCAATTTCGCCTTCGCCATCGCCTGCCGGGTGCTGGCGTTGCGCGATATCGGCGCCGCTTTGTCGCCGTTCAACGCCTTCCTCATCCTCACCGGTATCGAAACCTTGCCGCTGCGCATGCGCAAGCATTGCGATAATGCGCTCGCGGTCGCGCAATGGGTCGCAGCGCATCCGCAGGTGGCGTGGGTAAGCTATCCCGGGCTGCCGGGCGACCGGTATCATAACCTCGCCAGGAAATACTGCCCGGCCGGCGCTGGCGCGGTGTTCACCTTCGGCCTGAAGGGCGGCTACGACGCGGGCGTCAAGCTCGTCTCCAACGTGAAGCTGTTTTCGCATCTGGCCAATATCGGCGACGTACGATCGCTGATCATTCACCCGGCCTCGACCACACACCGGCAGCTTTCCGACGCGCAGAAGATCGAGGCGGGCGCCGGCCCCGACGTGGTGCGGCTCTCGATTGGTATCGAGGACGTCGAAGACATCATCGGGGATCTCGACGAGGCGCTGGCGGCTTAAGCTTACGCCCGCGCTGGAACGGCGCGGTCGCGCGGAACCCGCTCCGTCACATTCGCCGCATGCAGCGCCGCCGCCGTGAGTACCAGCATCGCCATCGCCTGATGGGCAAGAGCTAGTGAAAGCGGTGCACGCCAGAGCAACGTGACGATACCGAGCGCGACTTGCAAAGTTACCGCGGCGAACAAGGCGAAGGCGCCGACGCGCGCGGCGTGATCCTTCACGCTGCGCTCGACGTCGAAGGCATGCAACAACGCGCCGGCAAAGATCGCATAAGCGAACACGCGGTGATCGAATTGCACGGTGAGGATGTTTTCGAAAAAGTTCCGCCACAGCGGTGCGGCTAAGAACAGCCGCGCGGCATCGGGCACGACCGCGCCGTCGATCAGCGGCCAGGTATTGTAGGCGTAGCCCGCGCGCAAGCCCGCGACCAAAGCGCCGAGATAGATTTGCCCAAGCACCAGAACCAAAAGAACGATGGCACTGACGCCAAAACGCGCCGGTATTGCCGCTCGCGGCGGGCCTTCGCGCAGCTGCCGTGCCGTCCAAAGGAGCGCCACATAGATCAGGCAGGCGAGGCTAAGATGCGTCGCCAGCCGATATTGCGAGACCTCGACGCGTTGGGCGAGGCCGGACGCGACCATCCACCAGCCGACGGCGCCTTGCAGCGCGCCAAGGCCGAAAATGAACCACAAACGCGACCGCAGTGCCGGCGAAATGGAGCCGCGCAAGAGAAACCAAAGCAGCGGCAGAAGAAACGCCACGCCGATCAGGCGGCCTAGAAGCCTGTGTGACCATTCCCACCAGTAAATCGTCTGGAACGCCTGCAGGCTCATGCCGGAATGCAGCGCGCGATATTGCGGAATGGCTTGATATCTAGCGAAAGCGTCCTGCCACGTTTGAGCGTCAAGCGGCGGCAGGATACCCATCACCGGCTCCCAGGTGGTGATCGAGAGGCCGCTTTCCGTAAGCCGCGTCGCGCCGCCGACCAGCACCATCGCCAGCACAAGAGCGGCGACGGCATAAAGCCACAGCCGGATCGCGCGCGTGCAGCCAAGGGTGCGGGTCATGCTCGGATCGCTTGTCGTGTGCGCGCGGACCATATAGTGCTGCGCTCTGCCCTCGCAACGGACCTCATGTCGCTTACCTCATGCCGTTTCGCCTGCGCAAATTCATCGGCGGTATCGCGCTGTTCGTCCTCGTCACCGCGTGGGCGTTACTGGCGATGGCGCTGGCGCAATTTCCAGCCATCCGCGACAATGCCGTTCTGTCCATTCTTTATTACGCGATCGCCGGCATCGGCTGGGTTCTCCCGGCGATGCCCATCATCGCCTGGATGAGCGCCAGAAACCGCTCAGGGCGGTACGGCTAAGCCGCTTCCTGTCCGCGGAAGCCGTTCCACATCGCGGTCGCCGAGCCCGACAGCAGCACGCGCACGTACCGCAATTGCTGATATTCGCCGTTAAGCGAAATCCGCGGCAGCGCGGTCATGTGCGCGGCATGGCCACGAACGAGCACGCCCGGCCGTGTCGTCACCGCGGTGGCAAAGCCGAGCTCGCTGGCGATGGCGAATTCGCGCGTGCCGGCCGAGCCCGGATCGCCGAACGGATAGGAGAGATGTTGCGGTCGCACGCCGAGCGCCGCCTCGATCACTGCGCGGCTCAAATCGATTTCCGTGCGCACGGTCTTGTCCGGAAGCTTCGACAGCATCGGATGATTGATGGTGTGGGCGCCGATAGTCACGAGCGGATCGGCGGTAAGCTCCGCGATTTCGTGCCAGTCCATGCACAGCTCTTTGCAGAAGGCCGCGATATCGACCGCATAGCAGGCCGCAAGATTGCGCACGATGTAGCGCAACTCGGTCTCGGTCGGGCGGCTTCGCAGCCACCAGTACAGCTCGTCGAACAGCGCGCGTTTTTCCTTCAGCGTCGCGCAATCGAAGATGCGGTTCTTGCCGTCGATGACGAGGCCAATGCGCTCATTCTTGGCGATGACGGCTTCGAGCGCAAGCCACCACAATTCGCCGAGCCGGTCGGGAAAGCTTGTCGCTACGTAAACCGCGAACGGCACCTCTTCCGCCTTGAGGATTGGATAAGCGTTCGCCAGCGTGTCGCGATAGCCGTCGTCGAAAGTCAGCGCCACAAAACGGCGGCGGAAATCGCCTTCGCGCATGCGGCGGGCGACTTCGTCGAGGCTGACGATGTCGACGCGTGAGCGGCGCAGCAATTTGACGACGCGGGTGAGGAAGCGCGGCGTGATTTCGAGAAGTCGGTTGGGCTGGAAACGGCCGGGCCGCGGCGGGCGCACGTGATGCAAGGTCAGGATCGCGCCGACGCCCCCAAGAAACGGCTTGAGCGCTATATGCGCGCCGGAAAAAAACAGCGATTCCAGTCCGCCGCGGATGATGGTGTGCTTGAGGTCGGCCAAAATCCGCTCTCGCTGCTCTCTTGCTTTAAGGCTTTGCCCGATCACGGGTGGCGGCTGCCGGAGCCCACACTTCGGCTCACTATGCCCGCCGCTTGGTTGATAATCCTTTGCACCGACGGCGTTTATGTGACGCGATCACGCTTTCTATACGCGCTTTGCTGGGAGAAAGCCCCTACGCCTCCCGTACCGGCGGCTTTGAGGGATCGACGAGCTTAAAGTCGATCGGGGCCTCGCCGAAAATGCCGATGATGGCGGGGGCCGCCTCGCCTCTCTTCACCCCGTCGTAATGCGGCGTGTGAGCGACGCGGCGGACGAAGCCGCCTGCCGGCACCGGCATTGTGGCGCCGGGCTCGAAGCTTGCGCCCGAATTCACCCACCAGGTGCCGGCGAGGACGAAGCACAGGCGGTCGGTGACGTAGGTATGCGGTGCGCTCATGTAGCCCGGATGCCATTTGATCAGCACCACATATTGGCCCGGCTTGTCGGTCGCGCCGAACACCGGCACGGTTTCAACCGAGCCCGCGGGCGCGCCGGGGAGCCCGGGCTTCCACCGATATTGGTCCGGCAACGTGACTTGCGTCTCATTCGGGTCGATCGCGCGTGCGGGATCGCTGAACAGGCTTGCCGGCAACGCGGCGAGAAACGGCGCGAGGATAAGACCGCGGCGGCTTGCTGCGAGGTTTTGCGCGAGCGTTTCGGGCCTGTCTCCTAGCTGCGGGCGAGGTTGGGTTGTCATGGTCATTCTCCGTTCGGGGCGTCTTTGATTATGACGCGGGAGAGCGAAATTGGTTCGCGGTTACCCCCTCTCCCATCCTACGCTCGCGGCGCAAGCTTACGGATGGTTTTCCTCCAAACGGCGCGTGGGCGGGATGAAGCGATAGCTGCGTCGTGGTTGCTTGTTACGCCGCGGCCTCGGCTGCGCGGATAGCGGCACCGGCGGCCTCGGCGCGGCCCGAGACGAGAATGGTGACGTCCTCAAAACCCGCGCCGATCAGGCTGTCGCGCGCTTTCTGGGTGGTGAGGTTCGACAAGGTTTCGACCACGAGCACGGCGTGCGGGGCGATGCGCGCCAGCACGTCCATGTCGGCGCCGCCGAGCGTGCCCGCGTCGAAGATGACATGGGCGTAGGTCGCGGCCAGCGCCTGGAAATTCCGCGCCATGCCGGGCGCCGAGAGAATGCCCTGCCGCGACGCGCTGCCCGAGGCGATCAAATTGAGCGGCGAGCCTGTGTCCTTGGTGATGATGGCGCCGATCGAGGCCGAGCCGTTGGCGAGCTCGGTCAGGCCCGGGGAAGCGGGCGTGCCCGAGACTTCGCGGATCGCAAAGTCACCCGAGCCGAGGCCCACCAACACGACGCGTGATTCCCGCGCCAGCGCCCGGGCGAATTTGATGGCGATGCGCCCGATATCGAGATCGGGCGAGGCGCCGAAGAACGCCATCTGACTGCCGGCGAAACCGACCTGATGCAGATTGTGGGCGAACTCCTCGATCGCACTCACCGGTACGCCGACCGGCCGCGGTCCCCTGGTTGCGGCGGCGACTCGTTCGGTCAGCGCTTCCGGCGTTGCCGCGTTGGGCGTGGTCTCGGCCGCGGCGGCGGCGACCGCGGCTGCAGGAACGATCGGCGGCACCGCGGCAGGAGGTGCGGTTGCGTCCGGCGAATTCAGGGGGCTAGGCTGACCGCGGGCGCGGCCGAAAAGCGGCAGGCGGAACATCTGGCTCCGTTCGCCACTCATCACATCATCGGTCATGCCTCGCTCGCCAGCTCCGGCGCCGCCCATCGAGCGGCCGACAGGGCTGGCCAGCAATTCGCGGGTTAGCACCATACCGGAGCACAGAACGAGCGTGGCTAGCGAAGCAATCA
>Ga0181537_10004033_pt1 | contig 12306 bp, 5 predicted proteins | sample PEATcosm2014_Bin_39_FD_119765 | JGI IMG/M metagenome (GOLD analysis project Ga0181537, IMG submission 119765) | Peatland microbial communities from MTU Mesocosm Facility, Houghton, MI, USA - PEATcosm2014_Bin23_10_metaG | ecosystem: Environmental > Terrestrial > Soil > Wetlands > Peat | place...
AACGCAGTGATTCCTCCAGAACGGCGGTGCCATCCGGATGGCGCTCGTGGGGATGCGGCTGCTTGACTGCAGCGGCGCTGTGCGTCACGGCCTGCGCGGTGGGCCCGGACTATCACAAGCCAAGGGTGCAGATGCCCGAGAGCTTCAAGGAAGGCGCTGACTGGCAGCGCGCGCAGGCCAATCCGCAGGGCGCGTTATCGAGCACCTGGTGGGTCGAGTATCACGACGAGCAGCTGTCGCAGTTGGTCGATGCAGCCTTGCAGGCGAACCAGTCCATCGTTGCAGCAGAAGCCGCCTACCGGGTAGCGCAAGCTACTGTCTCAGCGAGCGTTGCGGCTCTTTATCCCACGGTCGGCGCGAGCCTGTCCGCCACGCGCAACGAGAGCGGCCCTGGAGCTGCAGCCACCGGAATTCCGGTCGGTGTAAGCAATGCCGTGACCGCCAGCGCCGCAGCCAGCTGGGAGCTCGACCTGTGGGGTCAGACTCGTCGCCAGATCGAGTCCAGCAAGGCCGGGGCGCAAGCCAGCGACGCCCAGCGCGCGGGCCAGCGCTTGTCGATCGCAGCCAGTGTTGCAAGCGATTATTTCGCGCTGCGCCAGGCTGATATCGATATCGATTTTTTGAAGCAGCAGCAGCAGATCAACGGGGACATACTGACGATGACGCAGGGTGGTTACGCTCAGGGTGCAGCGTCGGGCGATGACGTGCTGGTTGCTCAGGACACCCTGGAAGCGGTGATCGCCGCGTTACAGGCGACCCTGACCCTGCGCGAGCAATACGAGCACGCCATCGCGGTGCTGGTTGGCGTGCCTCCCGGCGGTTTCTCGATTCAGCCGCGGCAGGATTATGTGTTTGTAACCCCAGCCGTCCCGCTTTCCCTGCCCTCTCAACTGCTGGAGCGCCGCTACGACGTAGTTACCGCCGAACGCATCGCTGCTTCTGCGAACGCGAAAATCGGAGTGGCGCAGGCTGCGTTCTTCCCGACCCTCGATCTTTCGGCGGAAGGTGGCTACCAGCACAACCAGTTCGCTCATTTATTCTCGCTACCCAACCGCTTCTGGACCCTGGGTCCAACCCTGGCTGAGACAATCTTCGACGGCGGAGCGCGGACGGCGGCGGTGCGCGAAGCACGCGCAGCCTATGACGAAGACGTGGCCAATTACCGGCAGGCGGTGCTGGCAGCGTTTCAAAGCGTCGAAGACAGCCTTTCGTCGTGGAATCACCTGCAGCAGCAAGCTCAGGCCTACACCAACATCTATCAGCGCAACCAGAAGCTGTTCGACAATACGCGCGCACAACAGGAGGTGGGTAGCGCGAGCGAGCAGAATCTGCTGAGTGAGCAGCTTACCCTGCTGCTGGCGAAGCAGAATCTGCAGGATACGCGAGCGGCACTCGCTCAGAGCAGCGTCGTATTGATCAAGAACCTCGGCGGGGGCTGGCAGTGGGATGAGACCCGGCAAGCTGCCGTGACCTCCACATCGATGGATCGACACAACCTGGCGGATCCGGCAGCCGGCCTCGCAGCGCAGTGAGCCGAGTCAATTGCACAGGTCCCGTGCCCAACCACGATCAAACAGGATGGGAGCTCACCCTATGAAGCCGGCATTGCGGGCGCTTTTGCCATGTCTTGGCCTGATCGCCCTGGTCGGCTGCGGTCGGGGCGGCGCGCCGGCCCCGGCGCCCCCGCCCCAGGTCGGCACGGTGACGGCCGAGCAGCAAACCGTGCCGCTGACGAGGGATCTGGTCGGCCGCTTGTCGGCGTACTTCAGCGCCAATGTTGTGGCGCGCGTCTCGGGTGTGTTGCTGAAGCGTGTCTACAAGGAAGGCGAGGAGGTCAAGCAGGGCCAGCCCCTGTTCGAGATCGACCCCGTCTACTACCAGGCCATGCTCAACAACAACCTGGCCGCACTGGCGGAGGATCAGGCCACATACATCAACAACCGCGTGACGGCCGAGCGCGATCACAAATTGCTACCTATCGGCTCGGTGTCGCAGCAGACCGTGGATGACGCCGATGCGGCGGAGCGCAGCGCCGCCGCGAAGGTTCAGGCCGATCAGGCGGCTGTCCAGACCGCGCGCATTAATCTCGGTTACACCCGTGTAACCTCACCGATCGGCGGCATAGCCGGCCAGCAGCAGGTCACGCAGGGCGCCCTGGTGGGCAACGCCACCAGCGACACGGGCTCGGGTGGCACTCTCCTCACGACGGTTGAGCAGGTCGACCCGCTCTATGTGAACTTCACCATCAGCGCTGCCGACCTGGTGACTCTGCGGCAGGCGCAGAACGTCGAGTTGGCGCAGCAGAACGACACGCCAGTACACATTACTCTGCCCAACGGCAGGGCGTACGATCAGGCCGGCACGTTGGATTTTTCCGATGTGGCCGTAAATCCGACCACCGGCGCGGTGAGTCTGCGCGCCGTCGTACCGAATCCGAAGCATCAGTTGCTGCCGGGCATGTACGTGACGCTGAAGGTCACTCTCGGCCAGCAGAGCGGTGTGTACCTCATCCCTCAGGAGGCACTCCAACGCGACACGGTCGGCGCCTATGCGTTGGTTGTCGGCCCGCAAGGCAAGGTGCTGCGCAAGAATGTAAATGCGAGTGACAGCTACGGCAGCGACTGGATTGTGACCAGCGGCCTCGAACCCGGTGACCAGGTGATCGTCTCGGGGCTGCAGGGCACCCGCGAGGGCGGTCAGGCCAAGGGGGTTCCCCGCCAAGCAGCACCACCCACCGCGAGTGCGTCGCGCGCCGCTAACCCCGCGGCAGCGGGTGCCAGAATCGCCGGCAGCAATCCGTAGGAACGCTTCCCGAATGCCGAATTTCTTCATCGATCGCCCGGTCTTCGCCTGGGTCATTCCCATACTGATCTGCCTCGCCGGCGTCATCTCGATGCTGAACCTGGGCATCGCGGCCTATCCGGATATCGCGCCGCCCCAAGTGACCGTCACGGCAGCCTATCCGGGCGCCAGTGCCGCCACCATGGAATCGACGGTCACACAGGTGATCGAGCAGCAGCTCACCGGCCTCGACAATCTTCTGTATTTCACCTCGACTTCCAACAGCAACGGCACGGCAGCAATCACTCTGAGCTTTGCGACCGGCACCAACCAGGACATCGCCGAGGTGCAGGTACAGAACAAGGTTGCCCTGGCGCAGCCTCTGCTACCCATCGAGGTGGCCCAACAGGGCGTGGTGGTCGCAAAAGCCAGCCCCGACATCCTGCTGTTCGTGAGCCTGTCGTCACAGAATCCTTCGATCAACGCTGGGCGCCTGAGTGACATCATGGCCTCGCAGATCCAGCCGGTCCTGGCGCGCATCAACGGCATTGGCAACACGTTCCTGCTTGGCTCGGAATACGCAGTGCGCATCTGGCTGGATCCCGACAAACTGCAGGGCTACGGGCTCTCCTCCAGCCAGGTGCTGAATGCAATCAGCGCGCAGAACGCACAGTTCGCGACCGGATCCCTCGGCGCGGACCCCGCCGTCAAAGGCCAGACCTTCACGGCCACGGTGTCCGGCGACACTCTGTTCTCATCCCTGCAGCAGTTCAACAACATCATCCTGTTCACCAGCAGCGAGGGCACGACGGTCCGCCTGAGCGATGTCGCCCGCGTCACCTTTGGAGGACAGAGCTACGGCAGTTCCGCGGTCTGGGACGGCAAGCAGGCGGGCGGCATGGGCCTGTTCCTGCTGCCCGGCGCCAACGCGCTTGCGATCGCGAAGTCGGTCAAAGCGCAAATGGCGCTCATCGCTAGGGATCTACCGCCGGGTGTGACCTGGGACGTGCCTTATGACACGACACCGTTCATCACCGCTTCCATCACCGACGTGGTGAAGACCCTGCTCGAGGCGATCGCCCTAGTGTTCGCGGTCATGTTGATCTTTCTGCAGAACCTGCGGGCCACGATCATTCCGACGCTGGTGATACCCGTAGCGCTGCTGGGGACCTTCATCGGGCTGTCTCTGCTGCACTTCTCGATTAACCTGCTCACGATGTTCGGCATGGTCCTGGCGATCGGCATCGTCGTGGATGATGCCATCGTGGTGATAGAAAACGTCGAGCGCATCATGGACGAGGAGCACCTTGAACCCAGGGAGGCCACACGCAAGGCCCTGGGCCAGATCACCGGGGCGATCATCGCAATCACGGTGGTGCTGGCTGCGGTGTTCGTGCCTTCGGCCCTGCAACCAGGCGCAACCGGTATCATCTACTCGCAGTTTGCGCTGACGATCGCCGTGTCGATGGCATTCTCAGCCTTCCTGGCGCTCTCATTCACCCCCTCACTGTGTGCGACGATCCTTCGACCGCGTCAGGATGGAAGCAAGAAGAACGTCGCGTTTCGCTGGTTCAACCGCGGATTCGAATGGGTGGGCCGTACCTATGTCGGCCATATCGGCGCGGCAGTACGTCACGCGCCGCGCTGGATGGTGGTCTTCGCAATGATCGCCGTGCTGGCCGGGTTCCTGTACACGCGCCTGCCGACCAGTTTCGTCCCCGACGAGGATCAAGGCTTTATGCTTGCGCTGGTCAATCTGCCATCGGGCGCAACCCTGCAGCGCACCGATCAGGTCATGGGCGAGGTACGGGACAAGCTGCTGCACAGCGCGATTGGCCAGAACATCGCGGGCGTATTCTGTCCCGAGGGCTTCAGCTTCGTAGGGCAGAGTGAGAACGTCGGTATGGCCTTCATCAAGCTTACTGACTGGAGTAAGCGTTCCAAAACGGCCATGCAGCTCATTCCCCAGGCAGACAAGATCCTACACGGCATCACCGACGCCCAGATCTTCGTGGTGAACCTGCCCACCATTCGCGGCCTTAGCCAGTTCGGCGGTGTTGACATGTATCTGCAGGCACGCGCCGGCCAATCGCGCGCGCAACTGACCGCGGCCCAAAGAGCCCTGCTCGACGATGCGGGTAAGAGCTCCGTGCTCACCGGTACGCGTGCCAACTCACTGCCTGAGGCGCCGCAGCTGCAGATAGCGGTGGATCGGGTACAGGCGGAAACGATGGGTCTGTCACTCAGCGACGTCTACCAGGCCATTCAACTGCAGTTGGCACCCAACTACATCGATCAGTTTACCTATGGGGGGCGTGTCAAGCGTGTTTATGTACAGGCCGATGCACCTTTTCGCGGCGGCACCGATGCATTCCAACACATATATACCCCGAGTGGAGTCAGCAGCGCTGCCACGGGCGCGGCCAGCTCCGCCAGCCAGGTCGCCAACGCCAGCGGCTATCTGACGCAGATCAATCCCTCAGTCAGCAATACCTCGATCAGCCCGTACAACATGGTCCCGCTGTCCAGCGTAGTCAAAACGAACTGGGGCGTCGGGCCGCAGGCGCTACCCCGCTACAACGGCTATTCCGCCGTCGAGATCGTAGGCAGTGCAGCCTCCGGCTATTCCACGGGCCAGGCCATGCAGGTGTTGCAGAACATCATCAACAAATCCCTGCCCACGGGTTTTGCCTCGGATTGGACCGGACAGTCCTATCAGGAGGTTCTGGCTGGCAATTCTGCCACGCTGCTGATGGTGCTCTCGATCGTCGTCGTGTTCCTCTGTTTGGCCGCGCTGTATGAAAGTTGGTCGATTCCAGTCGCGGTGCTCCTCGTGGTGCCGTTGGGCGTTCTCGGCATGCTGGCGTTGTGCAAGCTGAGTGGCATCCCCAACGACATTTACTTCAAGATCGGACTCGTCACAGTGATCGGCCTGGCGGCAAAGAACGCGATCCTGATCGTGGAGTTCGCGGTCGACGGGCAGGCAAAGGGCATGACTCTGTTCAACGCAGTGGTTGAGGCCGGCAAGCTGCGATTGCGCCCGATCCTCATGACGTCGATGGCTTTCATCCTCGGTGTACTCCCGCTGGTCCTCTCGAGCGGCGCGGGTGCCGCCTCGCGCCATGAGATTGGCACGGGCGTGATCGGTGGCATGTTGTTCGCAACCTTCCTCGGTTTACTTCTGATCCCCGTCTTCTACGTTGCCGTAAGACGCTCGCTGGGCGACAAGCTGGACCAGGTAGCGGGCGAGCCGCGCCAAGGGAGTTAAGAACGGGATCTCCTCCGACGCGCGTCGCTTCTCTTCTGCGGAACGGCGGAATGGCCGCCGACCGATCCTCTACTTAGTCATGAAGTTTCCCTTTGCTTGAGCAGCGGCGACCGTTAGACCCGGGAGCGCTTCGGTCGATCAACATTCGCCGTGGTGCGCTACGAGTTCCAACAAGAGGCACGGCCCCTACGCGACGGTTTACGATCCTCGCGCACGGTAATCAACGGCAGTATCAGTCGCGCGTCGCGGCTCAAGCATCCCGTGCGAACACCGCGAGCTGCGCGAAGATATCTGTGCGACGCTTACTCTGTACGGCGGTTTCACCGGGTGGAGGAGATGCGCTGCTGAGCGTGTGCCAGTTTCGCGCAATGCCGTCCCTTCGCATCGCGCTCAATGTCGCAAGCCGCCGCCCGTAAAAAGGCCATGATTGCCGTTGGATGAGCCAGCGATGTGCTTGCGACTCTAGTGGAAGCTCATGGATCCGTTATGCGGCAAGGACGCGGCTCGGATTGATCGAGCCTGGTGGGCGACGCAATGATCTTTAATTGATCCAGGTCAAACTCTTTGTAGAAGTCGCGGCTGAAAAGCTCAGGCGCCTCTTGTATAGTAATCGGGCAGGAAAAAAGATATTTCAGACTGTTCGTGCCGCCGCGGATCGTCAGCTGCCGGAACAGATCCGGCTTGAGCGCCGCCGCAACCATGGCCACGACCTGACTCCGAATACCATACGTATCAATGTTCAGTTCATTGACATCCGACCTGTCTTTCAGCCAACTCGCCGCGCCGATCAACTGAGCAGCTTCGAGACCGATAGATCGCTCCCTCGCCATGGATTCCAACAACTGCGTATACAACACCGACGGCGGGCGATTGACGAGCCACTCCCTATTGTGCTCATTTTCCTCCGCCATCTTGATCAAGACATGCTCGTTTGCTCGCGGCGAACCCTTCCGGTCGGGCGACGCATCACCGGTAAAAAGCAAGTCGACAGTCAGCAGCTTCTCGCCGCGCCTCAGCAAGTCTGTCACGTGCTGCGCAGCGTGCGACCGGCCTTCATCCTGCAGAACGATCGTGGCGGATCCGCCCGGTTGGACTCCAGTCGGCTGCAACCATGTCGCCGAGGCACTCAGGCCGTTGACAAACTCCAGTCGGTACGTCTCGGCTTCCAGCCCCCCGTTCTTGGAATTCGCGACACCCCAAGCGTGTTTGACGTGCTGAGGATGATATAGCACCACGTGTTCGAGTTTTTGGCGTCTGGATTGTGTCCATTGATCGCGCGAGGAGGCGTCCGACGGCACCGCTTCGCGCTTGATCTTATCTGCCAAGTTTCGCGCAAGACGAAGAATCGTAAGATTGTCCGTCGGCAAATTCACGCTCAACGTTTGGTCGTTGATTACGTCGACAGCTATTTCCTCGGACACCGGCGGCAAGCCAAAATGCTGGGAAAAGAAGCGATATGATTCCTTCCGGTTCTCTTCATCATAGCGGTGGACAGGGTGCGGGTTTGCATGGAATTCAAAGAAATCCTCTTTGTGGTACAGGTGGTAAAATGGCAGGATTTGATCGTACAGGTACGGCTTCGTAAACGGGGCTCTCCCGACGTAGAAAGGGTCTTCCGAGCCGTAGATCAGAAGTGTCGGGCGTGGCGCCCGCAGAGCCGTTAAAAGCGTGTAATCGGCATCGAAGTCGGGTGGATTGTATTCCATGTCGCCGACGTCGCCGTTTCGTTCGATCGCCGATGCAAACGCAAAGTATCCCGACACGGGAACGGCCGCCGTCACCCGCTCATCCAAAGCGCTCAAAATAATGGTTTGCCAAGCACCGCCGGATAAGCCCGTCGCTCCCAACCGGTGAGGATCGACGTTCGGAAGGCCAGCCAAATAGTCGAGCCCTTTTCGCGCGGCAAGGTAGAACAGCCCGGTTGCACTGGTTCCCGCAAGATTCATATAGCTGCCATTCCAGTGGGCGTTCTCATTCTCCGGCGTATATGGTTCTCCCCCCGTGAATAGTTGTCCGCAATTGAACCAAACCAGGTTTAACGCCAGCATTCCCCGGCGCACATAATTGACACTGAGTCTTTGTTGCTCTTCGGGGAGGAACGCGCGCTGATTGTGGCCTTCAAAAATCACAATCGCCGGAGCCCTGCCCGTCATATGTTCCGGCTCGTACAGGAATGCCGACGTCCAGAAACCGGGCACGATCTCGTAGCTAAGCTTCTGTATCTGGTATCCCTTACCGGTGACGATAATGCCCTGGTCGGTAAAATTGGGTGGCGAATCGATCCAGGATCGCGGCCAACCATGAAAGATAGAGTCTTCGAGCAGCCGTTGTCGGCGCTCGTGAGCCGTTTGGGACCATCGCTTCGGATCACCGGGGGTTGGAAGCGCCGGAACCCTATTCATCAGATACTGACGTAGTTGGTATTCGACGACCTCAGGAGCCTGCGTCGGTTCTTCAAGTATTTCTTGCACTTGCTGCACGGTTTGGGCGCCGGCCGCGGCGCTCCAAGCGAAAACAAAGATCGCCGTCAGTGCCCGCCGTCGCATTGCTGGCCTCTCCTCGCCCGTTCAACAAGTACCCGGATCGTTATCATTACTCCCGATTTAGCCGGAAGAGGAAGAACGTTCTCGCTAGCATAAGCCTAGCGCCCGCGCGCCGGCGACTGCTGTTCGCAATTAAGGCGAAAAGCAACGTAGTGATCGATCGCCGCAAACCCCTTCCTGCCCAGTGGCTACGGGTCCAAGCAAACCTTCGGCGTCCCGCCGCACCGGTAGCTGCTCACATGCATTGAGCGGGCGACGGGGCTGCACAGTGGCCGCGTCGAGCGCTGGCAGCCCCGGCCCGAACAAACCTAGCTGGAACGACGGCTGCCTCTGAAGCAGGGACTCCGCGCTCCCATGGCCGAAGAGTAAAATCCGGTCACTGCCGGCCTTTGTTGACGCAGCCTGCGTACAGTCCATAAAAACACGCTGTAGAATTGGTACTTTCACTTGCCAGCGCTCCGGCGCGGAGCTCAGAAAGCTAACGGGGAGTTCAGGCCCCGATTCATCAGCGAATTGCCCGCGGAGGAAGTGAGATATGCGCACGCCATCGGACAGACCGGACCAGAATGGTTCAGACAGCGGCCATTTGCACTCGCATGGCCACACGCACGCGCACGAGTTTGCCCGCTCACACAATCATGATGCGGGCGGAAGCATGAGTTCGCGCCGTGACTTTCTTCGCATGCTGATGAGTACCACCCTGGCGGGGGCGTCGGTGATGGAAGTCGCATATCACCGCGCGGCGTGGGCGCGAGCTGCGCCAATGACCTCAGCCGGCAATCTCTTCGACATTCAGAGGCTTGGGACGGATGTCTTCTTTGCATACGCTCACCCTCAGGCACTGGTCAACTGTAATGCGGCGATATTTGTTCGGTCAAAGGATGTGGTCGTTGTGGATGCGCACTCCAAGCCCTCGGCAGCGGCATCCCTCATCGCGCAGATTAACCGCGAGGTCACACACAAGCCGGTGCGCTACGTGATCAATACGCACTTTCACTACGACCATACACAAGGCGATCATGCATATCGAGTGAATAATCCGCAGGTGGACTTCATCGCGAGCAGTGCCACCAAGCAGCTCCTGGAGGAACTCGCGGTGACGCGTGTCAAGGCCTCGCTCGATGCGGTGCCGCCGCGAATCGATGGGCTGCGCGAGAGGCAGGCAAAGGCAACCTCGGCTGCGGAAAAGGCCTTTTGCGAGGACCAGATCAAGCAGCTGCAAGCCTACCAGGCCGAGCTGGCCGATTACACGCTGGAATTGCCGACGATCACATTCGACAAGTCGTACGTGCTGCCTGACCCGGTCCTCGATCTTCATCTTGAGTTTTACGGTAAGGCGCATACTGCGGGAGACATTTTCGTCTTCTGTCCGCAGGCGAGCACGGTGGCCACGGGAGATGCGATTCATGGCTGGCTGCCTAATTTCGGCGATGGTTACCCGCGCCTGTGGCCGCATACGGTCGATGAGGTGAGCCGTGCGAAGTTCAAGTATCTCCTTGGAGGACATGGACGGATGCAGTCTGACCGGACGGTGATGCTGAGCCAGCGGAATTACATCGAGGAGCTGACGGAAAAAGTAGAAGCGGGCAAGAAAGCTGGCCTAACGCTGGACGAGATGCAGGCACGAATAACCGTAGCCTCGCTCAAATCGATGCAGTCGAATGGTTACGAGGGTTTTCTTAACGGGTCGCTGGCGGCAGGCAATCCGCATTTCGGGCCGATGCCTCCTTTGCAGAATGCGGTGAATGCGAATATAGGAGATGTATACAAGAATCTCGATCGTACCTAATCGAATAGTCACGTTCATGAGGCGGCAGCGAGGAGAGAGGGGGGGTCAACCGTCTTGCAGGCAGCCGATTGCGCGGCCTTTGCGGACCCCGCAGAAGTCGAAGCGCCACTGCTCCTCGGCATGGATCATCTCTTAATGCTTTGATGCAAAGCTGCCGGTTACCACCGGTGGCAAGGGGTCAGGAACTGACCTGTGGCCGATCGATTGACGCTAATGGTCGCTGACCGGCCCATTTCGGCCGCTCGGTCGATCAGCGGTTGCTTCCGGGTAGCTGCCATTCGAGTAGGGTGCATGACCGGTGCGAGTCCGCAGCCTCCACAGCGTCTGCGCTTTCGACGCCGGTCATCTTGCGATAGCCAAAGCAGCACGGCGCAAGGACCCGCGGGTTTCTTGATGCTAGCTGTAAGACGAGGCTTGCGGATTGTCCAGAAGTCTCGCTAACGCAGTTCCTGCGGAAGTAGTGGCCCGAATGCGCCGCTCTCGATAATCCCGTAACCGATCAACAAAGCAGTCGATATGTAGGCAAGGCGTGGCACCCATTCCGCCACAAGATCGTCGAATCGATTGATCGCCGCTGTTTCGGCTTCGGAGTAGCGAAACAACATCTCCGGTAAGGCGCCGCTCGCTTCGCCTGGCGCAATCAGCGCGCAGGCGTGCGTATGACCTGGGAAAGACAACTCGGACACCGCCTGCGTAAAGGACGCCCCTGCTTCGATCCGAGGTTTGATCTGCGTAAGTTGCTTTCTGAGTGTTTGATCTCGAACAGTGCTCAAAGCTATGGGCAGAGCGTCCAGTATCGGCATTCCGGCGTCCAGTAGCAGCGCCAGACTATCAAAGAAGTCCCGAATATTGCGTCGCACCTGAATCGGACCAAATAACGGCACGAGCGAGAGAACTCGATCAAGCGTATTTGGGAGCGCTCGCGCTGATTGCGAGCGCTGCGAAAGATCGCCGAGCAGCCACAAAGCTCCTCCCACGGCGATCAAGGGCAGTAGGTACTTCAGCAGGTAGCTTCCCCAGGTCAAAGTACCGGCGACAAGATTCGGCAACGGCCTTATGAACACCGCGATCACCAACATGACTACCGGTAGCATCATGCGAGCCTTCATCACCTTCGTGCGCATCGACCGTCGCGCGTAATGATCTGAAAGAAGGTGATATGCTCGCGACGGGCTACCGGACACCGTCGCCGCACGCAATAGGGATGCCTCAATGGACGTGAACAGGCCACCTTTCAGTCCGGCGTCCGCAATGCCCAACCTGATCCATTTGCGCGTCCCAGCCAGGCGCCGCCGTTCACGCGGTGGTAAATCAACCAAACTGAGCGCTTTGTCGAATGGAAGCCCTGCGTCTTCCATGGTGGCCAGCTGGCCAAACAAATCAGCCCTTACATCAAACTTCATAGCGGTAAGGGTGTTGCCCAACCTAGCCATCCACGTCTCCTCGCCCACGCACTACCAGGCAAGGAATATATGCCTTCCGGTAAGCAGACAGTGACAGTTGGCAGGTTGAGGGTCATGGCAGCAGTACGATCATTTAGGCTGCAGTCGGCCAGGAGCGGACTGCCGAGCGCACTTGTACGTCACGAGGTGCTCGCGCGCCGACGCACTAAGCGCTGGACGCTCGGCCTAGCTGCGCTGACTGACTGCGACGCCCCCGAGGATGCAGATCGCAGCCACGGCCATGCGAACGGTGAGCTGCTCGCCGAGCACGATCCAGGCCCACACGACGCCGAACAGCGGTATGAGATAGGTCACCGTCGAGGCGCGCGGACCGCCGATCCGATTGATCAGCCGGTAGTAGAACACGAACGCAGCGCCCGTGCAGATGACGCCGAGCGCCAAAGCGCTGACCCACGAGTGCAGCGGTATGGGATGCCTTGGCCAGCTCAGCAAGGCGAAGGGTGCAACGAACACGCTGGCGCT
>Ga0181537_10004034_pt1 | contig 12301 bp, 9 predicted proteins | sample PEATcosm2014_Bin_39_FD_119765 | JGI IMG/M metagenome (GOLD analysis project Ga0181537, IMG submission 119765) | Peatland microbial communities from MTU Mesocosm Facility, Houghton, MI, USA - PEATcosm2014_Bin23_10_metaG | ecosystem: Environmental > Terrestrial > Soil > Wetlands > Peat | place...
CGAGTTGGCCCGGTCCATCCGCTTGAGGTTCTTGCGGAACTGCCGCAGGAGCCAGTCGTTGAAGATCAGCTCCAGCACCTCGGAATGAAGCCCGCCGAGCGCGCTCTCCTCAACGACGAGGCCGCCGCCCTGGCGCTCGAAGAACGAGGCGTTGGCGCGCTGGTGGTCGGAGGCAGCGTGGGGGTAAGGGATCAGGATCGCCGGGGTCTCGCAGCGGATCAGCTCCTCGAGCGTGCCGGCGCCCGCGCGGGAGATGACGAGGTCCGCGGCCGAGAGCAGCTCGGCCACGCGGTCGCAGAAGGGCATGAACACGGCCTTGACCGCCGCGCCCGACTTTGAGCGCATGACAAGGGTCTCGGATTCCCCCTTGCCGAGGCCGGTCACGCAGACCACCTGGATGCCCTCGAAGGCGAGGGCCTCCAGCCTGCCGCGGGCCCACGAATTGAGCGAGGTGGCGCCCTGGCTGCCCCCAAGGATCGCCAGGACCTTCTGGGTGGCCTCGAGGCCGAGCGACTGGCGCGCCTGCGCCGCCGCCATCCTGAGGATCTCCCGGCGCACGGGAAGCCCCGCATGGCGCGTCGCCGCCGCGCGCACGCCCGGGACGCGGATGCCCTGCGGCATGTAGACGCGCTGGGCGAATCTCCCGAAGGCGCGCATCGCCAGGCCCGGCACGCGGTTCGCCTCGTGCAGCGCGACCGGCACGCCCATGACCCGCCCGGCCGCGGCGGCGGGGGCCGACGTGAATCCGCCGAAGCCGACCACGGCGTCGGGGCGCAGCTCCCTGAGCGTCTCCAGGCAGAACCTGAACGCCGACGCCTGCAGGAAGGCGAACCGGGCCATCCTCGCCGGGTGCCACGAGAATCCGCTGCCCGGCATGCGCCTGAAGCGCAGGTGCGGGTACTTCTCGCAAAGCCGGGCGTCCACCCTCTTCGTGCTGATGAGCAGCGTGGCCTCGTGCCCGCGCGAGACGAGGCCCTCGGCGAGCGAGATTCCCGGCGAGACGTGGCCGCCCGTCCCGCCGCACGAAATGAGGAAGCGGCTCATGCGAGCACCTCGCGCATCGAACCGGCACCGACCGGGAACGCGGCCCGGCCCCACGTACGCTGCGTGTTGATCAGCACGCCGAGGAGGAGCCCCATCAGGAGGAGGTTCGACAGGCCGGCGCTGATGAAGGGCAGGGACATTCCCTTCGTCGGCAACAGGCCCGTCACGACGCCCAGGTTGATGATCGACTGCAGGCACATGAGGAGCAGGCACCCGGCGGCGAGCAGGAAATGGAAGAGGTTCGGCGCACGCCTCAGGTGCGCGAGGCCGGCGATGAACATGGCCGCGAAAACCGCGACGACCGCCAGGGTGCACCAGAGTCCGAGCTCCTCGCCCACCACGGCGAAGATGAAGTCGGTGTGAGCCTCGGGTAGGTAGTTGATCTGCTGGCGGCCCTGGCCGAGGCCCACGCCGCCGACCCCGCCCGCGGCGAACGCCTCAAGCGACTGCCACAGCTGGTAGGTTCCGCCCTGGCGGTTGCCCTCGACGTCCATGAACGCCGTGAATCGCCGGAGCCGGTTCGCGTTGTGCGCGACGAGGACGGCAAAGGCCATGGCGGACAGGCCGATCGTCGGAAGCGTGTAGCGCCATTTTGCCCCGGCCAGGAAAAGGAGGATGAGCCCCACCGAGAGCGTGAGGGCGGCCGTCCCGAAATCGGGCTCGAGGAGGATGAGCCCGGAGAAAGCCCCAATGATGGCCAGCGGATAGAGGTAGCCCCGTTTCAGGTCGCCGATCCGCGTCTGGTTGAGGGCCAGGTAATGGGCCAGGCAGAACACCATCGCCAGCTTGGCAAACTCGGAGACCTGGAGGCGCGCCGCCCCGTAGCCAAGCCACCGGCGGCTCCCCTTCACCGAGACTCCAAGGTGGGGGACAAGGACGAGGACGAGGAGCAGGAGAGCGAGCGCCGCGATCCAGACGGAGGCCCGGCGCGCATAGTCCAGGTTGACCCTGCTTGCCACAAAGCAGAGCGCGACCGCGGCGGCCACCCCTGCCACCTGCTTCTCGAGGTAGAAATACGGGTCCTGCTTGAGGGAGGCGCTGGCGCTGAACAGCACCGTCACCCCGAGGAAGGTCAGGGCGATCGTGCAGACGACGATGAAGGCCACGGGGCCCGCCACCAGCCGCGCTCGCAGGGGTTGACTGGGCCTTTCGCTCGGCATGGCGCGGGTCAGGGGCTCTTCGGCTGGGCGGTGTCCCCGACCTTGATCGCCGGGACGTCCGTGTCGCTCGGAGGCTTGAGCCCGGCGTCGAGGTCCTGGTCCGTGGGGGCCGTCTTCGCGCCCGTGTCCATCGGGGGAGCCTCGGCCGCGCCGGCTTCGCCCTTGGCGGCGGGTCCCTTGGCCCCCGAGGACGATTTTGACGGGATGACGAGCTCCTGGCCCGGCTGGATCCTCCTCGGGTCGGTGATGTTGTTGGCAACCGCGATGTCGCCCACGCGCACGTTGTACCTTCGGGCGATCGCCCCGAGCGTCTCGCCGGGCTTGACGGTGTGCCTGAGCGTTTCTCCCTGAGCTGCGGCCTTCTCCGGCGGCGCGGCAGCGGGGGCCGGGGCCGACGCCTCGGGCTGGCCAGCTTTCGACGGGATGATCAGTTTCTGGCCCACGTGCAGGACCGAGGTCAGCTTCAGGTTGTTTGCGGCGGCGAGGTCGGACTTGGACAGGTGGTTCCTGGCGGCGATGCTCGAGAAGCTGTCGCCCCTGGCCACTGTGTAGGTCGTGGCCGGCGTGACGTCGGAGACGGGCTGCGCCTCGAGGGCCGAGGCGACGGGAGTCCCGGGGCGCGTCGGGCTGTAGCGGATGAGCACGGGCTCCTGGGCCGCGGGCGCCGCGGGCCCGCCCGCCTCCGGAGCCGCGGATATCGGCGACCCCGTGTCGGGAGGCGCGTCGGCGCCGGCCGCCTTGGTGTAGCTGCACCCCGGGTTGGCAAAAATGAGGAGGAGGGCGAGCGCGTGCAGGCCCACCGCGATTCCTAGTATTTTGATTATTTTCATGGCTGGAGCGTCGAATTTTCCTGTTGGTGTAAGGTTGTCGTTTGCGTGATCCAAAGCTATATCAAACTCGGGCGGTCCGGAGCTCGGCGACCGCCAGCTCGAACCTGTCGCCGCGCTCCTCGTAGTCGCGGAACATGTCGAAGCTGGAGAAGCCGGGGCTGAGGAGGACGTTGCCACCGCTGGGCGCGACCGCCGCGGCGCGGCGCACGGCCTCGTCGAGGCCCGCGCATTCCGAATGGGGGACGCCCTGGGCCTCGAGCGCCGCCGCCAGGACGGACCCCGTCTCCCCTATCAGAACGGCGTGGGCGACGCGCGGCGCGATCCGGGCGGCAAACCCCGCCAGGTCGCCTCCCTTGGAACGGCCGCCCGCTATGAGGACGACGGGGGTCTCGAAGCCGGCGAGCGCGGCCTCGACCGCGTGGAAGTTGGTGGCCTTGCTGTCGTTCCAGTACCCCACCCCGTCGATCGTCGCCACGCAGGCGAGGCGGTGCCGGCCGACCCGGAAGCTTCGGGCCGCCTTGTAGAGAAGGGCGCTGTCCAGCCCCTCCGAGCGCCACCACGCCGCCGCTAGGATGAAGTTCTCCCTCTGGGGATAGGCGGCGAACGCGGTGCCCTCGAGCCCGGGATCGGCGGGCTGGCCCTCGGTGGGCACGCAGGCGCCCGGGGGGAGCGGCCGGCCGAGGCGCGCGCCCTCGCGCTCGACGGAGCTTCCCACGAACAGCCGGCCCGGCGCGGTGCGGATGACCATCACCCACTTCGCCGCGAAATAGGCCTCCAGGTCCGGGTGGCGCTCAAGGTGGTCCTCGGCGAAGTTTGTCCATAAGAGGCCGTCGGCGTAGAAGTGCCCGAGCTGCTCCGCCTGGAACGAGCTCACCTCGCACACCGCCGTCGTCTCGGGGTTGCCCCCCATCTCATCGGCCACGATCCGGCTGAAGGGCACTCCGATGTTGCCCGTCGCAAGGGCCCGCCTGCCGGCGCCCGTGAGCGCGTGCGTCAGGAACTCGGTCAGCGTCGTCTTGCCGTTTGTCCCGGTGACCGCGATGACCCGGCCGCGCCAGAAGATGGAGGCGAAGTCGAGCTCCGCCATGGACATGCACCCGCAGTCGCGCGCGATCCCGAGCCAGGGATGGCCGGGTTGGAAACCCGGCGAGAAGATGACCAGCCCGTGCGAGCGGGCGCGCTCCGGAGTGAACTCGGTCCCGTTCCTGTCGTAGAGGACGGCGGCCGCTCCAAGGCTCGACGCGAGCTCGGCCGCGCCCCGGCCGCTTGCTCCCGCGCCGAGGATCGCCACCGGCCGGTCGATCCTCCTGCTGATGAATGTCGGGGTTTCCAGGGGCATCGCTTAGCGGATCTTCAGGGTGCTGAGCCCGGCCAGGGCGAAGATGAGCGATAGTATCCAGAAACGAATTACAACCTTCGTCTCCGGCCAGCCGAGCCTCTGGAAATGGTGGTGGATGGGCGCCATGAGGAAGACCCTCCTGCCCTGCCCCGTCCGCAGGCGCGTGTACTTGAAGACCCCGACCTGGATGAGGACCGAGGCCGCCTCCCACACGAAGACGCCCCCGACGATGACGAGCGTCAGCGGCTGCTGGACCATGAAGGCCGTGATGCCGAGCAGGCCGCCGAGCGCGAGCGAGCCCGTGTCCCCCATGAAGAGCTCGGCGGGATGGGAGTTGTACCACAGGAACGCGATGCCGGCGCCGACAAGCGCCCCGCAGACCACGGTGAGCTCGCCCGTGCCCGGCACGAAGCTGATCAGCAGGTAGTCTGCGATCCTCGCGTTGCTCGCGGCGTAGGCCATGATCCCGTAGGTCAGGGCGACCGTGATCGTGCACCCTATCGCGAGTCCGTCCAGGCCGTCCGTCAGGTTGATCGCATTCGAGAACCCGACGATCCAGAAGTAGACGAACACCGCCAGGGCGGCTATGGGCATGCTGGCGACAAGGGGGTGCTTGACGAAGGGGACCCACAGCTCGCGGATCTTAACCGAGCTCTCCGGGTGCATGAGGAGCGCGAGGAGGGCGAGCGCGGTCGTGACGCTCTGCCAAAGGATCTTCGCCCCCGAGGAGATCCCGTTGCGGTTCTTGCGCACGACCTTCAGGTAGTCGTCCCTGAACCCGACGGCCGTCAGCGCGGTGTAGACGAACAGGGCGACGACGACCCAGACGTTTGGCTCGGCCCAGAGGATGGAGCTGCCGAACACGCAGACGAAGATGAGGAGGCCCCCCATGGTCGGGGTGTTCTTCTTGTCAAAGCGGCCCGCGAGCTCGCCCGTCCGGTCGTCGTCGTAGTGCTGCCCGAACTTGAGCCGGCGCAGGTGGGCGATCATCCACGGGCCGATCACGAACCCGATGAGCGCGGCCGTGAACGCGGCGAGGACCGTCCGCACCGTGATGTAGCGCAGGATGCGCAGGGGTCCGTACACGCGCTCGTAGTTGTAGAGGTAGCTAAGCATGGGGCGCCTCCGCGTGCTCGTTGCCGGCAAATGCCCGCTCGAGGCCATGGCGCCGGCTTCCCTTCACAAACACCGATCCCCGGAACGTCGCCAGCCCGGGCGTCAGCGGGTCGATGGACTCGGCGACGTCCACCTGGTCGGGATTGGCCCCGGATTCGATGGCCCCCTGGCGCACGGCCGCGGCCTGCCCACCGACGGCGACCAGTCGGTCGCCCTGCCTGAGGGCGAGGGACCTGCCCACGTCGAGGTGGTAGCGCGCCGTGTCCGGCCCGAGCTCCTCCATGCTCCCTATGACGAACAGGCGCGGCTCGTCTGGCGGCGCCACGGCTATGAAGGTCGCAAGGGCGTCCTCCATCGAGGCCGGATTGGCGTTGTAGCAGTCGAGGTAGAGGCGGCGGCCCTCCGACACGGTCCACTCGCCCCTGAGATGCGGCGGACGCCACGGCAGGAGCCCTCTCTGGACCTTCTCCCTGGGGACACCGAGGCGGGTCGCGGCGCATATGGCCAGGGCGGCGTTCTGGGCCATCCCGTCGGTGACGCGCGGCAGCGTCACGGCAATGGCCGGCGGCGCCCCTGCCGCCACCGAGACTCTTGTCGAGGCTCCGGACTGCGAGACCGTGAAGCGGGCCCGGCCCTCGCGGGCCACGCAGTCGCCGGGCCCGGCGACGCGCTCGACGACAAGGCTCCGCGGGCGCCCGATGGACCGGAACGCGGCGTACCTTTCGCAGGAGCTTGGGTAAATGCAGAGGCCCTTGCCCTTGAGGGAGCCCGCCAGCGCCGCCTTCTCGCGCGCGACGTCGTCCAGGCCGCCCAGCCCGGCCAGATGGGCCGGCCCCACGAGCGTGACGATCACCAGGTCCGGGTCGATCATCGTGGCGAGCGTGCTCATCTCGCCCGGGACGCTGATCCCCGCCTCGAGGACCGCGAACCTGTGGACCGCCGGATCGATCCTCGTCAGGGTCAGGGCGACGCCGATCTGGTTGTTGAGGTTTCCTTCGGTGGCGAGCACGCCCGCGTCCTCGCCGCCGAGGAGGGCCGCCAGCAGCTCCTTTGTGGACGTCTTGCCCGCGCTGCCGGTGATCGCTGCCACGATCCCGCGGAATCCCCTGCGGTGCCCGCTCGCCACCGCCTGCAGCGCCGCCAGGGGGTCGCGGACGACGAGCTGCGGGAGGGCGACGCCCGTGTCCGCGCGCGCCACGATGGCGGCGGAGGCCCCCGCCTCAAGGGCCGCGCCCAGGTAATCGTGGCCGTCGCGCCGCTCGGTGCGCAGGGCGACAAAGGCCTGCCCGGCCCGGAGGCGGCGCGAGTCGACGCAGAAGCCCACGGGATCCGCGGCGGGGCGCCCTGACCAGCGTCCCCCGGTCCATCTCGAAAGGTCCTCTGGGCTGAATGACGGCATCAGGTGCGCAGCGCCTTCACGCCGATCAGCTCGCGCACGACCTGGCGGTCGTCGAAGGGGACGACGGTGTCGGCAAATTCCTGGTAGCCCTCGTGGCCCTTGCCCGCGATGAGCAGGCTGTCGCCCGCCTTGGCCGAGTCGAGGGCGAGGCTGATGGCCCGGCGCCGGTCGTCGATCCAGGTGATCCGCCCCGGGTCGCTGACCCCCCCGCGCATGTCGGCGAAGATGCGCTCAAGCGGCTCGCCGCGCGGATTGTCGGCGGTCGCGAACGCCTGGTCCGCGAACTCCTGAACCGCCTGCACCATTCTCGGGCGCTTGGTCCTGTCCCGATTGCCGCCGCACCCGAAGACGACCAGCAGGCGCCCCGGAGTGATGGCCTTCAGCATTCCGAGCGCATTGCGGAGCGCGTCGTCCGTGTGCGCATAGTCGACGAGCACGTTGAAGGGCTGGCCCTCCTCGATCCGCTCCATCCGCCCCGGAACGCCCTTGAATTCGCGCAGCCGGGAGATGAACGCCGACGGGTCCCGCCCGAGGGCCCAGGCCGTGGCCGACGCGGCAAGGACGTTGGACACGTTGTAGCGCCCGACGAGCGGCGAGGCGACCGGTGCTTCCCCACCGGGCCACGCCAGGCGAAACGCGGAGTCCCTGAAGTTGAGGACGACGTCCAGCGCGCGCACGTCCGCGCGCGGGTTCTCGCCAAACGTGACGAGGCGCGCAGAGGGCGCCTGCGCGGCGATCTTCGCGGCGAGGCCTTCGCCCCGGGGGTCGTCGATGTTGACGACGGCCACCTTCGGGACCGGGCCGGTTCCGCCCAGGAACAGCCTTGCCTTAACCTCGAAGTACGACTCCAGGCTCCCGTGGAAATCGAGGTGGTCCCGTGTCAGGTTCGTGAATACAGCCGCGCCGAACTCGAGGCCGAGCACGCGCTGCTGCGCGATCCCGTGCGAGCTCACCTCCATGACAGCGCTCCGGCACCCCGCGTCCCGCATCTGGGCGAGCATGCCGAAGATGTCGAGCGCCTCGGGGGTCGTCCGGAACGAGGGCACGGTCCTCGCGCCAAGGTCATAGCTGATCGTCCCGAGGAGCCCGACGCGCTCGACACCGTTCAGGAAGTGCCGCACCAGGTGCGCGACCGTGGTCTTCCCGTTCGTCCCGGTCACGCCCACGACGGAAAGCGCCCGGTCGGGAAACCTGTAGAAGCGCTGGGCCACGCGCGCCAGCATGACCCTGGCGTCGGCCACCTGCACGAAGGTGACCCGTGCCGGGGGATGCGCCGGGATCTTCTGCGCGACGATCGCCGATGCACCCCTGCTGACCGCCTCGTCCACGAACGAGAGCCCGTCCGTCCGCGCGCCCGGGAGCGCGAAGAACAGGTTCCCGGGGACGACCCTCCGGCTGTCCATGACCAGGCCCGAGATCGGGCGCGCGAGGCTTCCCTTCAGGGAAAGGATCTCGTCCTCGTTGATGTAGTCGGAGAGTTGGGGTGCCATTTTGATCGCTCGGGTGAATTCAAGGTAGTCGCTGGTATGGCGGCGCAAGGGCTGGTAGCGGAAAGCGCGTGCGAGGGCGTGGTCCTGCACAAGGTAACCGATCACCGCACCACCCCTTCCATGACGAGCGCGCCCGGGTCCTCGTTGTCGATGGTCGGGCGTATGTCCCTGTAGGGTATGAGCTTCTCGCCCAGCTCCTTGAAAACCGGGGCCGCCACCTGGTTCCCGTAGGCGACGCCCCCCTGGCAGCGGCCGTCCGCATCGTCGATGATGACGGCGATAGCGACCTGGGGATTGCTCGCGGGAAAGAACCCGACGAAGGAGGCGACGTGGTGCCGGTCGGAATAGCGCATCACGGTCGAGCCGTTCGCGAGAGTCACCGGCAGCAGCTTCTGGGCTGTCCCGGTCTTGCCGGCCACCTCGAAGCCCGGGATCTCGGCCTGCACGCAGTTGCCCTCGGACGAGGCGACCGCCGTCAGGAGCCGGGCCATCGTCCTCGCGGTCTGCTCGGAGATCACCCGGCGCACCTCCTCGCGCTCGAAGTTATAGACAAGCTCGCCGTTGGAGTCCCGGATCTGGCGGATGACCTGGGGCTTTAGGAGCACCCCTCCGCTCGCGATGACTCCCATCGCCTGCTGCATCTGAAGCACCGTCGCCGTCACGGACTGGCCCATCGGCATCCGCGTGATGGTCATGCTGTCCCATTTCTCCGGAGGCTTGAGGTTGCCGGGAACCTCGCCGCCCACCGGGAAGCCCGAGCGCTGCCCGAAGCCGAAGGCGACCGCATAGTCGTAGAACCGCCGGTCGCCGAGTGTCATCGCGAGCTGGGCGGCCCCCTTGTTCGAGGAGTGGGCAATGATCTCCGCGACCGTCAGCGGGTGGTCGAAGTGGTCGGAGGCGTCCTCGCGCGGCAGGCTCCGTGTGATCCCCTCGTAGTCGATCTTGTCGAGCGTGCAGTCGAACTGGGTCTGCGTTGTCACGAGGCCCTCGTTGAGGGCGCCGGAGACGGCAACGATCTTGAACACCGAGCCCGGCTCGTACTCGTCGGCCACGGCGACGTTGCGCATCCGGCCCTGGTCGTCCCGCGGGATCTTGTTGAAGGTGTTAAGGTCGAACGAGGGGTAGTTGGCGAGGGCCAGGATGAAGCCTGTTTTCGGGTCGCTCACGATGATCGTCGCCTTCTCGGGCGCGTACCGCTCCGCGACCTTCGCCAGCTCATCCTCGACGATGTGCTGGATCGTCGCGTCTATGGAAAGATACACGCTGAAGCCGTCGCTGGGAGGGACCTCGCGCGTCCGGAACTGGGCCAATTCGTGGCTCCTGCCGTCCTTTTCCGACTCCACCCAGCCGTTCTCCCCCCGCAAATAGAAATCCGCATAGTGCTCCATCCCCGCCATGGGCTGCTCCTTGCTGTCCACGTAGCCGATGATGTGGGCAGCCATCTCGTTGTGCGGGTAATCGCGCCGGTAGACCCTGCTGCCGTAGACGCCCCGGATTCCAAGCTTCTCCACCTGGGCGTAGACCGACTCGGGCACCTGGTCGCTCAGCTTTGCCCAACGAATCGGCCGGTTGCCCTCCGGATCGGGGTCGTCGAGCACGGTGTCGTCGATCTTCTCGCCGCCGGCAACCGGTGGCGCGGACTCGGCCTCCGCGACCGGAGCCGGGCCGAAGGAGACCATGATCGCCGTGGGCGCGGGCTGTTTCGCCGCCTGCTCATCGGACGAGGCTGCGACGGCGGCGGACGACCGCGTCTTCGTCCTACAGATCCTCTCGACCTCGGACTCGGGCATCCCGAGGAGCGCCGCGAGCTGCGGCCACTTGGCCTCATCCTCGCGGCGCAGGAACTGAGGATCGACGCCGAGGACGATCACGGACCTGCTGGTGGCGAGAAGAGCGCCGTGCGTGTCAAGGATGTCGCCACGGCGCGCGTTGTCCACGATCAGCTGCCTGCGGGCCTCGTCGACGGAGCGAAGGAGCTCGTCCCTGTCGATGACGTGCAGCCAGACGAGCCTGGCCTCTACACCGGCAAACATCGCCAGCACCAGTGTGGCGAGAAGGGCGATTCGGTAATTGGTGGTGAAGCCCTTCGACATGGGTCTCGGGCCGATTCAGGGCGCCAGGGCGATTCGGAAGCTCACGGTAGCGGGCGCCTCCCCGAAGAGCGTCCGGTTGTGTAGGGCAGCCAGCCGTGTCACCGGATCCTCGGCGACATGCCGGATTTGAGTCTCGCCTGGGGGCACAAGGCCGAGCTGCCACTGGGTGTTCCTGAGCGTGAGGACGGCCGGATCCTGCTCCGAGGAGATGGCGGCGTCGGTCTCCTCGATTCGGCGCTCGAGATCGCCTATCTGCGCCACGAGCACCTTGTTGGCATTTGCCGCCAGGGAGATCTGGTGGCGGATCCAGACCATGCCCAGCCCGATGGACGCGCTGGAGCAGATGGCCACGAGCGCGTAGACCATGAACTGGTTCACGAACGCCCTGGAGTCCATCCTGGAGGAGCCGCGCATCAGAGTTTTCGGATTGCGCGCAGCTTGGCGGATCTGCTGCGCGGGTTTGACAGGGTCTCCTCTTCGGACGGGGTCACCGGGCGCCGGGTGAGCGCCTCGGCCCTGCGCGTGCGGAGATCCTGCGGGGTCGAGTCGTCGGCGCTCTCCGGCTGCCCGCTCATCCGGCGGAAGAACTGCTTCACGGGACGGTCCTCGAGCGAATGAAAGCTTATGGCGCAGAGGACCCCGGACGGCCGGAGCTTCTCGAACGCCGCGGGAAGGGCGCTCTCAATGGCCCCCATCTCGTCGTTGACCGCGATCCGGATTCCCTGAAACGCCCGTGTGGCAGGGTGGATCCGGGACGCGCGGCGCTCGCGCGCGGGAATCGCGTCGGCTATGACGGCGGCGAGGGAGGCCGTTCCGCCGAGCCTGCCCGTTCCCCGGGCGGCGATGATCGCGCGCACAATGCGGCGCCAATTGTGCTCCTCGCCAAAATCCCGGACGGCCCTAGCAAGCATCTCCTCGGTGGCGGTCTCGAGCCACAGCCCCGCCGGGACGCCGGCTCGCGGATCCATCCTCATGTCCGCGGGCCCGTCGGCCCGGAAGGAGAAGCCCCGGCCGGGGTCGTCGAGCTGGAAGGAGGAGACGCCAAAATCAAAGAGGATCCCGTCGAAGTCCGTCTCCGGCATTGAGCCCATCCTCCCAAAGTCGCGGTCGATGAAGGCAAACCTCCCGGGAAATTCGGAGGACAGCTCCGCCGCGCGGGCCATCGCTTCCGGATCCCTGTCCATGGCAATGACATGAACATCCTCGGCGGCCTCGAGGATGGCGCGGGTGTGCCCCCCTCCCCCGAATGTGCAGTCGAGGAATCTCCCGCCGGGCGACGGCGCAAGGAAACCCAGGACCTCGCGGGCGAGGACGGGCTTGTGGCCGGGAGTCATTCTCGCGCCCGCGAGTTCAGTGAGCGCCAGTCGCATGAATGGGGCTTGCGTCGCGCTCCTGGCGCCTGCCGGCGACGAGGCGCAGTACGAGGCCGTCGCGCACGCGCGGCATGACGGTCCGGTGACCCGCGCCGGACTCGGCCGAGTCGATCCAAGCGGGGAACGTGTGGGATCCTGAGATCGAAGCGGCCGTATGCATGAGCGTCCGGGCCGCTGACATTTTTGCAGTATGGTGCATGTTCAGATTCCGAGGCGGCGCATGATGTCGCCAAAGTTTTCTCCCGATGTGCGCGCCTCGACCTTCTGCCACCGGGACGGCGAATACATGTTGAACTTGGTGAGGGAGCCCACGAGGACCGCGTCCTTTGCGATTCCGGCGTGCTCCAGCAAATCGGCCGTGAGGCCGACGCGTCCCTGCTTGTCGAACGAGAAAGACTGGGTCTGCGCGAAGAACCGCGACGCGAAGTCCTGGCCCGATCCGTCGCTCAGCGCCAAC
>Ga0181537_10004035_pt1 | contig 12298 bp, 14 predicted proteins | sample PEATcosm2014_Bin_39_FD_119765 | JGI IMG/M metagenome (GOLD analysis project Ga0181537, IMG submission 119765) | Peatland microbial communities from MTU Mesocosm Facility, Houghton, MI, USA - PEATcosm2014_Bin23_10_metaG | ecosystem: Environmental > Terrestrial > Soil > Wetlands > Peat | place...
CACGTCAGGAGCGACGGGATCGACGGGAGCGACGGGAGCGACGGGAGCGACGGGAGCGACGGGAGCGACGGGAGCGACGGGAGCGACGGGAGCGACGGGAGCGACGGGAGCGACGGGAGCGACCGGCACCGCGGGCGCAACCGGCGCGACGGGCGCAACGGGCGCAACGGGCGCAACGGGCGCGTCGGGCGCGTCGGGAGCGACGGGATCGACGGGATCGACGGGATCGACGGGAGCTACCGGCACTGCGGGCGCAACCGGACCCACGGGAGCTGCAGGGTCGACCGGACCCACGGGTGCTACGGGTGCAACCGGATCAACCGGCGCAGGATCAACCGGCGCGACGGGTGCGACCGGCGCGACGGGATCAACCGGCGCGACCGGAGCAGGATCAACCGGCGCGACGGGCGCGACCGGAGCAGGATCAACCGGCGCGACGGGCGCGACCGGAGCGACCGGAGCAGGATCAACCGGCGCGACGGGCGCGACGGGCGCGACGGGCGCGACGGGCGCGACCGGAGCGACCGGAGCAGGATCAACCGGCGCGACCGGAGCGACTGGAGCCACGGGCGGCGGCGCTTCCGCGAGCACCATCAACCTGCGCGGCACCTTCGCCGCTCGACCCGCCGCCGGTACGCAGGGCCGCACCTACCAGTGCACCGACGTACCCTTCGACTACTTCGACGACGGCGCCGAGTGGCAGCAGACCGTCTACGGCACGCCCACGGTCTCGCCAGCGCTCAGCGGGTTTCCCGGCAGCTGGACGGCCGTCAACATCGGCGGGACCGAGTCGAGTGGATCGGTCGGCGACAGCACGTGGTGGGAGACCGACTCGAGCGACAACTCCATTCACGGATGGGTGGCGCCCGGCGCGATCGCGGCCGGACCCGGCGGCGTCTTCACGGTGACGATGGCCGTGCTGGGCATGCAGTGGACCACGACCTACAGCCAGGTCGGCATCCTGCTGAGCGACGGGACGAAGTTCGCCACCTACGGGATCTACCGCTCGACCGCGAACTACCCGAGCCTGGGTTGCTTCAACCAGTACTTCTCCAACTCGACGACGCGAGCCGGCGCCACGGGCGGAGGCGACGGAAGCTACACGCGGTATCCTGCCATCTTCTGGCTGCGCTGGCGATTCGACGGAACCAACTTCAACTTCGAGTTCTCGTACGACGGCTCGCAGTGGACCTCGACGCTCGCGGCGGGAACCATCGCAGGACCGGCGGGCGGAGGCGCGTACCTGTCGCCCACCGAGTGGGGCTTCGTCATGGCCAACGATGGCGGCGTGCCCGCGGGCACCAATCACGGCATCCTCGTGAGCATCACGCAAACGCCCACCAACGGGTGAGCGTCGACCGCAAGGACGTCTTGTCGTACGCTGCCGGGCATGGGACGAGCTCGCGGCGGGGATCGTGTGGGGTTTGCTGCAGGCACCTATCCGTTTCCTCGACGTGGATCTGGCTCGGGAGGTAGCACCGGGTCGACCGGCGCGTCGGGCGCAACCGGCGCCACGGGACCCGCGGGGCCCACGGGCGCAGGCTCGACGGGCCCGACCGGATCGGCGGGATCGAGCGGGGCGGCAGGCGCTACGGGACCCGCGGGAGCGACAGGCGCCACGGGCGCAGGTTCGACCGGCGCCACGGGCGCCACGGGCGCCAGCAGCACCGGCGCGACGGGGTCTACCGGTGCGACGGGAGCTACGGGCTCGAGCGGCGCGACGGGCGCACCAGCCGCGACGGGATCGACCGGCGCGACGGGATCGACTGGAGCGACCGGCGCGACTGGAGCGACCGGAGCGACCGGAGCGACCGGTACGGGCGCCGCCGGCTCGACAGGCGCGACCGGAAGCACGGGTGCGACCGGGGCTGCGGCTTCGACCGGAGCGACTGGCGCGACCGGTCAGACCGGATCGACGGGATCGACGGGATCGACGGGATCGACGGGATCGACGGGATCGACGGGAGCGACGGGCGCTACGGGACCGACGGGCGCCACGGGCGCCACGGGCTCCGGATCGACCGGGGCGACCGGCGCGACAGGATCCGGCACGCTGCTCGGCTCTGCGGTCGTGTCCGTACTGGCCAACACGATGGTGCCACCGACCAACACGCTCACGCAGATCCTGACCGGACCCCTGACGGGTTTCGTACCCGCCGGCACGACCTTGCTGGTGGCATGCCACTGCGATGCGCAGCTGGCGACGGGCGGCACGTTGCCGCAGATGGCGCTGCTCGTGGATCCGGCCAACGGCCCCAACCCGCTCTTGTCCGGTGCGGTCACCGCCAAGTCGGCCTTCAGCGGCGTGCCGGCTTCGGGCGCGGCGTCGCCGCTCGACGTGTCGGCCGACTTCGTGTGTCTGGTGACGGGGCTGACGCCAGGAAGTCCCGTCAGCATGACGCTCGCAGCCAACGTGCAGGGCAACACCCTGACGACCTTCAACTACTCGCCCAACGAGGGCATGGTCGTGCTCAACGGTCTGGCCTAGCTCATGGCGAATCAGTCTCTGTCTATCGCGCCGGGCCAGACGGCCATCGCGCAGCCGGCGCCTGCGGGCACCGTGCTGACGATCTACATCCCGAGCAGCAGGACGGGCGGCAGCAGCGTCAGCTACTCGGGCGGCGTCAAAGCCTTGTCCAACCCGGGCGCGCCTTCGCCGCAGCTGGTCCTCGACGGGCAGCCCGGCCAGGTCAAGCTCGCCTGGACGCTGCAAGAAGGCGGCACCGGGCAGGCGACGGTGGTGATCCCGGGCTTGCCGGTCGCCACCGAGCCGATCCCGCCGCCTCCGACGCCGCTGCCTGGCCTGGTCCATCCCGTCTTGCCGTTGCCGGGCCTGTTCAACCCGGTCTACGCCAACCCGCAGCCGCCGCCACCGCCGCCGAACGTTCAGCTGCCGTCGCCGCCGCCTCCGAACGTCCAGAACCCGCTGCCGACCACGCCCGTGCAGACGCAGGCCCCGCTGCCCGTGCAGACGCAGGCTCCGCTGCCGCCCTCGACGAGCAGCAGCAGCACGGCGATCACTGCCGCGCTCATCATCCTGGGCGTCGGCGCCGCGGCGCTCGTGGGCTACGGCATCGTGCAGAGCCGCCGGCTGGACGAGGCCCGCGCCCAGGCGGCGCGCCGGGCGCCCACACGCCGGCGCCACGCTGCAGCACGTCGCCGCCGGGTGATGAGGTAGACTTCAGGCCATGTCCGCCACCACGGTGCCGTCGTTTCTCGCGGTCGGCCCCCGCCCGTTCGTCATCTCGTCCACCCCCGCGCCGCCGTCGAGCGGCATCGGCACCGGCGGCGCCATCGCGATCGGCGTCGGCATCGTCGTGCTGGGCCTGGGCATCCTCTACGCGATGGAGCGACGGCCGGGCTGGTACGTGGAGCTCTACAACTATCCGGTCGGCGATCCGAATCGTCGCCTCAAGGGCTACCGTGGCCCGTACCCGAGCCGCGAGGAAGCCGTGGCGGTCGCGCGCACCCAGCTCGGAACGTGGGTCCCCAAGGTCGCCTACTCCGACGTGCCGCCGCGCTGATGGCCACGCTCCGCTGGTACCACGGCGGCCCGCGCATCACCGACTGGGATCACATCCGGTGGGATCGGCAGCGCGGCAGCTCGGATCTGAACGCCGAGGGCGCGGGCATGTACTGGACGACCGATCCCGACGAGGCGTGGGGCTATACGCACGGCGCGCCGGACCCGGTCGTCTACGAGGCGACACTACGCGAGTCCTTCCGGCCGCTGCCTGCCCGCAAGCCGACCATGAAAGACTTGCGCGCGCTCTACGACTACGCCGACGCCGAGAGCCAGGAGATCTTCCTGTCCAACTGGAGCATCGAGTCGCCGGCGAGCCAAGCGCAGATCGATTCGGCGCTGCGCCACTACGCCCACCAGCAGTCGCTGCAAGACGCGTACGTCACCCTGTACCACGACCTGTTCCGGTACGACGCCGACGCCTACGTCTCGGCGCTGCGTCGGCTGGGCTACGACGGCTTCATCGTGAAGCGCGGCACGACCGGCGGCTCCAAGCGCCGCAAGCACCTCATCGTCTGGCAACCTCGCGCGCTCGACATCCAGCAGATAAGCTAGGGACATGTCCAATCCCGCTGCCGCTGCCGTGCTCCCTGCTGCCTTGCCGCGCGCCGGCGCCTCGGCGTACCTCGTCGCCTGGCAGGACAGCCAGACGGGCGTCATCACCGACGCGGGCATCTACTCCGAGGCGAGCCCGACCTGCGCCAGACCGATCAACGGTCGACACCTGCGGCCCGTGGCCCTGCTGTACTCGCAGTCGCGATTCGAGGCGGGGCAAGGTGGCTTCGAGCGCGCCGTCAACACGGTCGCGGATCTGGTCGAGCGCACGCCGAGCCTGGCATGGGTGAAAGGCGCGCGGACCTACCGTCTCATGGAGCGAAACCGCAAGCAGATGTACGCCGAGCGAGCCCGTCGGGGCGTCGTCGCGCACCCGGTCCGCACCCCGCGCCGCGTGTGATACGGTACGGGCCAGAGGTGGCAAGTGACCGACGCCGCTGGCTCTCCCCCCGCTCCCGTCCGAACCACCAAGCCCTCGATGGGCGCCGCGAGCGCGCCGGGGGCGACAGGCGCAACGGGCGGGGCGCCCAAGCCGCCGAACCCTACCACCTTCCGCTGCGTGCTGGTCGTGGAGGCCACGACCTCGCTGCTGACCAAGAGCGTCACGCCGGCATGGCTCGAGGCCGTGGCGCAGTCGGCGATGCTGCAGCTCAACACGGACGTCTCGGCCTACTACGGCGGAACCTACTTCGTCCGCGTCGGCAGCGCCAAGGACGTGCAGGTCGGCGAGATCGTCTTTTCGATCGTCGACTTGCTGCCGAAAGAGCCCGGCGCGGTCGCCTACCACGACGTCGCGGGCAACGCCGTGCCCGTGGCATTTCTCGCGCTGTCGACCTGCAACACACTCGATGACGTCTCGACCGCCATCACCCACGAGCTGTGCGAGATCGCCGGCGATGCGCCTTGCGACATGTGGGCCGATGCGGGCACCGGCCAGGAGTTCGCCAAGGAGCTCTGCGACGCGGTGCAGGCCAACCTCTACACCATCGACGCGGTCGCGGTGAGTGACTTTCTGCTGCCGGCGTTCTTCGCGCCCGGCGCTCCGGGCCCGTACTGCTTCACGCAGGCCATGGGCGTCGGCGACAACTACCCGAGCGCGCCCTTCGCGACCACCAGCGGCGGCTACCAGATCGTGCGCGACTCGGGCGGCGGTGAGACGCAGGTCGCGGCCGAGAGCAAGCCGCGCCCGGCGCGCGTGGTGGGCGAGCTCGGACCGCGCACCGCCAAGAGCAAGCACTGGAGCAGCCGCACCTGGAAGCGCGGCGTCCGTCAGGCGGCCTGAGCGATGCTCGGGGACGCCGTCGCCGCCGAGCTGGTCTCCGCCGCGCAGCGGACACTGTCGCAGGCCGTGGCGGCCTACCCGCGACAGAACGTCGTCATCTCGGGCCTGCAGCCGGTCAATAGCCACAACGTGGCGTGCGGCACCAACCCGCAAGACGCGCCGGCCGCGCAGCAGTTTTCCGCCGCCATGACGTGGTCGATGAACGCGTGCCAGGCGGCCGCCCAGCAGGCGCTCGAGGCGTGCCAGTACGTCGCGAGCTACAACCCGGGCGCCTCGCAGTACGTGGTGGCCGCCGCGCAGTTTCTGTCGCAGCTGCAGGGCCAGCCTCCTTGCGCAAACCCGAGCCAGAGCAATCCGAATTGCTACCCGGGCGGCTACCTGGGTCAGGCGCTGCAGCCGGACTGGAGCAACTGCAGCAACACGGCCGGCGGGCAGTGCAACGCGGGCGTCATCTCGTGCCAGCCCGCCAGCGGCTGGATCATCAGCACGCTGCTCGTGCTGCAGTCGGCCCAGAACGCCGTGCAGATGGCCGTCGGCGCCCTGGCCGCGCCGCTGCCTCCGCCGCCCCCGCCCCCGCCCCCGCCGCCTCCGTCCATCTTTCATCCCCATCGCGCGGGGCGGCTAGCGCTGGGGGCTGCGCCAGCCGCGCCGAGTTCGGCCGCGCTGGCTGTCGCGCGCGCCGCCGCCGCGCAGGTGCAGTCTGCGGCGGCGTCCGTGCAGTCGGCGGCGACCGCGGCGCAATCGGCCATCGCCTGGTCGGTGGGCCTGTCGATCGCGGCGCTCGTCGTGGCCACCAGCACTGTCGTCTACGTGGCTTCTAGGCCCAGAGGATCCGGATCATGAGCAAGAGCAGCATGGCTGCGCGATTCGCGTTTGGCACTTACCCGCGGCGGCCGGCCGGTTCGGGCGGCGGCGGAGCCACGGGGGCGACCGGGGCCACGGGCCCGACCGGTCCCTCGGGCGGACCTGCAGGACCCACGGGGCCCACGGGCGCAACGGGCGCAGCGGCCGCGGGGGCGCCGCTGTACTCGTACGTGCTCAACTCGGCCGCCGTCCCGAGCGCCAACGTCTTCGACACCTGGGCCTCGCTCTACGCGTCAATCAGCGCGACTGCGGGCGCCGCGCTCGTCGAGATCGTCGGCGTGCAGCACATGACCGCCGGCGGGCCGTACGATCTCGACCAGGTCGAGTTCATCGCCGCGGTGCCCGACACGGGCAGTCCCGGCAGCAGCTCGCTCATCATCGACGACGGGGCGACCATCCTGCCCGGCACCATCCACTTCAACGACGGCCTGGGCGTCAGCTACGTCGGCACCGGCCCGTGCATGTCGGCGATAGGCAACGTGGTGGCGCTGGTCGACGTGGGCCGCGGATCGACGCTGCAGGCCTCGGCCGCGGGGCCGTTTCTGTCCGCGCCGAGCGCCGGCACCTTCGCCTTCACCCTGCTGAGCAACGGCGCCACGCTCGGCGACGGCACCAACGCCGCCGTCACCGGTGTCGCTGGCGCATTTGCGCTCGTGCAGGCCACCGGCCGGAGCATCATCCAGGACGGCGCCATCTCGGGCCCGGGCGCAGGTCTGCGCTACGACGACTCCACGCAGGTCGATCTGACCTCGCTGCCCGGCATCCAGCTGCAGATGTCGAGCCAGGCGCAGCTGGTCGCGTACCAGCCGGCGGTGCCGGGCAACTGGCCCACGCCCCCGACGCAGGTGGCCCAAGCGCTCGACGAGCTGGCGGCCGAAGTGGCGACCGCGACCGGCCCCTGGACGCAGGTCGGCGGCATCGGCGGCGTCATCGAAGCCGTCGATCCGACCGCGGGCGTGCAAGCGGGCGGCGGCACCGCCACCGCCGATGGCGCGGCGCCCAACTTCGCGCTGGCCGCCGGCAGCTCCGCGAGCGGCGGCAACGCGGCGTGCCTGGGCGGCAGCGGCAACAGCGTCGCGGGCGCCGCCAGCGCGTGCGTCGGCGGCACCGGCAACGCGTGCGGCAACTTCAGCTCGAACGCAGGTTGCTTCGCCGGCAGCAGCAACCAGGCCCAGGGCAATAACACCGCGTGCCTGGGCGGCAGTGGCAACGTCGCCAACTCGGTCGCGGACAACAGCGTGTGCGTGGGCGGCACCGGCAACACGGCGCTCACCCCGCAGTCGGTGTGCCTGGGTGGCGCCGGCAACCGCACCATCGGCATGCAGTCGGCTTGCGTGGCCGGCCAGAACAGCCAGACCAACGGCCAGAACGCCGTCACCTTGGGCGGCTCGCAGTGCACCGCGGACGGCGACGCATCGATCGCCATGGGCTACGGCGCCTTCGCGGGGCGAGCCACGCAGCACGCGCACGCTTCAGGACCCAATGTGGCGACCACCGACGCGACCAGCATCCAGACGAGCGAGCTGGTCTTGCGGCTGGCCGGCGCGACGACGGGGACCGCGACGCTGACTTACGGCGATCCGGCCACCAGCGTCTTTCCCGTCGCGAGCTCCAAGGGGTACACGATCGAGATCGTCGCCACGGTCTTCGACCCTGCGGGTTTCACCATCGCGTCCATCAGCGACGTCGCCCAGGTCTCGGTCGACGGGGCTGCTGCGGTGACCGTCGTCGACAACCCCGGCGTGCCGTTCGCGAAGCTCGGCAACTACGCGGCGACCGCCGCGCTGTCGGTCAGCTCGCCGGCCCCCGGTCAGATCCAGGTCAACGTCACGCTCGGCGTGGGGGCGGCGGCGGCCGACATCGTGGCGCGCGTGAAGTTCACCGAGACCAACTGAGCGGCCTGGGGTAGACTTTCGGCTATGAGCAAGCTCCAGTCTTGGCGCGTGAACCTGCTGCGTCGCTGCGGCAACGGCTGCATACGCTAGCCCTGGCGCTCTTGGCGCTGGGGCGAAAGAAGCCACCGTGGATCTCGTTCGCTGGGCGCTCATCGTCTTCGGCGTGACGCTCGTCGTGACGTTCTCGAAGATCGCTGCGCCCATTCGCAAGATCTGGCCGGCGCTGCTGCACTGCCCCTTGTGCTTCGGATGGTGGGTCGGTCTCGGACTCGGGTACATCATGCAGCTCGGACCGGCTCCCTCGAGCTGGCCGCTGCCGCTGGCCGCGCTGGCGGACGCGTTCGCCTCGAGCGCAGTGTGCTGGACCTGGCATGTGGTTCTGGTACGTCTAGGAGCAGACGAGCTCTGAGGCCCGTCGACCCGAGGAGGGGCTTCGCATGGGACGCGCCAGAGGTGGTGACCGGGTAGGCTTCGCGGCCGACACCTACCCTCGACGTCCCCGAGGCGCGTCCGGTGGTGGCGGTACAGGAGCGACGGGGGCCACCGGTCCGACTGGACCGAGCGGCGGCGCCCCCGGGCCCACGGGCTCGACAGGCGCGACAGGCGCGACAGGCGCGACAGGCGCGACAGGCAGCTCCGGATCGACCGGATCGACCGGATCGACCGGAGCGACGGGAATAGCGGGAGCCACGGGAGCCACCGGATCGGGGTCTACCGGACCGACCGGCGCGACCGGCGCGACCGGATCGGGATCGACGGGGGCCACGGGCTCCGGGTCGACAGGCGCCACCGGCCCGGGCGGCGCGACCGGATCGACAGGCGCGACGGGATCTGGATCGACCGGAACCACGGGCGCAACCGGAGCGACCGGATCGACCGGCGGGTCAGGATCGACCGGCGCCACCGGCGCCACCGGCGGGACCGGCGCAGGATCGACGGGCGCCACGGGCGCCACGGGCGCGACCGGCACCGGCTCGACCACCGTCATCGGTCCCAACGCCGGCACGACGGGTCCGTCGGCGACCTTCGCGCCCGGAGCCCAGTCCGGCACGGGCGCCGCGATCACCGGCACCTCCTCGGGCAACGACAACTCGGGCATCGTCGGAGTCACCACGGGCGTGGCCCCCGCAGTCGGCGACGTGATCGACGTCACCTTCGCCACGAGCTACCCGGGCCCCAGCTTCCCCGCGGTCGTGATCACCGCTCAGGACGACGCCTCGGCCAAGCTCAACGCGTACGTGAACCCTTCGCTGGTCGGGTTTTCGATCCAGGTTGCGAACAGTCCCAGCGCGAGCGTGCCGTACACGTGGTCCTACATCGTGATGGGACCTTAGTTTCAGACATTCACCGGAAAGCAGAAGGACCACCATGGGCGACATTACAGGCAGAAGGCACACCGGACTGTCCACCTACGATGAGCGCCGCGCCGCAGGCGCAACAGGTCCGACCGGACCCAGTGGGGGTCCCCCCGGACCGACGGGTTCGACCGGCGCCACGGGCGCGACCGGTTCGACTGGACCGACGGGTTCGACCGGCGCCACGGGCGCGACCGGTCCGACCGGCGCCGGCAGCACGGGCGCGACCGGCACGACCGGCGCCACCGGTCCGAGCGGCGGACCTGCAGGCGCCACCGGTTCGACCGGAGCCACCGGTCCGAGCGGCGGTCCCCCTGGACCGACCGGCGCAACCGGCGCGACCGGCGCGACCGGCGCCACGGGCGCCACCGGCGCCACCGGCGCGACGGGCACTGGCACTGCAGGAGCCACGGGCGCCTCGGGCGCGACAGGAGCCACCGGAGCCGCAGGCACGGGCCTGGTCCTGACCGGCACCGGGCAGCTGTCGACAGCCCAGAGCACCGGCAGCACGGCGTTCGTGCCTCTGGCGGGTCTTGCCACTCCGGCGCTGGCCGTGCCGACCGGCGGCAAGGTGCTGCTCTGGTTCTACATCGCGTTCATCGCCGATGCGACCGCCGAGGGCGACTTCCAGCTGCTCGAAAACGGCGTGGCCATCCCGGGCTTCACGTCGGCAACCCCCGACGGGACCAACGCAGGATGCGCTTCCATCGCGCTCGAGCGCACGCCGGCGGCGGCGGGCTCGTACACCTACTCGGTGCAGTGGAAGTCCAAGAGCGGCACCGTCCTCACGTGCGATCCGACCACCGGCACGAACATGGGCGCGTCCATCACGGGCGCCGTCGTCACGGTCTAGTCGATCGGGCAATCCCCCTGCGCTCGCTCGGCGCGCTTTTCTAGGCGCGCGAGTGAGCGGCAGCGGGCTGCCCGGCAAGCGAGGTTTTCTTGGGCGACATCACGGGTAGCAAGGCGCATCGCGCTTCGACGTATCCCCACCGGCCGCCGACCGGCTCGGGCGCAGGAGCGACCGGCGCAACAGGAGCGACGGGCGCAACAGGAGCGACCGGCGCAACAGGAGCGACCGGCGCAACAGGAGCGACCGGCGCGACTGGTGCAACCGGCGCGACCGGCGCGACGGGCCCCTCCGGTGGACCTGCCGGCCCCACGGGGCCCACGGGATCGACCGGCGCGACAGGGCCGAGCGGAGGACCTGCCGGACCAACCGGCGCAACAGGCACTGGATCGACCGGAGCGACCGGAGCGACCGGAGCCACGGGCGCGGGCGTCGTCTTGGCGACCAGCGCGATCCTGCAGACCGTGGTCCCCTTCGACAGCGCCGCCGGCGGCGAGACGATCATGACGCAGACCTACACGGCGACCGCGGGCGAGTTTCTTCTCGTCTTCATCTCCACGGTGCTCGAAGTGGTCGCCGGAGGTCCCTCCGGCTTCAACCTGTTCGTCGATGTGACCGGTCAGACGACCCAGGACATCACCCAGTCGGGTCCATTCGTCGATGGCGACGGCTCCATCGTGTCGTTCGTCGGACGCTTCGGACCTCTGGCCGCAGGCTCGGTGACCGTCAACGTCCGCGCGCAGATGACCAGCCCCGGATCGACAGGCGAGACCGCCGGCGAAGGCAGTACGGTTTTGATCCGTTCGGCTGCGTGAGGGAGCGAGAGTCATGGGTCGAGCTCGCGGCGGGGATCGAGTCAGCTTCGCGGCCCACCACTATGCTCGGCGCCCTGGCGCCGGCGCGACCGGCGCGACCGGCGCCACCGGGCCATCGGCAGGACCGCCCGGACCCACGGGACCCACTGGAGCTACCGGTGCGAGCGGCGCGACCGGCGCAACCGGCGCAACCGGCGCCACGGGCGCCACCGGTGGCCTCGAGCAGACCGAATTCTTCTCGCTGCTGACTGGCGTGCTGCTCAGCGGAACGGCCGCGAGCCTGACGGGCGGCGGGATCGCGGTCGTCGTCAACGCAGGCGATAAGCTCATCGTCCAGTCGAGTGTGGTCGTCGTGCTTCCCCTGCCGGGCGGATCACCCACGCCGTGCTTCGTCAACCTGCTCATCGACAGCGTGCTGGTGCAGCAGCAGCCGGTCATGGTGACCCCCTACACGGGCTCTTCGCCCGCAGGCGTCGTGGTACCGTTTACCTTCGAGACGCCTGCGCTCGGCGCGGGCTCGCACACGGTCGACATCACGGCCGTGGCCACTGCAGGAGCGATAGCCAACCCGAGTCCCGCCAACGGCGGCATCCTCATCGAGCGCGTAGGAGTGTGAGTCATGGGTCGAGCTCGCAGCGGTGATCGAGTCAGCTTCGCGGCCGAGACGTACGCGCGCAGGGGCCGAGGCGGCAGCGGTGGCGGCGGCACCGGCCCTACCGGCGCCACGGGACCGACAGGGCCCTCGGGTGGTCCGCCTGGTCCCACGGGGGCGACGGGCGCCACGGGTGCCACGGGCGCCACGGGCGCCGCGGGACCGACCGGCGCCGGATCCACGGGCCCCTCCGGCTCGACGGGAGCCTCGGGCGCGACCGGCTCGAGCGGCGCCACCGGCGCGACCGGACTGGCGGGCGCCACGGGCGCGACGGGCTCGGGATCGACCGGCTCGACGGGCACGACAGGATCGACAGGAGCCACCGGATCGACGGGCGCCGCGACGCCAGGTCCCACCGGGCCCACGGGAGCCACGGGGGCATCAGGGACCACGGGAGCGACCGGCGCGACGGGATCCGGATCGACGGGAACCACGGGAACCACGGGAGCGACCGGCGCGACGGGATCCGGATCGACCGGCGCCGCCGGCGCCACGGGCACGACGGGA
>Ga0181537_10004036_pt1 | contig 12295 bp, 11 predicted proteins | sample PEATcosm2014_Bin_39_FD_119765 | JGI IMG/M metagenome (GOLD analysis project Ga0181537, IMG submission 119765) | Peatland microbial communities from MTU Mesocosm Facility, Houghton, MI, USA - PEATcosm2014_Bin23_10_metaG | ecosystem: Environmental > Terrestrial > Soil > Wetlands > Peat | place...
GGCGGACTGGCTTCATACTTGCCGCCCAGCACCGCCAGCGTCACCGTCAACAGCTTGGTCAGTGCATACTGCGCGCCCAGCATCGCCTGCAGCTGATCTCTGCCCAACCCTTTTACGTCTGCCACGCCGCCATAGACTTCGCCGCCCAGCGAGAGCCTCGCATTCACGTCATGCACCAGCGACAGACCTCCTGTATAAACATGTCCGTGCAATGTCTGCACGCCCACCACCCCCGTGCTCGTGTTGCCAGCAAACAAAAATCCAAAGTTCACGTTCATCCGCGTCTTGTCTGAGAACTCTTCCTGTGCGATCGTGTTCAGCCAGTAGTCCCTCAGTCCCGACCCCAGTTGCTCCTTCACATTCCCGGTCGGAAACTCAATATAAAGTGAAGTGGCCAGCGCCGGCCCGCGCCACGGCCCGCCTGCCTTCCGCGCCTTCCACTTCAGGCCCATATCCATGTCGCCCAGACCTTCTGAACTCTCCGACCCTGTCGTACGGAAAATCCCCAGGTAGGGAAAGTCGAAATCGAGCTCAAGGTTGTGCGGCATGCCCATATTCACTTTGAAGTTGGTCGTGTTCTGGCGCAGGTTCGGATACTGCGACGATTGCAGTCCGTCGTATTCGTCAAACGACTCAAAGTGCAGCGTCCCAGAGTCCGTCACCTCGGAGTCATCCGTATAGAACGGCAGTTGCGCGTGCAGCGCCGAGGCTCCGATACCGCACCAGATGATGAGAACAACTTGCCTCAGTATGCGCATGAGTGTGTTCTCACTCTAACGGTTCAATGCAGCCCTGCTCTATCAAAGGGCCGTCAAAAAACACGTGTCAAATTAGGCACCATCTTGGCCCAGGCGCCGTCGTGCTACCCTGTCCTCGCGCCGCCGCGCTCAAGGCACTCCCATGCTCTTCAACCGCTCCGTTCCGCCTTGCATCGTCATTCCGGTGGTCATCTATCCCGACCCCGGCGCCGCAGCCGACTGGCTTTGCGCCACCTTCGGATTCACTCTCCGCCTTCGCATCGCCAACCATCGCATCCAGATGTGGGCTGGCGACGGATGCCTCGTCGTCGCAGAGGGCAGCGTCTTGCCCAACGGTTCTCAATTTGTCATGGTTCGCGTCGCCGACGCGCGCGCCCATTGCGAGCATGCCCGCAACGCCGGAGCTCGCATCCTCGCCGAGCCCAAAGATCAGCCCTACGGCGAGTGTCAGTACAACGCCGAAGATTTCCTGGGTCATCGCTGGGCCTTCACCCAGACCATCGCCGATGTCGATCCCGTGAGCTGGGGCGGCACACCCGTCAACCTCTAACTATGCCTGCACATAAGGGCCCTGTTTCACATTCCGGTTCTCGTCTGCGCCGTAGCTGGCCAATCGCGCATCCAATATCCACAAGCGGGGAGAATCGCGATGGGGAATCCATTAAGGATAAGGAGAATCACTCCCATGATTGAAGTCGGCCAGGAAGTTACAGTCATCAACGACAAAGGAATCGCTTACAACGGCTACGTCATGGCGACGGCCACCAGCGACGACGGATCCAAAGCCTACAAGATTTCCCTCGACGGCGGCGGACTGCAGCAGCTCGGCCAGTGGCACAAGGCCGGTGACGTATTCGTCCCCGACACTCCCAGTTCGCCCACCGCAGAGGTTCCCGTCTACTCCGTCCAGAGTTTCCTTCGCCACTGATTCGCCGTTAATACGGCTGCAATTCACTGCCGCTCCGGGATTGCCGTATCGCCGAACGCCGTGCGCGTCTCGTGCGCGGTGTGTCCTTTGTGTTTTGCACATCACTTTTCCAGTTGCATTCCATTCACCTTCGTCTGCTATCGTGTCCGGCGGAGGTATTACCCATGAAAGTTAGCAAACTCCTTTTGGGCAGCATCCTCGGTGTCAGCGTTGTTACCAGCGGCTTCGTCATCGCCCAGGACGTCAGCGCCCGCAGGCATCCCAATCTCAACGCCGCACAACGCCTCATCGACCAGGCCATCGGTCGCATCGACGCGGCTCAGGGCGCTAACGAGTTCGACATGGACGGCCACGCGCAACATGCGAAAGATCTGCTTGATCAAGCCAATCGCGAAATCAAGCTCGCCGCCGAGGCTGCGAATCACCATCGGTAGCCTGCATTCGCCATCCCTATGTGTCTGGGTCTTCTCTCGCAGAAGACCCAGGCGCTGACGCTGTCCGAGCTTCTGCCGTTCTTTGTCGCGCCATCACGCTATACTTGCGCAAAGCTTATGCGCACTCCCGCCTTGCTCCTGACTTCGTCTCTCCTCCTCGCTCTTCCTTCTCTGTTCCTTGCCCAGACACCCTCCAAATCCGCCACATCCCACGCTCCCAAAATGACTGACAAAACCCAAGCCGCATTGGCGGTTCAAAAATCTGCCATCGTCATCGACACCCACACCGACACGCCCCAGCGCTTCGTCGACGAAAACTTCGACCTGTCCGATCCGCTCAACGGCGGCGACTTCAACCTCGAGTCCGCGCGAAAAGGCAACCTCGGCGCCGAGTTCTTCTCGATCTGGGTCGATCCCGCAGCAAACCAGGGACACTTCGCCTACCGCACGCTTGTCCTCATCGACTCCGTCAAGCAACAGGTCGCGAAACACCCTGACCAGATGATGTTCGTCACCACTCCCGAGGGCATCGAGCTCGCCCACCGCCAACACAAGCTCGCCACTCTCATGGGCATCGAGGGCGGCCACTCCATCGAAGACTCGCTCGCTCTTCTCCGCGATTACTACGCGCTCGGCGTTCGCTATATGACCCTCACCTGGGCCAACTCGAACGGCTGGGCCGACTCCTCCGGCGACATCGATAACACCTCCGTCCCTCATACCAAAGAGGGCCTCACCGAGTTCGGCAAAGATGTCGTCTACGAGATGAACCGCCTCGGCATGATGGTCGACATCTCCCACGTCTCCGATCGCACCTTCTATCGCACGCTCGTCATCACGCGTGCCCCCGTCATCGCTTCGCACTCATCCGCGCGCGCCCTCTGTGACTCACCCCGCAACATGACTGACGACATGCTCCTTGCCGTGGCCCGCTCCGGCGGACCCGACTCCAAAGGCGGCGTCATCCAGGTCAACTTCTATTCGGGGTTCATCTCCCAGGCCTATCGCGACGCGCAAAAAGCGATGCAGCCCGCGGTCGACAAGGCCGTGCAGGACCTTAAAGACAAATACAAGTCCGACGGCAAAGAGGCTCCGCCAGCCGAAATCGACAAGCTGCGGCGTCAGTTTGCCGATCGCATCCCGCGTCCGCCGCTGTCCATGCTCATCGACCACATCGACCACATCGCCAAAGTTGCGGGCATCGACCATGTCGGTTTGGGCTCAGACTTCGACGGTGTCAACGGCCAGCTTCCTGAGGGCATCGACTCGCCCGCCGACTTGCCCAAGATCACCGCGGCCCTGATGGAGCGCGGCTACTCCGCTGAAGACTGCCGCAAGATTCTCGGCGGCAACTTGCTCCGCGTCTTCCGCGAAGTCGAAGCCGTCAGCAAAGAGCTGCAGGCCGAGTCCCGCCCTCGCATCACCGATAAGCAGCCTTTCGACAAGCCGCAGAGGTAGCAAGATTCAGCGTCCCGCGCACTTGCGTCGCGCTGCACGGCCATCAACTTGCGAGTTGATTCGGTTGCGCATCATCGAGCGCCTTGGCGCGGTCCAGTGCGGTCTGGATGTTGGGCATGATGTTTTCACTGCCAACATGGGCGACAAACCGCGGCTGTTGCAGCAACTTTGATGGCTGCTGCATCGCGCCACACAAGATCAGGCTCCGCCCCGACTCGTTCAACCGTTTCGCAAACGTCTCTATGGCGTGAATGCCTGTGGCGTCGATTGCCGTCATGTTCCGCAGGCGCAATATGACGATCGGCGCAAAGGCCTCAAGGTTCGCCGTTTCCTCAGCCAGTTTCTCCGTCGTTCCAAAGAGAAACGGCCCATGAATGCGTAGCAGTGTTGCATACGCTGGCACAATGCGCCCTTGCAGCGTGTGCGGCAGCCCATCGCGGATGTAGTCGTCGGTCACCGGTGAAACCGTGGTCGTCTCGGCAATGCGATAGATGTAAACCAGCGCTGCCAGCGCCATGCCCACGCTCACCGCTACCGTCAAATCGGCAAATACAGTCAGCGCAAAAGTGACCAGCCAGACAGCGATGGCAGTAAATCCCAATTGCAGAATCCCGCCAATTTCGCGCCACTCGCCCATGTTGTAAGCGACCACAAACAGCACTGCCGCCAACGCCGTCAACGGTATATAACTCGCCAACGGTGCAGCCACCAGCAAAATGACGAGCAGAGTGATCGCATGCACCATCCCCGAAACAGGGGACCGCGCGCCTGCCCGAATGTTGGTCGCCGTCCGTGCAATTGCGCCAGTTGCCGGAATGCCCCCAAAGAGAGGCGACGCCATGTTGGCAATTCCCTGCGCGACCAATTCCATATTCGGATTATGCCGGTCGCCGGTCAAACTGTCGGCCACCACTGCAGAGAGCATGCTCTCGAGGGCTGCCAGCAATGCCACCGTAAACGCCGAAGGGATAAGCGGCAGGATATGCTCGGCATGAAAATCGGGAATCGCAAACGGCGGCAGGCCCCGCGGGATTCCGCCAAAGCGCGAGCCAATCGTCTCCACCGGCAAATGAAACAACAAGCTCACGCCAGTGCACACCAGCACCCCCACAATCGATGCCGGCACTCGCTTGTTGATGCGCGGCAAAACGAGCAGGATCGCCAGGGTGCCTGCGCCCAAAGCAAGAGCCGGCAGGTTCACGCTGCTCGAATGCTCAATCAGCATCTTTATGCGAGGCAGAAACTCGCTCGGCACAGCTCCTATTCGCAGGCCAAAGAAGTCCTTGATCTGCGTCGACGCAATCAGCACTGCAATGCCGTTTGTGAACCCGATCACGACCGGCCGCGGGATAAATCGCACCGCAGAGCCCAGCCCGGTGAGGCCCATCGCCAGCAGAATAATCCCAGCCATGAGCGTAACCATGGCAAGTCCGCTCAGCCCAAACCGCGCCACAATTCCAGCGACTATCACCACAAAGGCGCCGGTGGGGCCGCCGATCTGCGTGCGCGATCCGCCCAGTGCTGAAATAAGGAAACCCGCTATGACAGCCGTGTAGAGTCCAGCCTGCGGCGTTACCCCTGATGCAATGCCAAACGCCATCGCCAGCGGCAAAGCGACAAGGCCAACTGTGATCCCGGCAAGCAAATCGTGAAGGAACGCTTGCTTTGAATAGGACCGCAAGGCCTGAACGGCCTTCGGGATGTTCGGGTTGCTAATGGACATGGGTCTTCTCTATTGTACGAACATTTAAATCGACTCTTTCCGCATTGCGATTACCGGCTAAACTTCAGTGTTCACCGCAAGCGACTTTTTGTAGATCAACGCGCCCTGCCCCGGCGCATAAAAGTCATCTTCTTTTCCGTAGAACTCGTAGCCCTGCGACTCGTACATCCGTTTGGCGCCTTCGTTTTTCGCGTCCACATGCAGCCACATCACCAGAGCCTTCGCTTCCCGAGCCGAGCTTTCAACCAACCTCATCAATTCATTGCCCACGCCGCGCCGTCGATGGTCTGGCAATATTTCAATGGTCTCGATATACGCGCTGACGCCTCTTATCCCCTGCGTCCACTCGACGATGGCGAAGCCCGTCATCGCACCGTCCGCCTCGGCGATCCATGTCGCCGAGTTTGCTGCGTCCACAAGTCGCTGCATATACCGCCGCTTGAACCGGAAAGGCGGCTGAAAGCACACCTCCTCTATCGCGTAGAGATCTGCAAAATCCTCCGGCTTGTAGCGTCGGTATTCCATCTATGCTCCAATATCGTGCCCGAAAACAAAGAGCCATCCCCGATCGGAGATGGCTCCCGTTGCAAACTCTCCCGCTCTAGACCTTCGCTTCCAAATCGCGAATCACGCTGAAGAAGCGGTCGTCCAGGCGACGGTTGCTTGCGATCGCTTCCTTGATCGTGATGTCAGTGATGTCCAAACCCTTCAGCACCGCGATTCGGCCCCACTTTCCTTCATGCACCATGTCAATCGCATGCAATCCATACCGCTGCCCAAGCAGCCGGTCATAGGCCGTCGGAACGCCGCCCCGCTGCGTGTGTCCCAGATTCACTGAGCGCGTTTCAAATCCTGTCTTCTTCTCAATCAAATCCGCCAGCGCTTCGCCAATTCCCGAGAGCCGTGCATGGCCAAACGAATCCACCTCGGCCGATCCGATCACCTGCCCAACTTCCGGCAGATGGCAGCCTTCGGCCACCACAACAACGCCGTAATGCTTGCCGTGGTCGTAGTTGTATTTCAGCAGCGCACACACATGATCGATGTCGATCTCCTGCTCCGGCACCAGCACCACGTGGGCTCCGCCTGCGATGCCTGATGCATAAGCGATCCAGCCCGCATCGCGCCCCATCACCTCGACCACAATCACCCGATTGTGCGAGTCCGCCGTCGTATGAATGCGATCGATTGCTTCGGTCGCAATCGACACCGCCGTGTCAAATCCAAAAGTCACATCGGTGCCGCTGATGTCGTTGTCAATCGTCTTCGGCACGCCCACGCTCGGCACTCCGTTTTCGCTCAGGAACAGTGTCACCGATTGCGTGTCGTCGCCGCCCAGCGCAATCAGCGCATCGATCTTGTTGATCTTCAGCACCTCCTGCACCTTCTCAATACCGCCGGGGATTTTCTTCACGTTGGTTCGAGAAGAATGAAGGATCGTTCCGCCCCTCAGCTGAATGCCGTCCGTATTCTCCAGTGTCAGCGGAATCCAGTTGTTGTCGAGCACGCCGCGCCACCCGTTAAGAAAGCCGATGAACTCGTCGCCGTAAGTTTGAATCCCCTTCCGCACGGCGGCATAAATCACCGCATTCAAGCCGGGGCAATCGCCACCACCGGTCAACAAAGCAACTCGCATTGCAGATTTCTCCTGATTTGGCGCAGCCTTTAAAGGCCGGCCGGGAGGCATCCCCCTGGATTGGGCAAGACGGCAAACAGCGCCGGGCTCGACACCAATAACAGTGTACTCCGGCACTGTAAAGAAGAATCGTGACCGCGCTCACGTGGTTGACGTTGGAGACCTCCAATTCCATCTTTGGATTCGCGTCCCGAAATGTTTCAATAAGGTATGCCCGGAACTGGAGCCCTGTTGCTGCTGGTTTTCGCCAGCGCAGTCGTCGTGGTGCTGCTGGTCCTGCTGCAGTTGACGCGTCTGGGCTTCCTCATCCGCTCCACCATTCCCGACAGGCCTCGCCGCCGCATGTTCATCGCCTCGGTATCCTTCCTCATCACCTTTCTCGGCGTCAGGCTCATCGTCAGCCTCGTCATCCACAACCACGGCCCATTCGACTGGGTCACGGTCCGCGGGCTCCACATCCATCACCTCGTCTGGGGCATCCTCATTCTTCTGTTTGTAGGTTATGGATGGTTGCTCGATCTCGGCCGGTCTCACTCGCCCACGTCGATCTTCCTCAGCCGGCTTATGTCTGTGAGCTACGGCGTCGGCGCCGCACTAACGCTCGACGAATTCGCCCTCTGGCTCAACCTTGAGCCCGGTGCCTACTGGAACCGCACCGGCCGTCTCAGCATCGACGCCATCATTTTATTTGGCAGCATTCTGGGCGTGGGAGCGTGGGGCGCTCCGTTTTTTCAGGCCATTCAACGCATGTGGGGCAAGCGCGTCTTGCTGAGCCGCGACCTGGCCGCGACCGCGTCGCCTATTCGGCGCGTGCGGTTGCTTCGTCGGCGTAGAGTGCGTCGACCACCGACGCATACTTCCCCGTAATCACTCGCCGCTTCAGCTTCATCGACGGAGTCAGCTCGCCTGTCTCCTGCGACCACTCCTCCGCGACGACGCGAAATCGCTTGATCGTCTCAAAGTTGGCCAGCCCGCCATTCGCATCCCGCACCACCTCGGCGAAGAGTGCAACCACACGGCTGTCTTCCACCAGTTCCCTGTGCGAATTGCTCTCGATGCCCTGCTGCTTTGCCCATGCCTCGAGCGCAACAAAATTCGGTGAGATCAGCGCCGAAACAAACTTGTGCTTATCGCCAACCAACGCCGCCTGCGCCACCAGATGGCTGTTCTTCAGCTTGTTTTCAATCGGCTGCGGAGCCACCAGTTTGCCTCCGGATGTCTTCAGCAGCTCTTTCTTCCGGTCCGTGATGAAAAGAAAACCATCCGCATCCAGATGCGCGATGTCGCCGGTCTTGAACCATCCCTCCGCGTCAAAACACTCTGCATTGGCGGCAGGCTTGTGCCAGTAGCCGGCAAACACCGCCGGTCCGCGCACTAGCAACTCCCCATCCTCGGCAAATTTCAACTCCGCATTTGACAGTGGCTTGCCCACCGATCCCATTTTCTGGTGCACCGGCGTATTCAACGCGATCACCGGCGAAGTCTCGGTCAGCCCGTAGCCTTCCCACACTGCGATTCCCGCCGCTGCAAACCACTTCGCCGTATCGATTCCCAGGGGCGCTCCGCCCGACACAAAGATCCGCACCCGTCCGCCAAATGCCTCTTGCACCTTGCTGTAAACCAGTTTGCTGGCCAGCTTCCAACTCAGTTTTGTTGGGTGTCCACCTCGATAAACGTCGTCGCCGCTGCGCGCCCCGACGCCCAGGGCCCACGAGAGGATCCGTTTCTTCACCGGCGACACTGCCGACTTTTGCTCCACCGCCTGGCGAATCTTCTCGTACACGCGCGGCACTCCCACAAATACCGTCGGCCTGATCTCCTTCATCGCCTGCGGCAGCTTGTCAAACTGCGAGCAGTAGGCCACTTGTGCACCGTTGGTATACATCACATAATCCAGCGCGCGCGCCGTTACATGCGACAGGGGCAGAAACGAAATGCACGCATCCGTCGGATTAAAGTTGAACTCCGCTGCGGCAACGCATTGATTCGAAGCAATGTTGCCGTGCGTCAGCATCACTCCTTTGGGTTCGCCCGTGGTGCCCGACGTGTAAATCAGCGTCGCCAGATCCTTGGGCTCGACCGCGCGCACTAACGCATCAAAGACTGGGTCGCGCTCCGCTCCGCGTGCGTCCGCTCCTGCGAGCACCTCGCTAAATGGAATCGCTCCCTCCGACGCAGATGCCGAATCCATAATCAGAATCCGTTCCAGCGGAGTCTTTTCGCGTACCGCGTTCAGCTTCTCAAACTGCTGCCGGGTCGATACCACCGCAATCTTGCATCCGGCATCTTCAATCAGCACGGCGATCTGCTCGCCAGTCAATGTCGGATAGATCGGCACATTCACCGCGCCAATCGCGAGGACCGCAAAATCCGTCACCGCCCATTCCCAGCGATTCTCGCTGATCAGTGCGATGCGATCGCCTTTTTGTGCGCCCCATTCCAGCAGCGCTTCCGACAGCTTCCTTACACGCTGATAGATCTGGTCCGAGGAGATGGGCTGCCAATGTCCAAACTCGTCCTGCCACAAAATCGCGCGCGGATTGGCTGCGGCGGCCACCCGGCAAAAGAGGTCATTAATTGTTGTCAACAGCGGAGCAGGCGAGGTCATCGTGAGGTCTATGTCTACCAGACTTGGTTGAATTCGAAGCCAACCGAGAGTGTATCAGCGTGAGCTCATTGCAGGCCCCACACCCCTTAACGCTCTATTTATCCTCGGCTTGAGAGATCGCCCAGCGACTCAGCGCCATGGCACTTTCGTAAGCCTTTATACAAAAGTGGCATGGCCTCTATTCCGCGTAGTTGCTATAACTTGAATCGCTGCCATGCTCCAGATGAATACAGCAACGCACCCCGGCCACGCCGACCCCGACCTCCTGCATCGTCTTTTTTTTGTCCAGCAGGTGTGCCTCATCCTCGCGGTCCAGCTCGTGACCCTCGCCATGTGCGCCAAGGTCTTCAGTTCTTTCGGCTCTCTTCTGCCTTCCGCTTTTGCAGGCATGAGCCTCTCGTCCGGTACTGCTGCGCTCCTTTGCGCGCTCAGCATGTTGCTCAATGAGACCGAGGGCTCCAATCGATGGTTCTACATTGGTCAGTTCTTGGCGGTTCTGGCGGCAATCGTCGCAGTCGCCACTGTCCTCTATAGGTCTGCCGGTTTTCTCGGCGTCCTCGATCCAAATGCAATCCCGCAACCTGCTGGCACTCAGCAATGGCCTGTTGCATTCGCGGCGCCGCTCGCCTTCCTGCTTCTCGCAGCCGTTATCTTTCTTGCCCGTGCCACCCACACAGTCACTAGTTTGATTGCAGACGTTCTCGCCTCGGTCCTCGGCCTCGTCGATCTCATCCTGTTGTCAGAGTGCCTCTTCGGTCTGGCCCGCATTCCGGGGTCGTCCATCGTGGGACTCACTTCGCTCCCCTCCATGATCTCTCTCACCCTGCTGACCGTGGTGGCCATTCTGCGTCGCTCCGAGCACGGCGCATTCTCATTCTTCTTTGGATACGGCGCCGGCAGCCGCGTCGCGCGAGTCCTGCTGCCTGTCCTTCTCGTTCTTCCGTTTCTCAGGGAGCTCGGCCGCGCCCGCATGATGAACGCGCAGCTGATTCCCGCCCACTACGCTACCGCCCTGCTTACCTCGATTGCCACCGCCGTCTCGATTGTGCTCCTGCTTTTCCTTGCCACCCGCATCAACAAAATGCAGACAGAGATCCAGGACCTGACCCTGCGCGACGATTTGACCGGGCTCTACAATGTCCGGGGTTTCAACCTTCTCGCCGAGCAGGCCCTGCGTCTGGCTCGCCGCGGCCGGCAGGAATTTGGCGTCCTCTTCATCGATCTCGACAATCTCAAACAGGTCAACGATGAGTTTGGCCACAGCGCCGGCTCTGCCGCCATCGTTGAAACCGCCCGGCTGCTCAACGCAACATTTCGCGAAACCGATGTGATCGGGCGTGTCGGCGGCGATGAATTTGTCGTCGCGGGACAGTTCGATCATGAGGCAATCCTCACCGCCATCGACCGCCTCAACGAGGGCGCCGAGGAAAAACAGGACAAATACGACGGCCCCTCTCTCAGTTTCAGTACCGGTTACGCGTCCACCCAGGACTATCCCTTCGAAACCATCAACGAATTGATCGCGCGGGCAGACAAGTCCATGTACGACGAGAAGCGCCTCAAGAAGATGATGGTGACGGTCTAAACCGTCTCAATCCTCGCCGCGCCAGACGTTCCTAGAACCCCAGCCCATGCAGGGACATTGCGCCGCGCTTCGCCCCGCATCCTAGCCTCGGCCCCTTCCCCACAGGAATCAAAATCGTAACCAGGTGCAGAAGGCCCGCCCATTCAGATTCAATGACTTGGGCACTGGTATTCTGCTCCTGAATTTCTTGCAAAAACGGCAAAAATCAGGATTATATACTTGACACAAGGTGCCAAATAAGCTAATCTTTCTTTCGTGGACGTTTCTTGGGTTCCTGTTCCTTCTCTTTCTTGATGTGCTCGATCACCTTGGGATGGAACAAATGAGAGACGGCCTCTTCCGTGGTCATGTGGCGCGGATGCTTGAAAGAAGTGGAGGGCTTAGTCATGGAAGGCTCCGTTAATCTTTGCTCCCTGATTGAACAATTCGGCAGCGAAAAGAAGTGCCGCGAATACCTTGAAGCGCTTCGCTGGCCTGACGAGATTATGTGCCCTCGCTGCAAATCGCGCAAGATTTCGCGAGTGACAAAACGGGATCAATTTGACTGCGATGATTGCCGCTATCAATTCAGCGTGACGGCGGGGACGGTATTCAACGATTCACACCTTCCGCTGTGGAAGTGGTTTCTCTGTGTATATCTGCTCTGCGAATCTAAAAAAGGGATGAGCGCTCATCAACTCCACCGGACTCTTGGAATCTCGTACAAGACGGCATGGTACCTCTGCCATCGCGTTCGCGCGGCAATGAAGGAAGTCAATCCTGAGCCGCTGGATGGCATTCTGGAAATGGACGAGACCTACATCGGCGGCAAAAAGACAGGGGAAGGTGTAGGGGCTGCAAAGCTGGCAAAGGTTCCCGTGTTCGGTATCAAGCAACGCGGCGGTGAACTGCGCTTCTTCAAGGCTGAGGATGTGAAGTCGGGAACGCTGGCAAAATACATCAAGGAAAATGTCAGCGCTGACGTTGAAGTGATTATGACCGATGAATCTGCCATCTACCCAAAAGCGCTGACGGCAGCTGGAGTGTTTGGCGTCGAACACAAGACGGTCAACCATAGTGCGGGCGTTTATGTTGACGGGGATATCACGACCAATGGCATCGAATCTGCATTCTCGCTCTTGAAACGTGGCATCATCGGCTCGTGGCACAAAGTTTCTGCAAAGCA
>Ga0181537_10004038_pt1 | contig 12294 bp, 9 predicted proteins | sample PEATcosm2014_Bin_39_FD_119765 | JGI IMG/M metagenome (GOLD analysis project Ga0181537, IMG submission 119765) | Peatland microbial communities from MTU Mesocosm Facility, Houghton, MI, USA - PEATcosm2014_Bin23_10_metaG | ecosystem: Environmental > Terrestrial > Soil > Wetlands > Peat | place...
CGGCGCCTGCGCGATCCCGCGGTGCGCGCGCAAATTCTCGCCGAGAAGCCGTCGGATGCCGAAGTGGCCAAGCTCGCCCAATTCCGCCAGGCCGTGACCAACAAATGGGAACGCTTCTATGTCATGGGCAATCCGCCGGACTACGAGCCGGGCCCGGAAAAGAGTGTGGCTAACATCGCCGCCGCTACCCGACGCCCGCCCGACGAGGTCGCTTACGACACCATCATCGAGGACGGCCAATATCTCTATTTCCCGGTGGTCAATTATGTCACCGGCGACCACGCGCCGATCTATGAAATGCTCAACGACCCGGCTTGCTTGTTGGGCCTGAGCGACGGCGGCGCGCATTGCACCTCGATCGTCGATGCCGGCGTGCCGACCTTCATGCTCACGCATTGGGGCCGCGACCGCGCCCGCGGGCCGAAGCTGCCGCTGGAAAAGCTGATCAAGCGGCAGACCGCCGAGACCGCCGATTTCTTCGGGCTGTCGGATCGCGGCCGGCTCGCGCCGGGGCTGCGCGCCGACGTCAACTTGATCGATTACCGCCGGCTGCAAGTGCAAAAGCCTGAACTGGTGCACGACATGCCGGCGGGCGGCCGCCGCTTCGTGCAGAAGGTCGACGGTTACGAGGCGACCTTTGTCGCCGGCACGCAGATCTTCGACCGCGGCGAACACACCGGCGCGCTGCCGGGCCGCTTGGTGCGCGACGGCCAGATCGGCGCGAGGCTCGCGGCGGCGGAGTGACAGCGCCACTTCGCCCAACCCGGACGACGGTCACTCAGCCTTTTTTGGCGACCAACGATAGGCTTTTGCGCACGCGCCACCCATCAGTACGGCTCGCTCACCGTCGCTTAGACGGTCCGTCTTGAGGAAGGGCTCGACCGCCTGCTCGTAGTTGACGACGGCGAAGGCGCGGGTCCAGTCCGTGCCCCACAAGCAGCGGTCAAATCCCCAGGCATCGAATACGCGCGCGAGCGGATCCCAGATATCCGGGAATGGATAAGGTTTCTGGGACAGCGTGCAGGCGCCGCTCACCTTGATGACCGCGTTCTTGCGCTTGGCAAGGTCCAGCACTTTGGGCAGGTCGGCCCACGGCTGCGGTGGGGCCGGTGGCGTGCGCGGTTGCAAAATCGCCAGATGGTCGATGATGAAGCGCGTGTCGGGGTGGCGGTCAATCAAGGTGGTGCCCGCCTCTAGGTTGCCCCAGCACAGGATGTTGACCGGTAGATCGTGCTTCACCGCGGAGCGTGCGATCCGATCGAGGCCCGGGTCTGCCGGATCGCGGTCGCGCCCTGGCTCCTTGGTCAACATGATGCGGATGCCGACCGCGCCCGGGGTCCGCTTCCATTCGGCGATGACCTCGTCCACAGCGGGGTCGTCCGGGTCGACCGGTTTGACGATTGCGAATCGATCCGGATGGGCTCGTTGCACTTCAACCGCGTAGCTAGCGTCGTAGCGGTACAATCCAAAGGCCGAGATAAATATCGCGCCGTCGACGCCGACCTTGTCCATCGCTGCAACCATCTCGTCACCGGTCACGTGGGCCGGCCAGTTCGGCACGCTGTGCCAGGGCCGCTTCGGCGTGTTCGCTTCATAGGCGTGGACCTGGGAATCGATGATTGTCACCGGCAAAGCTCCTCAATTGCTGACAGAGTTCGACATCGCAACAGACGCCGGCACCGCGGCGGGCTGCTTCAGTGTGCACACAAAGTAACGATACAAGTTACCGCGCGGGAAGGGCAACGACCACCGATTCCAGATCCGGGCCTCATGCTGCCCGGCGGAACGACGCGGTTGTTGCGCCATGCCAAGTGATCTGCAAAGACTGGGAAAAATAGGGGGAGAACGCTATGGCCGCCAACAAGGTTGACGTCATCGATCTGATCGACCGGCATCCGGTCACCGGATTTCAGATCGGCGTTTTAATTCTGTGCATGCTGGTAGCGGCGCTCGACGGCTTCGATACCCAGGCGATTGGCTACACCGCTCCCGCGATCGCCGCCGTGATCCATTTGCCGATGCCGCAGTTCGGTCAGGTCGGTTCCGCCGGTCTCATCGGCGCGGCGATCGGCGCGCTGTCATTCGGGCCGCTGGCCGACATATTCGGCCGCAAGTGGTTCATGATCGTCGCGATGCTCGTCTTCGCGGTCTTCAGCTACCTAACGTCGCAATCGACGTCGCTTGACGAATTGCTGGCGTATCGCGTGTTTGCCGGCTTAGGCCTCGGCGGCGTGACGCCGGCCTTTCTGGCAATGGGCGCCGAGCTTGCGCCGAAGCGGCTACGCGACGTGTTCGTCACCGTGCTGTTCGCGTCGTTTCCCGGCGGCGGGCTCATCGGCTCGCTGACCAGCGCCTGGGTGATCCCGGCGTTCGGCTGGCAAGCCGTGTTCTACATTGGCGCAGTGGCGCCGCTCGTCATCGCGGCCATTCTGATCATCTGGCTGCCGGAATCCATTCGTTTCCTGCTGGCCCGCAACATCCGCCAGGATGAAGTGCGGCGCACCCTCGAGCGCATCATGCCGGGCGAGGTCCCGGCCGGCGCCGAGCTTGTCGCGCCGCCGGATCCGGCGCGCGACGGCGTGCCGGTGAAGCATCTATTCATGGAAGGCCGCGCCATTCCGACGGTCCTGCTTTGGGTGCCGTTCTTCATGGTGTTTATGGTCCTGGTCACGGTCACGTTCTGGACGCCGGCGGTGCTGCATTCCGTCGGCTTCTCGCTATCGGCGGCGGCTCTGATCATCGGTCTGAACAATTTAGGCAGCGTCATCGCCAGCGCCACGTCGGGTTGGCTCGTGCATCGCGGCGGAGCATTCCGCATTCTCATTCCGGGCTTCATCCTTGGCGGGATCTGTCTTGCCTGGTTCGGGCAGGCCACGACGTCGATGCTGACGCTCGGCACCGCTTCGTTCCTCGCCGGTTTTTTTGTCGGCGGTACCGGGACCGGTCTTATCGCCGTGGCGGCGGGCATGTATCCGACCTCGATCCGCTCGACCGGCATCGGCTGGGCGATGGGCATGGGCCGCGTCGGCCAAGCCTTCGGGCCGCTGCTGACCGGCATTTTGGTCGGGCTAGGCTATCAGGTCGGCGGCATTTTCTACGCCGCCGCGGTGCCGTGCTTGATAGGCGCGCTGTTCCTGGCGTTCCTGTATTTGTCGCGGCCGGTCATGGAGGCCGACGCCGAAGGCCGTGTGGCGCCGGCAAAATAGCTACTTCACCGACACATTGGCTTGCGTCGCGACGTTCTTCCACAGCGCGATGTCCTTCTTGATGAAGGCGGCGAACTCTTCGGGCGTGTCGCCGACGATTTGCATGGCCTGTCCGACAATGAGCGCGCGGGTCGGCGGATCGTTGAGCGCGGCAACGATTTGGTCGTGCAGTTTCTGGACGATCGGCGCCGGCGTATTAGCCGGCGCCAAAAAGCCGTGCCAGCCGAAGGCGTCGAACCCGGGATAGCCGCTTTCCGCGACCGTCGGCACATCGGGAGCGACCGGCGAGCGGTCTTTAGTGCTTACCGCCAGCGCCCGCAATGTCCCGGCTTGAATATGCGGTAAGGCCGAGACCGGATCGGAAAAAACCATCGTCACTTGGCCGGCTAAAAGATCGGCAACCGCCAGCGCCGTGCCGCGATAGGGCACGTGGATCATCTTCAGCCCGGCGCGGCTTGAAAACAGTTCCGACAGGAGATGGTTAGCGGCGCCGACTCCGGTGGTGCCGTAGTTGAATTCACCGGGCTTGGCTTTCACCATGGCGACCAGGTCTTGCAGCGATTGCACCGGCAGCTTCGCATTTACGACGAGAATGTAAGGGAACGCCGTTGACATCGTGATCGGCGCAAAATCCTTTTCCGGATCGTAAGGCAACTCCTTGTACACACCGGGATTGATCGAGATCGGACCGGACTGGCCGAGCAGCAGCGTGTAGCCATCGGGATCCGCCTTGTGCACATCCTCGGTGCCGATGATCGAGCCGGCGCCACCGCGATTTTCGACCACCACCGGCTGGCCGATGGTCCCGCTCACCTGCTTGGCGACAATCCGGGCGATGGCATCGGCCGCGCCGCCGGGCGCGTAAGGCACGATAATTTTGATCGGATGCGACGGGTAATCTTCGGCGCGCGCCGCCGGCGCGCCGATGGCCAGCGTCAGAGCCAGCGCCACCCATCCCAGATTTCTCGACATGTTCCTCGCCCGTCACGTGTTGTTTTCAGCATCCTTGCACTTTTGCAGCGTCCGGTCGATGCTTGCTTGAAGCTAGCGAGGGAAGATGCTGACGAATCCCGGTGCGACCGAAAAATTGGCTCAGCTCGTTGTCAACACGCGCTGGGACGATCTGCCTTCGCCGGTTGTGCATCAGGCCAAGCGGTCGCTCATCAATTTCTTCGCCGTGGCGCTGACCGGCTGCCGCAACGCAACGATAGAGACGGCGCTGCAATCGCTCGCGCTATTTTCCGGCGGCACCCAGGCGACGCTGATCGGCCGGCAAGAGCGTATCGACGCCCTGAGCGCGGCTTTTCTTAACGCCGCCGGCGCCAACGTTCTCGACTTTTGCGATACCCACGTGCCGACCGCGATCCATCCGACCGCTCCGTTGGCGCCGGCGCTCCTTGCCTTTGCCGAGATGCAGCCGGTGAGCGGCCGCGATGTGCTGCTCGCTTTTGTGCTCGGTCAGGAAATCGAATGCCGCGTCGGACTGGCGATGTCGCCCGGACATTACAACAAGGGCTGGCACATCACCTCGACCTGCGGCGTGTTCGGCGCCGCCGCCGGCGTCGGCAAGCTTCTCAATCTCACCGCGGCTCAGATGATCTGGGCGCTCGGGATCGCATCGACGCAGGCGGCCGGTTTATGCGAATGCCTGGGCACGCCTGCCAAAAGTGTCAGCGTCGGCAATGCCGCCCGCAACGGCCTTTGGTCGGCGCTATTGGCGGCGAGTAATTTCGACGGGCCGCCGGAGCCGCTTAACGGCTTACAGGGCTTCTACAACGCCATGAGCGAGACGCCGAAGCTCGCGCTTCTCACGGACGGCCTCGGTGACAGCTGGGAAATCATGAAAACGGCCTACAAGCCCTACCCATGCGGCTTTGTTATTCACCCGGTGCTCGATTGCGTATTGGATTGGCGGCGCGACAATCCGCAGAGCCGTGTCGAGCGCGTGGTTGTGACCGGCAATCCGCTCCTCGCCGTACGTACTGACCGGCCAAACATTTCGACCGGCCGCGAATCGCAAGTCAGCGTGCAGCATGCCGTCGCCGCGGCGCTTGTTACCGGTAAGGCCGGCGTCGATCAGTTCACCGACGCTTGCGTCAACGATGCCGCCGTGCGCGCGCTGCGGGGCAAGGTCGGCGTGGTGCGGGATGAGAACTTCGCGACGACGTCCGCCGCGGTTGAGATCACCACCGCGGACGGCCGGACCCGCAAGCTCGCGCAGCCGGCGGCGCGCGGCAGCGACGCCAATCCGATGAGCGACAAGGATTTAGAGGATAAGTTGCGCGATGCAGCGTCCGTGTCGATCTCGCGGCGGGATATCTCGCCGCTGATTGAGGCGATCTGGGCGCTGGAGCAAAGCAAAGATGTTACAAATCTTGCCGCGCTCACTGTCCCCCGCGCTTAATTGCGCTCGATCGTAGTCAGCAAAAAAGCCCCGTTGCAGCGGGGCTTCCTGCAGTCGATACGGTTAGATGACGTGCGTGACCATCAGCGCAATGACCACAATGAGCGGCACGCCCAATAACCACAAAATAACCGGCATCGTCGCCTCCATCTTTCTAAGAATGATCTTGCCCCGATAACGCGCGGTTCCAAGCTTTTGTTCCTGCGTTATTTGAACTTTGGTCTCAGCACAGGCCGGTGTTTTGCTTCATCGTGCGTTTCAGGTCTTCCGCAAGAAAGGGCTTTCGGACGAGGGGAAATCCACAGCCATCCTGGTCGCGGCCTGACAGCACGATCACTCTCAGTTTTTTGCGCATGCGCACCGCTGCCGCCGCGAGCTCGCATCCGTCCATTCCCGGCATGTTGATGTCGGTGATCAGAATTTCGATCCTGCGATCGGTGGCAAGCTTTTGCAAAGCTTCTTGACCGCCGCCCGCGGTGACGACCTCGCAACCGAGGTCTTGCAGCATGGTTGCGGTGACGTCGAGCACGAGCGGTTCATCATCGACGACGAGAACAAGGCGGGCCAAAACACACTCCGTAAGGTCCTCAAGACCCGCCAAAACAACGAATTAGCGCGGACTATCGTTCCTATTTGTCTTCACGGCTGATATTGCAGTGCGGCATCGACACCTGCCCGAAAACCGCAACGATATGGCTCCCCCGCTTCTTCAACTCAAAAACATTGCGCTCGGCTTCGGCGGCACACCACTGCTGACCGGCGCGGAATTGTCCATTTCTGCCGGCGAACGGGTCTCACTCGTTGGGCGCAATGGTTCCGGGAAATCGACGCTGCTTAAGATCGCCGCGGGCCTTGTCGAACCGGACGGCGGTTCGGTTTTCGTGCAGCCCGGCGCGCTGGTGCGTTACTTGCCGCAAGAACCGGATTTTTCCGGCTTCACCTCGATCCTCGCTTATGTCGAGGCCGGGCTGCGGCCGGGCGGCGACGCTCACTCTGCGCGATATGTTCTGGAGCAACTCGGCCTGACCGGACAGGAAGATCCCGCACATTTGTCGGGCGGGGAGGCGCGGCGCGCCGCATTGGCCCGCGTGCTGGCGCCGGTTCCGGACATCCTTCTTCTCGATGAACCGACCAATCATCTGGACCTGACGACGATCGAATGGCTGGAGCGCGAGCTCGGCTCCAGCCGGAGCGCCATGGTGATCATCAGCCATGATCGGCGATTTCTCTCGACGCTGTCGCGCAGCACGGTGTGGCTCGATCGCGGCGTGACTCGGCGTATCGAACGCGGCTTCGCCCATTTCGAGGAGTGGCGCGATGCGGTGCTGGCCGAGGAGGAGCGCGATCAGCACAAGCTCGATCGGAAGATCGCCGCCGAAGAGCACTGGATGCGTTTCGGCGTCACCGGCCGGCGCAAACGCAACATGCGGCGGGTCGGTGAATTGGCGGCATTGCGGGAACGGCGCCGCAGCCATCGTGCCGCGGCCGGCAACGCCACGATGACTGCGGGTTCGGCGGCGCCGTCCGGCGCATTGGTCATCGAAGCCGCCGGCATCGGCAAAAGCTACGGCGGACGACCGATCGTGCGCGATTTCTCGATCCGCGTTCAGCGCGGCGACCGCATCGGCATCGTCGGACCCAACGGCAGCGGCAAGACCACGCTGATCAATATGCTCACCGGCGCGTTGCAGCCGGATACCGGCACGGTACGGCTCGGATCGGCGCTATCCGTCGCGACGCTCGACCAGCATCGCGACAGCCTCGATCCCGATGTCACCGTCATCGAGGCGTTAACAGGCGGCGGCGGCGATACCGTCATGGTCAACGGCCATGCCAAACATGTCGTCAGCTATATGCGGGATTTTCTTTTCGCCAGCGAACAAGGCCGCACTCCGCTGGGCAAGCTGTCCGGCGGCGAGCGCGGCCGTCTCATGTTGGCCAAGGTGCTGGCCAAGCCATCGAATCTCCTGGTGCTCGACGAGCCGACCAACGATCTCGATATGGAAACCCTGGACGTGTTGGAGGACATGCTGGCCGACTATGCCGGCACCGTGCTGCTCATCAGCCATGACCGCGACTTTCTCGACCGTTTGGTCAGCGGCGTGATCGTTCCCGAAGGCGATGGGACTTGGGTCGAGTATGCCGGCGGCTATAGCGACATGCTGGCGCAGCGCGGCGCCGACTTGACGCGCGAAAGCCCCAAGCGCGAGCCGTCGAAGTCGGTGAAAGAGTCCGGTCCAGCCGCCGCCGAAACGAAGGCGCCGAAGCGGCGGCTGATGTTCAAGGACAAGCATGCGCTCGAAACCTTGCCGAAGACCATCGCCAAGCTCCAGGCAAAGATGAAGGAACTGCAAGTCAAGCTCGACGATCCGACGTTTTATACGCGCGATCGCGCCGCGTTCGAAAAAGTCACCGCCGCGCTCGGCGGCCTGCAGCAGGAAATTGCTGCGGCGGAGGAGCGATGGCTGGAGCTTGAAATCCTGCGCGAGGATATCGCGGAACGCTAAGTCTTGCGCCGGTGAATGTCTTTCACGTCGGTAAACGTGATGCCGAGATTGTGCTCGGCGGTATATTCGAGATCGAAGGCGTTGCGCGCCAGGAAGACGAGATCGCCGTCGAAATCCTCGGCAATGGACGAGGAATAGCTGTTCGCGAACTGATCGACGGTCTTGCGGTCTGCGGCGGAAATCCAGCGCGCGAACTGAAATTCCGCCGTGCTCCAATCGATTTGCAATCCGTACTCGGCCGCCAATCGGGCGCGCAGCACATCGAGCTGCAGCGGGCCGACGACGCCGACGAGGGCAGGGGAGCCGTCGGCCGGCCGGAACACTTGGGCGACGCCTTCCTCGGCCAGTTGCAGCAGCGCCTCCTTCAATTTCTTGGCCTTCATGGCGTCCGGCAGGCGAACGCGCCGCAAAATCTCAGGCGCGAAGTTCGGCACGCCCGCGAAGTTGAGATCTTCACCGTCGGTCAGCGTGTCGCCGATGCGCAGCGTTCCGTGATTGGGGATACCGACCACATCGCCGGCATGCGCTTCCTCGGCGAGCGAGCGGTCCTGGGCGAAGAAGAATTGCGGCGCGGTGAGCGTGATCGTCTTTCCCGTCCGCACCTGCTTGACCTTCATGCCGCGGCGCAACTGGCCCGAACACAGCCGCACGAAGGCGATGCGGTCGCGATGGTTCGGATCCATATTGGCCTGGATCTTGAAGACAAAGGCCGACATGCCCGGCTCGCTCGCCGCCACCAGCCGCTTGTCGGCGGATTGCGCGCGCGGGGGAGGCGCCATGGTGGCGAGCGCGTTGAGCAGATCGCCGACACCGAAATTCTTCAGCGCGCTGCCGAAAAAGACCGGTGTGAGATGACCTTCGGCGAAAGCGCGCGCATCGAACCGCTTGCAGGCATGATGGACGAGATCGCGTTCGCCTTCGAGCGTCGCCGCGTCGAGCGCGGGGTTCAAGGCGGCAATTTCGGCAATCTTCATTTGGCGCAAGCTGCCGGCCGAGCCGGCGTCGCCGTCGAGCAGGCGCACGCCGCCCGATTCCACATCGATCGTGCCGACGAAATCACGGCCGCGCCCGATCGGCCAATTGACCGGCGCGCAATCCAGCGCCAGCGTTTTTTCGATTTCGTCGATCAGCTCAAACGGGTCACGGCTCTCCCGATCCATTTTGTTGATAAACGTGATGATCGGAATATCGCGCAGCCGGCAAACCTCGAACAATTTGCGCGTGCGCGGCTCGATGCCCTTGGCGGCGTCGATCACCATGACGGCGGAATCCACCGCGGTGAGCGTGCGATAGGTGTCTTCGGAAAAGTCCTCGTGGCCCGGCGTATCGAGGAGATTGAACACCCGGCCGTCATACGCAAAGGTCATCACTGAGGTGACAACTGAAATACCGCGCTCGCGCTCAATCGCCATCCAGTCCGAACGGGTCGACCGCCGGTCGCGTTTGGCCTTGACCTGCCCGGCCAGCTGAATGGCGCCGCCGAACAGCAGCAGCTTCTCGGTTAGAGTCGTCTTGCCGGCGTCGGGGTGGGAGATGATCGCAAAGGTGCGGCGCCGCTCGACCTCGGTTGCGAAGGACGGCGCAGCCGGGGAGCCTTCAGGGGCGCGAATAGGCATGTTCATGGTGAAGGGGATTTGGCAGTTCCGATCGCGGCTATCAAGGGCTAAGACATGCCGAGGCATGGCAAAACGCGGCCGTAACGGGAAGAACGGGGTGGGAAGCGATGAATAATGGCGTCAACAATAAGCGTGTGTTCCTGGTTTCGCCGCATCTGCCGGTGGGCTTTGTCGATATCGTCGGCAAGCGCGACGATATCCGACTCGATACGCTGGAACACGAGAGCCCGGCCGATGCGGCGGCTGCAGTCCTGTCGGCGGCGCACGCCTATCAGACCAGTTCGACCCGCCAGGAACTGGCGCGGCACTACCACACCAGCGCCGAGTTTCTGAAAAAGACGCCGAGCCTCTTGCTGGTCTCGACCAATGGCGCCGGCTACGACACCGTCGATCTCAAGGCCTGCACCGAACGCGGCATTCTGGTCGTCAATCAATCGGGCGGCAATGCCGAGTCGGTCGCCGAGCATGTCGTCGGCATGATGCTCCTGCTGGTCAAGCGCGCGGTGGAGTGCGACCGCGCGCTGCGCGCCGGCACATTGACGAACCGCGCTTTGTATACCGGGCACGAAGCGTTCGGAAAAACCATCGGCATCGTCGGCATCGGCAATGTCGGCCGGCGTGTGGCCGAACTCTGCGGCGCGCTGTTCCGCATGCAGGTGCTGGCCTATGACCCCTACGTCAGCGCCGACGAGGTTCGCGCGCGGGGCGCGCAAAAAGTCGAACTCGACGAGTTATTGCGCCGCTCCGACTTCGTCTCGATAAATTGCCCGCTCGTCGACGAAACGCGCAAAATGATCGGCGCCCGCGAATACGCGCTGATGAAACCGAGCGCGTATTTCATCACAACCGCGCGCGGGTTCATTCACGACGAAGCGGCATTGGCACAAGCGTTGCGCGATAGGAAGCTTGCCGGCGCGGGTCTCGACGTGTGGGAGCAGGAACCGCCGCCCGCCGATCATCCGCTGCTGGCGTTCGACAATGTCATCGTCACCGCGCACACCGCGGGTGTGACCAAGGAGGCGCGGATCAGGATGGGCCAATTCGCGGCCGAGCAAGTGATCGACGCGCTCGACGGCAGGCCGGTGAAGCGCGTGCTCAATCCGGAAGTCTGGCCGGATTACGCCAAGCGGTTCGAGAAGACTTTTGGGTTTGCGCCGCAGATGTAGTTCACCTCTCCGCGCGCGCGCGGAGAAGGAGCGGCGTCACCCTGTATATTCCAAGATGTGCATGCCTTGGCCCCAGCGGTCGATCAAATAAAGCCTGCCATCCTCGTCCGCGCCGATGTCGTTCGATTGGACGCCCGGCGTGCCGGCGGGCGTTTCCGGAACGTAGCAGCCGACCTCCTTGGGATGCAGCGGGTCGCTAACGTCGACCGCGCGCAGGCCGGCATTGAAATAAGTGAGGAACACGATGTCCTTCCACGGACCATCCGCGGGCAGATCTTCCAAGATATTGTGCGCGCCGAAGCGGCCGGGCCGCTCGTAATATTTTTCGCGGTCCGGCATGAAAGTCGCGATCGGCAGCGGATTTGCTTCCGCGCGCGCGTCGATGATCCACATGAATTGCGCGTCCCAGTATTTCTGCTTGCCGCGCGCCTCGTCGGTGACGACGAGATAGGGCCGGTCGCCGATCGGCCAGCACGTATGCGTCGAGCCGGGAAACGGCGGCGACCATTTGATGTGGCCGACAAGCTTCATGTCGCGCAGATCGGTGCAGTCGATAATCGCCATGCCGCCGCCCCACCAGGCGCAATACATGCGGTTGCCGCGGATCATCGGCGGGCCGTGCAGTGTGGTGGCCTCCTCGGCCGGATGCGGATCGTTGCCGACCTCCGCCGTATCCCTCTTCATCCACGGCAGGCCCCAGATGCTGACGACTTCGGGCTTGAGCGGATTTTTAATGTCGAGCGTCCAGATCACCCGCTTGTCCCAGCCCGGTGCATCATTGGGCATGAACGCGAGCCCGCGCTTGAGATCGACGCCAAAACGATGCGGGCCGGAGCCCGGCATGTCGTAGAAACCGACTGGCTTCGGCGCCGCGGGCTTGGAAATATCAAAAATGAAAAAGCCGGCGCGCGCATTGTTGCCTTTGTCGCCGGCGAGCCGCTCTGAATTCACGTAGAGTAGATCGTCGCCGACGATGCGAAGCTTGTGGCAATGCACGCCAGGCGGCGCGCGGAACTCGCCAACTTTGTGCGGCTTTCGCGGCTCGCGCACATCGTGCACCGTAAAGCCTTCCGGCCCGTTGAAGCTCGAGCCGCCGACCGCGCCGACATAGGCATGGCCCTTATGCACCTGGACCAGGCTGCCGCCGCCCCATGCCGCCGTGGCGTCATGGCCGAGGAGACGGAAATTCTTGGCTTCTTCGGGGTAGGTGGCGGGCATGCGCATTCCTGTTTGCTTCTCCCTCTCCCCGCGCGCGGGGAGAGGGTTGGGGTGAGGGGGCCTATCCGCTAGGCTCAGACTCGCGGCGAGGCCCCCTCACCCTCGCTTCGCTCGACCTCTCCCGGCGCGGCGGGGAGAGGTAGTCAGGCTGCCCGCTTGGTTGATCGTATGCAATCC